>Ga0247609_10004778_pt1 | contig 13422 bp, 7 predicted proteins | sample 172DNAGHGlowgp2_FD_193487 | JGI IMG/M metagenome (GOLD analysis project Ga0247609, IMG submission 193487) | Sheep rumen microbial communities from Palmerston North, Manawatu-Wanganui, New Zealand - 1728 DNA GHGlow gp2 | ecosystem: Host-associated > Mammals > Digestive system > Stomach > Rumen ...
TCCGCTGAAGGATTTTGATGGCGAGGACACGTATGGCTATGTGAAGGGAGAGCTGAACGGCACGTGGGTGATTCTGAAAGTGAAGGAGGTGAAGGACAAGAAAGCTGTGGTGAGGATGGTGAGCGACATCGGCTATGATGCGCAGGATGTGGAGTTGAGGCTGACGGAGGAGGGTGACATTGAGTTGCGGCTGATGGGCGATCAGGTGATGAAGACGACCGAGAAGGGTAAGTATGTGAAGATGCCGAAGGTGTCGGTGTTTAAGAAAGAATGAATAACTCAAGTTTCTGAAGTAGTTAAGTGGTCAGTATTTAAGTAGTTAAGCCGATACTCAGGCAGGTGGGAAACGCCCGGATACAGGTAATGGCTTAACTCCTAAGCGAAGCGATAACTCCTGTAACTCCTTAACTCCAAAAAAGTTGAGCACTTGCGAAACTTTAATGAATAATTATTTAGATACATTCAATCCGCCACAACGGGCGGCGGTGGAATATTGCGAGGGTCCTTCGCTGGTGATTGCCGGTGCAGGGTCGGGCAAGACGAGGGTGCTGACCTACAAGATTGCCTATCTGATGCAGCAAGGCTACCAACCTTGGTCAATTTTGGCGCTGACGTTCACGAACAAGGCGGCTGGCGAGATGAAGGAGCGCATTGCGAAGATAGTGGGGGAGGATTATGCACGGATGATATGGATGGGCACGTTCCACAGCATCTTTCTGCGCATCTTACGGCAGGAACATGAGAAGATAGGTTTTTCGCAGAACTTCACCATTTATGATGCATCAGACAGCAAGAGTCTTATCAAGTCCATCATCAAGGAGATGGAATTGGATGATAAGACGTATAAGCCAGGTAACGTGCAAGGTGTTATCAGCAATGCCAAGAACCAACTGGTGACAGCGGAGCAGTATGTGGAAAACCCTGCCAACCGTCAAGCGGATGCACGGCATAACATGGCGATGTTGGGACAAATTTTCCAACGCTACAGCAACCGGTGTCGCCAAAGTGATGCGATGGACTTCGATGACATCTTGCTTTACACCTATCTGCTGTTTGAGCGCTATCCCGACGTGCTGGAGAAATGGGAACAGCGATTCAGATATGTGTTGGTGGATGAATATCAAGACACAAATTTTGCGCAGCACCGCATTGTGTGGCAACTGACGAAGAATCATCAGCATGTCTGTGTGGTAGGTGACGATGCACAAAGCATCTATAGCTTCCGAGGTGCCAATATCGACAATATCCTGACTTTTCAGAAGATATACGAAGGGGCAAAGCTCTTCAAGTTGGAACGGAATTACCGCTCAACGCAGAATATCGTGGAGGCTGCCAACAGTCTTATCAAGAAGAACAGCCATCAAATTCACAAGGACATCTTTTCGGAGAATGACAGAGGTGAGAAACTGCATGTGATGGACACACATTCAGACCTTGAGGAGGCAAAGATGGTGGTGAATGCCATTCGTGGCATCAAGCGTAGGGAAGGGTGCGATTATTCGGATTTTGCTGTCTTGTACCGCACGAATGCACAGAGCCGTGTGTTTGAGGATACGCTTCGCAAGGAGGCAATGCCTTACCGCATTTATGGTGGGTTGTCGTTCTATCAGCGCAAGGAAATAAAGGATGTCATCGCCTACTTCCGATTGGCGGTGAATCCCAATGACGAGGAAGCTTTCAAGCGCGTCATCAACTATCCTGCAAGAGGAATAGGACAGACAACGGTGAGCAAGATATTGCAGACGGCAACGACGCATGATGTGAGCCTTTGGACAGTGATAGGTACACCAGAACAATATGAATTGGGAGTGAACAAAGGTACGCTCACGAAGATAGGACAATTCCGAGAACTGATTGAATCGTTCATCGAGCAAGCACGGACACTTCCTGCCAATCAGGTGGGTGCTGCTATTGTGAAACAGAGTGGCATCATTGCTGACATCTATCAGGACACAACGCCGGAAAACTTGTCGCGTCAGGAGAATGTGGAGGAGTTGATGAATGGCATGAGTGATTTTTGCGATATGCGCATGGAAGAAGGCAATGAAAACATCTCACTGAGCGATTATTTGTCGGAGGTGTCGTTGATGAGCGATGTAGATAGCGATAAAGGTGATGACGGACACAAAATCACGCTCATGACCATTCATTCGGCAAAAGGATTGGAATTCAACACAGTGTTTGTGGTAGGTTTGGAAGAAGGACTGTTTCCCAGTGACATGGTGTCGGGCAACCCACGGGAGATGGAAGAGGAACGCCGCTTGTTCTACGTGGCCATCACACGTGCCAAAACCCATTGCTATCTCTCCTATGCGCAATGCCGTTTCCGTTACGGACAGATGGAGTTTTCTTCTCCCAGCCGCTTTCTCAAAGACATAGACTCTAAATATCTTGACAAGCAGCAAAGTATGTTCTCCTTCCGTAAGAGCATGGAAGATGAAGTGAGTCTTCCTTGGCAACGGAAGGGAGGTCTGTTTGGCGGTGGTGAACGGCAGGAGTCGTCACGTCCTTTCCGACCGACCATCCCATCCGCCAAACCCGTTCCATCAGCAAGACCTGCATCTACAAGATTTGCATCTACAATACCGGTGTCAGCAAGACCTGTGTCATCCGTTTCTCAAGCGTCCGCATCGCTACCACGTGGAGCTGAAGGATTGAAAGAAGGAAACATCATCCTCCATAACCGCTTCGGGCGAGGAGAAGTTCTTCGTGTTGAAGGCACTGGTGACAATACCAAAGCCACCGTTCAGTTTGAGAATGTGGGCACGAAGCAATTATTGCTGAAATTCGCAAAATTTGAAGTGATAGATTGACATGACCTTACTTGAAAAAAACATAGAAAAGATACCTTCTCCTTGCTATGTGATGGAGGAGTTGCTTTTGCGCCGCAATCTTACGCTGATCCGTAGTGTGGCACAGCGTGCCGATGTGGAAATCATTTTGGCATTCAAGGCTTTTGCCTTATGGAAGAGCTTTTCGATTTTCCGTGAGTACATCAGCCATACGACGGCTTCGTCGTTGTTTGAGGCACGTTTGGCAAAAGAGGAGTTTGGAAGTAAGGCACATACATATTCCCCAGCTTATACCGAAGAGGAATTCGATGAGATACTTGATTGCTCCAGCCACATTACGTTCAATTCGATGAGCCAATACATGCGGTTCGCTCCGAAGGTGCAGGGTAAGGCATCTATCGGCATTCGTGTCAATCCTGAATATAGCGAGATAGAAACCGAACTCTACAATCCTTGTGCGCCAGGATCTCGTTTCGGTGTTTTGGCAAAAGACCTACCTGAGCAGTTGCCAACAGACATACAGGGATTTCACATTCATTGCCATTGCGAATCAGGCAGTGATGTGTTTGCACGTACATTGGAGCATATTGAAGAGAAGTTCTCGAAGTGGTTTCCGCAACTCCAATGGATCAATTTCGGTGGTGGGCATTTGATGACACGTAAGGATTACGATGTGGAATTGCTCATCAAAACCTTGCAAGACTTCCATACCCGCTATCCACATCTGAGAATCATTCTGGAACCAGGCAGTGCCTTTGCGTGGCAAACCGGACCACTCGTGACTAAGGTGGTGGACATCGTGGAGAATGCTGGCATCAAGACCGCAATCATCAATGCCAGCTTCACTTGTCACATGCCCGATTGTCTAGAGATGCCCTACCAGCCAGCCATACGCCATGCGGAGATGGTTGATTTCAATTGTCAATTGTCAACTGTCAATTGTCAATTGTCAACTGTCTACCGAATCGGTGGCAACTCTTGTCTTTCTGGTGACTTTATGGGCTACTGGCGTTTTGACCATGAATTGCAGATTGGGGAAACCCTGATTTTCGAAGATATGATACACTATACTACTGTGAAGACAACGATGTTCAACGGTATTGGGCATCCTTCCATCGGCATGTTGCATGAGGATGGAACGTTCGAACTTTTTCGCCGTTACACATACGAAGACTATCGTGATAGGATGTGCTGAAGTATGCAGATACAAAAGAAAAATATGAAAGGGGATTGGCAATGCATCGCCAAGCCCCTTTCTGCTATCAAAAGAAATGAAAAAATGATTGTCAGAATCTTCCGCCTCCTCCGAAGCCGCCCCCACCGAAGCCGCCGCCTCCTCCGAAGCCACCTCCGCCACCGAAGCCTCCGCCACCAAAATCGCCTCCTCCGAAGCCGCGCATTTCGCGAAGGTCACGACGTGCTGAAGCAGAGCCAAACAAGTTGAATCTCCAGATGAAATGTGCCATGACATAGCTGTAAATGGCGTTGGTTTCACGGTCGGAGCGTGATTCGGCAGAGATATTACGGCTAATGTTGCTGCGACGGTTGAGAATATCTCGAGCCTCAATGGAGATGGTAGCCTGCTTCCTGTAGAGGAATCGGTAGCTAATCTGTGCATTCCAAATGAGTTCGTTGGTGTTCATCTCAGCGGACGAATAACCACGACGAGAACTCATGTTAATGTCAGTGGAGAATCCGAAGCCATTGTTGAAGTTACCTGTAGAGGAAAGACCGTAGTTGAAGTTGTAGGTGTCCTGATTGCCCGTTTCAACCATGCGGTTCTTGGTTTTGTTGTAGTTGAAGTTTCCGTTAGCACGGATGTCGAAGTTGTTCAACCGCAAAGTGATGCTCAAACGTTCGCGGACACTCATGTCCTTGGTGTTGTTCTTGAATGTCTCTTGATTCTGATAGAGGTAACTGACGCGGTTATTGAAAGAGAGGTCGGTGCTGGCATTCATGGAAAGCTTACTCCAGAATAATGGTGTATTGAAACCGATTGTTCCATTGATGTTCCAGTTTCCGTTGATATTCTCTGGGCGTGAACGCTGTCCACCCGTCACTTCATTGTATTCTGTGCGTTGCGCGATACTGTTGCGTGTGGTACCGTATGAGAAACTACTGTTAATACTCTGCTGGGTGGCCTGGAAATAATTGTTGTAGTCGAGATTGAAGTTGTGGGTGAACGACGGTTTCAGGTTTGGATTACCCTCTCGGATATTGAGGGGGTTACTGTTGTCGGTGAGTGTGAAGAGGTCGGTCATCTCTGGCTGGCTGGTGTTGCCTCGATATGTGAAACGCAAGGTCTGCTGGCGACTGAATCGAAGGCGGGCGTTCAACGTAGGAGAGACACGGGAGATGTTACGGCTGGCAATGGTGTCGAGTCCTTGATATTGGTAAATCATCTTCTGGTTCTGTGCTTCGATGCGCACACCTGCACTGATGTTGAGGAGCGAAGTGATGTATCGCAAAGAGAACTCGAGGTTGTGAGTCTTGTTGATGTTGTCAGTGTAACGGGAAAGGGAATCGCTTAAAAAGTCCTGATAGTAGGGGGGCAACGATCCGTAACGTTCGTAATAGTCCCAAATTTCCTGACCTTTTTCGTCATCCTTGGCAAAATCGTAGGTCTGTCCATCGGAATGACGCTTGGAATATTGGTAATTATAGTTTGCCTGAGCAATGAGGTTGCGGAGAATAGGCTCTGAGTAAGTAAGTCCTACACTGTAGTTCTTGTTGTCAGATGGGTTGTTGCGCAGACGGAAAGTGAGGTCTTCGCGCCCGTTCTGTTGGTAGTAAGTGACATTGCTCCAGTTATAGTTTTTATTTTTGTTCTCACTAAGGGTTCCGTTGGCACGAATGCTGACATTACGTCCGTTGCTGCCCGTAACGGCAGAAGGACCAAACCATGGGCCACCACCCAAACGACGGTTTAACAAGAGATTGCCGCTTAGGTTGTAATTGTCACCATCGCTCCAGTTAGAGGACTCGTTGAAGTTTACTTTGATGTCATCCGTGATACGGTCATGTTGGCCGAGCGGGTCGGTCACGCCATTTTGGTATGGATCGTCGTTAAACGTGGCTGACGAACTGCCAGATGAACTCTTCGTCTTGCCGGTGGAGATACGGGGCTGGAATTGGAGGGTGGTAAGAGAATCGATCCTCCACTCGATGCGGAAGTCACTGTTGAAATTGTTATTGCGATTTCTGCTGCTGTTAAGACTGTTGCTGTAAGAGGCGGCACGAACGAAGTTTTGGTTGCTGCTTTTGGTGTAGGAGTGGCTCTTGTTATAGTTGAAACGGAAATTTCCTCCAAATTCAAAATTCGGGGTGTCAAAAACCAATCTTCCACCAATTTGTCGTGCTGTGGCATTACCATTACTGCCTGTATTGTTCTGCGATCCCAGCACATTTCCCTGCATGGTATCAGAGAAACGGTTGATCATAAATCTACCCGAATAGAGTTTCTCCGTGCCATAACCCGCATCTAAGTTTCCAAACCATCCTTGTTGGAATCCTTTCTTGATAGTCAGGTCAAGCACGGTCTCTTCTTCGCCGTCATCAATGCCTGTGATACGGCTGAAGTCAGACTGTCTGTCGTAGGTCTTCACCTTGTCCACAATCTCTGCGGGCAGATTCTTCATGGACATATTTTGGTCATTCCCAAAGAACTCCTTGCCACCTACAAGGATTCTTCTGACGGTCTTTCCATTCACCTTGATGGTGCCATCTTCTACTGTTACGCCTGGTAGTTTCTTGATGAGGTCTTCCAACACGCTGCCTTCTGGTACTTTGAATGCATCGGCATTGAAGATGAGGGTGTCATCCTTCATCTCCATTTCTTTCAGTTCACCCGTCACCACAGCCTGAGTCAGTTGGATGCTGCTCTGGGTCATCATGATGGTGCCAATGGCTTGGTTGCCCTTGGTATCCTTACGTTTCACGGAAATGGCACGATAGAAGTCGTTGTAGCCGACGTAAGAGACTTTTAGGATGTAGTTGCCGTCTCTCACGCTCTTTACAGAGAAAGTTCCGTCTTTTGTGGTGGCGTTACCTGCCACCAAACGTGTCGTGTCTGTACTCATGATTCTAACGGTACTGGCAATCAATGCCTCACCGGTTTCGCTGTCAATCACCTTACCCGTCAGGGTGGATTGCGCATAGGATACGATTGTAGCAATCGATAGACTTAAAAAAAGAATAGTTCTTTTGGAAAATGCCATGTTAGTTAGCTTTGTTTTTTGTTTGTTTTGGTTTTGGTTTGCGTTATATATGACCATGTTAGCCCCTAAAAGTTTAATGGAGTGACGGGAAAAGTGCAAAAAAGAAGAGAGCTTCGAATGAAACTCTCTTCTTGGAAAGATTGCGGTGCGTACGAGACTCGAACTCGTGACCCCATGCGTGACAGGCATGTATTCTAACCTACTGAACTAACGCACCATTGTTTTCTTTTTGATTTATAGACCTCGGAAAACTATTGGTCTTTGCGGTGCGTACGAGACTCGAACTCGTGACCCCATGCGTGACAGGCATGTATTCTAACCTACTGAACTAACGCACCAATTTATTCTGTTTTTGGAACCTCTGTTCCCGTTAGCGAGTGCAAAGGTACGACATTTTGCGAAACTGACAAAGAAAAACTGATTTTTTTTCATTGTAAACGAAAAAACTCCTTTTCTATTAAAGTGGATGTGGTACGATGTCTTACATTTGTGAACTGCTTCTTTCCTCTTGCACGACAATAAAAGTTAAAACTTTTGGTTTTCCCGCTTATTATATATATGTATTTTGTATTTTTTTGTACCTTTGCAGTCAAATTTGTCAAATACGAAAATGTACAAATGAAAAAGATAACGTTTTTTGTAACTTCTCTGATGATGGGTCTATCGGCTGTGGCACAGACGGCAGACCCTGTTATTATGCGCATCAATGGCACAAACATCACGAGGAGTGAGTTCGAGTATTCATATAACAAGAACAATTCTGACGGTGTGCTGGACAAGAAGACAGTGGAGGAATATGTGCCTTTGTATGTCGATTTTAAGTTGAAGGTGGCGGAAGCAGAAAGCCAACGGATTGACACGTTGGGTTCTATCCGTAAGGAGTTGGATGGCTACAAGGAGCAAATGGTTATTCCGACTATTGTGGATTCGGCTTATATAGAGCGTGAGGCACGCAAGACGTATGACAATACGGCTGCCCGTTATGAAGGTCAGGACCTGCTGACAGCAAGCCATATCTTGGTGCTGATGCGCCAAGATGCGACAACGGAACAGCAGACAACTGCTAAGTTACGCATTGACAGCATCTACAACGTGTTGAAAGCTGTGCCGAAAGAAGAACTGGCAAAACGGTTTGCAGAAATCGCCAAAGAGAAGAGCGATGACAAAGGTTCTGCTCAGCGTGGCGGTGCTTTGGGGCAGTTTGGTAAAGGCATGATGATTCCGGACTTTGAGAATGCTGCTTATGCATTGAAGGCGGGTGAGATGTCTGCACCAGTGAAGAGCACGGTGGGTTGGCACATCATCTATATGGAGGACAGACATCCATTTGAATCTTACGAGTATCATCATGCCAATATCATTAAGTTCTTGGAACAGCGTGGCATCAAAGAGGCATCGGCGAATGCATATCTCGATTCGGTGGCGAACGAACGTCGTATTACAAGAGCTGAATTGGTGGACGAACTCCACAAGCAGATGATGGAGAAGGATGCGGAACTGAAGAATTTGTCACAGGAATATTATGACGGTACCTTGATGTATGAGGTGACGAAAAAAGATGTATGGGACAAGGCTCAGCAGAATACGACAGGTCAGGAATCCTATTTTAAGGCTCATAAGAAAGAATATGCCTGGGATGCACCCCGATTCTGCGGCATCGTGATTCATACGAAGGATGCTGCTACCATGGCGAAGGTGAAGAAACTGTTAAAGGGCGTGGCTGAAGAGGATTGGGCAAAGAAGGCTGTATCGCTGAACAATGATTCTGTAAGATTTGTCCGTGTGGAGCGTGGCATTTTCAAGCAAGGGGATAACCTGAATGTGGACAAATTGGCGTTTAAGCAGAAGAATACCCTGAAACCGATGGACGGTTATCCGGAAACTGCTGTTTGGGGCAAGGTGGTTAAGGCTCCTCGTACGATGAAGGATGTGAAGGGGCAGGTGGTGACTGACTACCAGAACGCACAGGAGAAATTGTGGGTGGAAGGATTGAGAAAGAAGTATGCAGTGGAGGTGTATGATGATGTGGTCAAGACGGTAAATAAGCATTGATATGGAAATTCGGAATATTTTGATAGGCATGTTTGCCACTTGCTCATTGATGGCATCTGCACAGGAGCGGAAAAACGTGATAGACGAAGTGATATGGGTGGTCGGTGATGAGGCCATTCTGAAGTCGGATGTGGAGAACGCCCGTATGGAATTCTTACAGCAGGGACAGCGCTTTGAGGGTGACCCGTATTGTGTGATTCCAGAACAACTGGCCGTGCAGAAACTATTCCTGCATCAAGCTGCCATTGACTCGGTGACTGTATCGGATGCGGATGTGTTTCAGGAGGTGGATATGAGGCTGAATGCCGTGCTGCTGGATTTTGGCTCGCGTGAGAAGCTGGAGGAATATTCGGGTAAAAGCTTGACTCAGATCCGTGAACAGATGTTCAATTCGTATAAGGACAAGAAGATGGTGGAGAGAGTACAAAGGAGTCTTGTTGAGAATGTGAAAGTAACGCCAGCGCAGGTGCGCCGTTATTTCAAAGACATGCCAGAAGACAGCATTCCGTTCATCCCGACGAAGGTGGAGTGTCAGATTATCACGCGTGAACCCGTTATTCCGATTGAGGAGATTGAACATGTGAAGGATGATTTGCGTAGCTATACAGAACGAATAAATAATGGAAGTGCACAGTTTTCGACACTGGCATTGCTCTATTCAGAGGACAAACTGTCTGCTCAGCAGGGAGGTGAGTTGGGTTTTGCCGGTCGCGGCAGTTATGTGCCCGAGTTTGCAAATGTGGCATTCAACTTGACGGATCCAAAGGCTGTGTCGAAAATTGTGGAGACGGAATTCGGTTTTCATATCATTCAACTGATAGAAAAGCGAGGTGATATGATTAATTGTCGTCATATCCTGCGCAAGCCTCGTGTGTCGACGGAGGCTTTACAAAAGTGCGTAAATGATTTGGATTCGATTGTCGCTGAGATTAACAAGGGATTGTATACCTTTGATGAATGTGTGTCTGTAGTGTCGTATGACAAAGACACTCGCAACAATTATGGTCTGTTGTTCGACGAACAGACAGGATTGTCAAAATATGAGATGAAAGACCTCCCTACGGAGGTGGCTCGTACCGTGGCAGGCATGAAGGTTGGAGAGATATCAAAGCCTTTCATTATGGTGAACAAAAAGGGCAAGGAGGTTGTGGCAATCGTGAAACTGAAGAACAGGGTGAATGGACACCGTGCCACGATGGCTGAGGATTATCAGGAACTGCAGAATGTGGTGATGAATAAACTATGCGATGAGAAATTGGAGCAGTGGATTCGAGACAAACAGAAGACAACTTATATCCATATCAATGAGGATTGGCAGAACTGTGAGTTCCAATATTCTGGATGGATTAAGTGATAGTTGACAGTTGGATGTTCTATGCAGAAGGGTGGTGCGAATACACGTGTGAGACTGCTGGTCGGAGGCTTGTGTCTGTCGGTCATTGGCACACTCTTTGCTGTGCATCCTGATGGGGAACCTCGTAAGAAGTCGAGCGAAGAGGTAAAACTGATTCACAGCGATGTGCTCTACAAGAACCAGATGGATGTGCGTGCTGATGTGCTGGTGGGACATGTGAAGCTGTACCATGATGGTATGTACCTCGATTGCGACAGCGCACGCTTCTATAAGGATGATAACACCTTCAATGCGTATGGGCATGTGAAAATGGTGCAGGGAGACACGTTGACACTGACCAGTGACACCTTGCTGTATAATGGTCCGATGATGCAGGCGCATGCACAGGGTCATGCTGTGCTGACACATCGGAAAACCAAGTTGGTGACTGATATTATTGATTATGACCGGTTGGAGGACGTAGGGTTCTATCCACGGCATGGCACACTTTATGATGGGGATAATGTGCTAAATTCCGACTATGGACAATATACGCCAGCCTTGAATGAGGCAATCTTTAAGGACAATGTTGTGCTTGAGAACCCGAAGTTTGACTTGAAGACGAATGAGTTGTATTATTACGCGGATACGAAGGTGGCAAGGATTGTTTCTGAAACCAATATCATTTCGTCGGACAGCACTTTCGTGTATGCCTTGCGTGGCGATTATAACACACAGACGGGAGAGGCAAACTTGATGGATCGGTCGCATGTGTATAAGGATATGCGTGACATTGTGGGGGACAGCCTCTTTTTTGATGATGAGACGGGGGTGAGCGAGGCTTTTGGCGATGTGGTGCTGATAGATGTGGAGAACAAGTGTATGTTGACGGGTGACTATTGTCGTTATGAAGATAAGACAGGCATGGCCCTGGCTACGGACAATGCTGTGTGTTATGAGTTCTCAGAGGGAGATACCCTTTATGTGCATGGTGACACGTTGAAGATGGTGAGTTACAACCAGAAGACGGATTCTGTGTACCGTGATTTATTCGCTTATCATAAGGTAAGGATGTTCAGAAAGGACTTTCAGGGTGTGTGTGATTCGTTGGTGTCACATGAAAGAGATTCCTGCACGTATCTGTATGGACAGCCTATCCTTTGGAATGAGGGTCAACAAGTGTTTGGTGAGGAAATTCGTGTGTATAACAATGATAGTACGGTGGAGTGGATTCATATCATCAACCAGGCAATGACCATCGAACAAGTGGATTCTGTGTCGTATAATCAGGTTGCGGCGAAGGAAATGTTCTGCTATTTTGTGGATGGCGTGATAGAGCATAACAATGCGAAGGGAAATGTGTATGTGGTCTATTTTATGGAAGAGGATGATGGCAGCCGTATTGGCATGAATTATACGGAAACGCCAGAACTGAATCTCTTTATGGTGGATAAGAAAGTGAACAAGATATGGATGTCCACGCCTTCCGGAGTGATGTATCCTCCTTTCGCTATTCCTGAGGACAGACGGTATTTGACGGGATTCGCATGGTTTGACTATATCCGTCCGAAAAACAAGGATGATATCTTCGGTTGGAGAGGCAAGAAGAAAGAACAGGAACTGAAGAAAACGGAACGACGGGCTGTCCCGAAACAACATTTGGAGAATTTGTAGGGTTTCAACAGTTTACACATATTATATATATAATAATATATGGGAATGTTTACAACACGGAAACCTCGTGGTTTTCATCATAACTATATCTACTACGACCCGAGGAAGGAAAAACTGAAGGAAATAGATGAACGTGCAAAACGTGAGTTGGGGATTCTCCCTCCGAAAGAATTTTCTCCAGAGGACATCCGTGGAAAGTTTGTGCAGGCGACTAAGCATCTGAAACGAAGGAAAGAGAGTGGCAAGAAACCTGTCTCGTATGGGGTGCTGATTGTTGCGATTGTGCTCTTGCTGCTTCTGATGCATTATTTATATACAGGGAAATATTTTTTCTGATCAGTTATTCATTGAAAACAACGAACAGTGAACGATATCATTCATCTTTTGCCTGATTCTGTCGCTAACCAGATTGCTGCTGGTGAAGTGGTGCAACGCCCGTCTTCCATCATCAAGGAGATGATCGAGAATTCTATTGATGCCGGCGCCAGGAATGTGAAGGTGCTGGTGACGGATGGTGGTAAGACGAATGTGCAGGTGATAGATGATGGGAAGGGTATGTCTGAAACGGATGCACGACTTTCATTTGAGCGACATGCAACATCTAAGATTCAGAAGGCCTCAGACTTGTTTAACTTGACAACGATGGGTTTCCGAGGAGAGGCATTGGCGAGTATTGCAGCGGTGGCTCAAGTGGAACTGAAGACAAGGCGCAGGGATGATGAGTTGGGCACAATGATCCAAATAGCCGGTTCGCAAATAGAGAAACAAGAACCTGTTGCGTGTCCTGCTGGTAGCAACTTCTCTGTGCGGAACCTGTTCTTTAATGTGCCAGCACGGAGAAAGTTTCTGAAATCTAATCAGACCGAACTGACCAATGTGGTGGCAGATTTCCAACGTATCGTCCTAGTGCACCCTGATATCTCTTTTACATTATATAATAATGGGGTGGAGATGTACAATTTGCCAGAAGCATCTGTGCGGCAAAGAATCATAGATGTGTTTGGCAAGAAAATTAATGCGGACTTGTTACCGATAGAGGTGGAGACATCGTTGGTGAGCATTTCGGGTTATGTGGGTAAACCAGAGTCGTCGAAGAAGAAGGGCACGCACCAATATTTCTTTGTGAATGGCCGATACATGCGTCACCCTTATTTCCATAGTGCCGTGATGAAAGCCTATGAGAATTTGATACCTGCGGGTGAACATGTGTCTTACTTCATTTATTTTGCAGTGGATGCTGCTGCCATTGATGTCAATGTGCACCCGACAAAAACTGAGATTAAGTTCGACAACGAACAGCCAATTTGGCAAGTGCTGTCTGCTGCGGTGCGAGAGACGCTTGGACAGTTCTGCA
>Ga0247609_10004781_pt1 | contig 13419 bp, 13 predicted proteins | sample 172DNAGHGlowgp2_FD_193487 | JGI IMG/M metagenome (GOLD analysis project Ga0247609, IMG submission 193487) | Sheep rumen microbial communities from Palmerston North, Manawatu-Wanganui, New Zealand - 1728 DNA GHGlow gp2 | ecosystem: Host-associated > Mammals > Digestive system > Stomach > Rumen ...
TGGGTTCCGATGATCTTCGCACCACCATTATCCTTGTATGCTTCGATGGCGGCAGGATTCATGTAGACAACGATGTGCATCGTGTCGCAGACGACCACGGGTGCGCGGTCCTGGTCCACGATGCTCTTGAATAGTTTGGACAGCTCGGGGGTCAGTGGAACCAACCGTCCTCGCTGTCGATGTGGATATCCTCTCCGGGCAGAAGGTCGATGACGAATCCGCCATCGTGGTCCTGATAGACCTCTTTGCCGTTGACAAGGATCCTTGTGTTGTCGTTCACGGGTTTCAGAGTGACCGACTTGGTATCCCCTTGGACGGTGAGCTCACCGGTGATCTTCTGGTCGCCGTATAGGTATGTCCTTCCGTCGTCGATGTAGATCTTCTTAGTCTCCACGGGCATCTCGATGACCTCGATGGAATCGCAGTCGGAGATGTTGCAGGGGTTGGACGACTGGAGGAGACCCTTGTTCCCCTGACCGTCGTCGTATGCTAGGGTGTATCCTTCCTTGGCCAGGAAGACCACCTGGTTGTTCTTGGATACGAAGAGTCCGGATGATGCCTGCCTGTATTCGGCGGCTCCGATGAATGTCATCTCGTCGTTCTCGTTGATCGTCTTCGTGGAGCAATAGATGGAGAAGTCGTAGCACGGGTTCTCCAGGTAGGAGATGTCCGTGAGCGGTTCGATGGTCAGGTCCGAGTTCATGGTCAGACTGTAGACGCGTCCGTCAGTGGGTTCCAGCAGATACGCTATACCCTTATTGACGTAACCGATGTCCCTGGCCTCTTCCAGGACCAGGGATACTGTAGTGCCCTCCTCGAGCACGAAGGGGTACTCCAGTGCTACGCCGTCCGCATCGTATACGGTGGCTACGAGGTCGCTGTCGATGGTCAGATCGACGGTGTGTGCATCGGAGTAGTCAGTGTTCCCGGCGATACCGAATGCGATCACTGCGAGGAGCAATGCTGCGAAGACACCGGCCGTGATGTACCTGACGGTCCTTACGGCCTGCTCGTTCTGCTTTTTGCTGCGGTTGAGGAGCGCTGTCTTGATCGACGACGTGCGCTTCTTGGTCGTAGGCGTGGGCGAGAGGTTCTCCACCATGACTCCCTTGACGGGCGTCATGCTCAGAGCGGGGTAGATCTCCTTGAACGAGATGTTCTCCCCTTCGGGCTTCTCGTCGGTGCTCCTGACGAATATTCCGCTGCTCGCCATCTCGAGTCCCTGGTGGGCCATTCCCTTGATGAAGGTCATCGCCTGCGACATCTCGTTATCGGGATCGTTGCTGGTGATTCCGATGGTGAGCGGGTAGATTGAAACGATGTTGAGGGAGAGTCCGATCGCCTTCGCGATGTCGGACATGTTACCGAAGTAGGTGTCGAAGTTGCCCTGTGTGCCCATATCGCCGGTTGCCCTCATGTACTTGGCTCCCAGGACGACCATCAGGTACTCGGAGTCGAATCCGAGCTTCTTTAGGTATGCGAGGGTGTAGAGCAGCTGTCCCTCCATGAATGCCCCTTCCTTGTCCTTGACGGAGTCCAGGACCGTGCGGAGCTCTTCGTTGTCCGATGAGATCGGACGTGACTTCTTGAGAAGTATCGAACAAGCCAGTCCGTAGTAGGCGGATCCGGATTCGGAGTAGAATACGGACATAACGCCCTCCTCGACCATCCTGAGCAGGTTCGAAGTGATGGTGGATCTCGGTGCGTCCACCTTGTTGACTATGTCTGTGATGCACAGGGGCCTCTCGTAGATGGAGTCGATGATGTCTATCTGGACATCGCTTGTCATGAGTCCTGCGCTGCCGTCGACGTCGACCATGAGGAAACGTTCCGTGTCCTTGTGGTGGTTGGCGGTGTTCATGTACGGCTCTTCCGATCTCTCGCAGCGCTCCAAGGTGACCTTGACCATGGTGTCGGAACCGTTGAAGCTCTCTGCGTTGGTGAGCCTGTAGCACCTTCCCGTGGCGTTCTCTATGAGCCTTGTCACGAAGTGCATGAGCGTGGGCACCCTGTCGATGACGCCTTCATCACCGGTAAGGACGAGAGTGAGCGGCGATGAGGAGAACAGTGTGAAATTGTATCCTGTGAGTTTTGCGAAGATGTCCCTCGCATCCATGATGGCGTCCTCGAATCCGGACTTGTTGATCTCGACGGAGTCCGCCAATGCCTCTGCGTACTTCTTCATCAGAGGGTCGATGTTGACACCTATCTCCGACATGTAGCAGTCGAGCATGTTGGCCAGCGACGACAGCCCCTTGTAGTTCTTGAGGGGGTCCACGAACGTCCTCTCGGAGATGTTCTTCAACCTGTCGTTGGTCTCTGTCGAACTGGCAAGGATCTTTGCGTTGGTGGAGTAGTAGACGGTCTTCTTGTCCGACTCCGGCTTGATCCTGTCGATTATCCCTGTCTCGGACATCTTGTCGATGACGAAGTGCAGAGATGATGAACTCAGCCCCAGTTCCGTTGTGAGATCGCTTGGTCTCTTCATTCCTCCCTGCAGACTCTGGTAGACCGAGATCTGCAGAGGGTCGGTCAGGGGTACTACTCCCTTCTCGGTGAGTAAAATGCAGAAGTTGCGCAAATACTCGTCCTGTGCGCCCATGAACGACCTTATTTCTTTACTGTATTTTAAAGGCAACTGTCTTGTGTCAGAGATTTTGCAAATCGCAGACGCGCCTTTATTATTAGGTCCCTGAGGTCGTGCGCAGCCTTCCTCACATCGTCCTGAGCGACCACTGCAGAGACCACCGCGGCACAGTCCGCTCCGGCCCTGATGACCGATTGGATGTTGCCTTGGTTGATCCCACCGATGGCGACTATCGGGATGTCCACGGCCTGGTGTATCCTGTAGATCGCATCGAGTCCCAATGATTGGGTAGCATCGGGTTTGGTGGAGGTGTTGAAGATGGATCCGACGCCTACATAGGCAGCCCCTCCCGCCTGTGCCTCCAGGGCCTGTTCGACGGTGGTGACGGAGATGCCGATTATCATGTCGTGACCGAGAAATTCCGTGGCCTCGGCGAGGGGCATATCCGACTGTCCCAGATGTACGCCGTCCGCCTCCGATTCCTTAGCCACTTCTATGTTGTCGTTGACTATGAAGAACTTGCTCATGTCGTCCGCGATCTCCTTGATCTTCAGGGCATCCGTGAGCATCTCGTCCTTGGTAGCATTCTTCATCCTCAGTTGGACGACATCCGCTCCGCCCTCATATGCCAGCTTCGCGATTTCGACATTGGAACGTCCCTTTGATAGTGACTCGTCGGTGACAACGTAGAGATCGAACATGAGGTCCTGATTGACGGGCTTGTAGATAACAGATTCCTTCCGTTTTCTCTTTATTATAGTAAAAAAGGAGAGGACTTTTATATGGGGTGCTAAATCGCTTGGACGGTAAAATGACTGGCGAAAATACTGCCAAGAAAGACAGAGACCCGATCATGTCGGTTTGTCTCGGAATTTTCATCGTCGCAGCCGTCATCGCACTCGGATGTTTCGTAGTTAACGAATACTTCCCTTCAAGTGATACGACGGCATCGACGGGAGACACAGTGACCGTTGATTATGTAGGAACCTATTACGGTGAATACGGATCCGAATATGCCGTTGTATTCGATACAAACAAATCGAGCATCGGAGACGATGACGATATTCAAAAGTCAAACGATTACACAGAGAAGACATCTTATTCTGGTCTCTCTTTTAAGATCGGAAACAACACAATGCTCGAGGGGTTCGAGAAAGCTGTAATCGGCCACAAGGTCGGGGACACATTCAAGGTCGCTCTCACAGCCAACCAGGGATATGTCGGACCCAACACCTCCGGTGTCATGAAGAAGACCGACAACAAAGTGAGCACCGTTCAGTTAGCTTCCAAGACTGATTTCAACAAACTCTACCCTGATGTCACTCTGAAGGACAACCAGGTTGTCACTTTCGAATCCAAGTACGGATGCAACGCTCAGGCCCTCTACACCGACTCCACCAACTCAGTCATCATAACATACATGCCTGTTGTGGGAGAGACCTACGAAGTCTACAAGGAGGGTGACACAGTTGTCAGTTTCAAGGTCAAGTCCGTCGAAGAGACGATGACCTTCGATCTGATCATCGATAATCCTGTCCAGGTCGACTCCAGCGGATCGATCCAGATGATCAAGCTCGAGCTTGAGCAGGATATCTACATTACAGCCATCCACGGCGACGATATCGTTTACAAGACTGGATCCGAGAGGATGAACCAGCCCTTGTACTTCGAGATCACACTGACGAAAATCGAGTGAAAACAGTCATTCCCCCCGGGTAATTCCCGGGGGTTAACAATCCTATTTTCCTTTTCTTTTTCCGTTATTCTAACGGCCCTGTATCAAAAAAGGAATGGCCGGTCGCCCGGCCTGTTAAAAAACGGTTCAAAGGATGCTGTCGAGCTTCTCCATCATGAGCTCCGGATTCCTGGCGATCATCCTGATGATCCTGTCCTTCTTGGAGCCCTTGTCCACGATAGCATCGGGGACCTTACCGGCGAGCTGGATGGCCTTCTCTGTGGCCTCGGAGACCTTGTCCTTACTCATCTCCACGTTCACGGCGGTCATGCCGACCTCCTCCATGACATCTATGATGTCCTGACGGTAGGCAAGGCTCATGATGCACCTGTCCTTGGGTTCGTGCTTCATTATGTCCAGAAGCACATACGACAGGTGCTCTGCGGCACCGAACTTAGCGGGGCCGTTCTTCTTCAGGATACCGTTGTGGACCACCAGTCTCTTGTCTATGGCGGCGATCTCCTCCGGTCCTGCCGCATCCTTCAACGCGTATGCGATGTTCATTCCGCCCTTGGGGACGAACTCGTTGGGCACAAGGTCGACGATCCTGTTCGCAGCGTTATCCAACGAATCCAGGATCTTGAATTTATCCGAGTCGCCCTTGAGCTTCACCATCGGGTTGACCACTACGTCGCCCTTTCCGATGCGATATTGGGTGGCAATCGATTCTTGGATCAGTTCCCTGGATTTCATGACCGCATTCACGATGTCGAGTCCTTTCGCCATGTTCGCCGTGATGTAGGACGACAGACAGCATCCGCTCCCGTGACCCGATGGGGCGAGGCGGGGATACTCCAGCTTGTTGAACTCCGATGACAGGTAGAGGTAATCGGTCACCTTCGGTCCTTTGAGGTGCCCTCCCTTGAATAGGACGGAGGATCCCTGCTTTCCGATGAGCTCGCAGGCGAGGGTGATATCATCCTCGTTCTTGATCTTCATCCCAGCCAGCACTTCGGCCTCCTGTCTGTTTGGTGTAACCAATTCGCAGATTGGAAGTAGTTTCTTCTTCAATGCCTTCACGAAGTCGTCCTCGCACAGCGAGCATCCTGTACCGGAGACCATCACGGGATCAACTACGAGAGGGGCCTCATGGTCCTCGAGGATGTCGGCAACGGTCTCGACGATCTCTGCGCTGTACAGCATACCGGTTTTGACTGCTTTGATGTCGCAGTCCTTCAGCACCGATTCGAGCTGGGCCTGTACGAATTCGACAGGCATTGGGAAGATGCCGTCCACACCCTGTGTGTTCTGGGCGGTGACAGCGGTGATCACTGATGTGGCATGCACTCCGACGACTGCCATGGCCTTGATATCTACTTGGATACCTGCGCCGCCGATGGAGTCCGAGCCAGCCACTGTAAGAGCTGTTCTCATTGGTATTAGTAAAAACAAGGAATTATATAAGGTGTCTAAGCATTCACTGTCCGATGAAGGTCAGCAGCGTTCATTTCATTCTGAAAGGCAAATCCGACTACAAGGACCTGGCTCCTGTATTCCCCGACATCCTCAAGATGTTCCTCGAATCCATAGACCAGATGCCTGAAGAGGAGGAGCTCCTCCAGATGCTGATCGAATTGAACACCACAGATCTCGAGATGAACAGGAAACCCGAGGGATACAACAGGAAGGGAAAGGTAAGGCTCGTCTTCCCCATGGATTCCAAGGAGTTCTACCTCAAGACCTACAGCAAGCCTACGGAGCTTGATTCCATAGCGGACAAGATCAGCGAGATGCTGACCGCTGCCAAGATCAAATTCGAGGTCAAAAGGAACGAGCGTGTTGATTTCGACTGATCAGCCGATAAGTTCCTTCCAGCAATTCTCTATGAGCTGTCTCTCCTGACGCAGCACCTCTTCGCGCTGCATCAGCTGTTCTATTGCCTTGGACAGTTCCATGTCCACTGACGATGAGGAAGTACCTCCGTAGGAGATCCTCCTCTCTACACAGCTCTGCACCGGGATGAATTTGTAGACGTCATCCTCGATCCTATCCGAGAAGGTCCTGAGCTTCTCCAGGGGCATGTCCTCCAGGTTGACGCCTGACTCTATGCTCTCCCTGACGGCGGCACCGACGATGGCGTGGGCCTCGCGGAAGGGAATACCCTTGGTAACAAGATAGTCCGCAAGGTCCGTGGCGTTGATCTGACCCTTGCTGGTGACCTCCATGAGTCTGTCCTTCTTGAACGTCGTGGTGGCCATGACCTTGGACATGATCTCGAGGCAGTCTATGACCGTGTCCATGGAATCCATGACGGGTCTCTTGTCCTCCTGGAGATCGCGGTTGTAGGTCAGCGGGAGTCCCTTCGTAAGGACGATCATCGACATCAGTGCACCGACGACTCCTCCGGTCTTTCCTCTGACGAGCTCCGCTATGTCGGGGTTCTTCTTCTGAGGCATGATGGATGAACCGGTTGTGAACTTGTCGTCCATCTCGATGAATGCGAATTCCTGTGAGGACCAGTATACGAGCTCCTCGCACAGGGACGACAGATGGAGCTGCGTCTGCGTAGCACAGAACGCCAACTCGTTGACGAAATCCCTGTCGCTGACGGAATCCATGGAGTTCTCCGTCGGTTCCTTGAACCCGAGTGCGCTGGCCGTCATGAAACGGTCGATTGGGTATGTGGTACCCGCAAGAGCTGCTGCTCCGAGGGGACATTTGTTCATCCTGTCGAACGCGTCCAGGAACCTGTCCGCATCGCGTGAGAATTTGAAGACATATGCGAGCATGTGGTGCGACAGCGTCACGGGCTGTGCATGCTGCATATGGGTGAAACCGGGCATGATCGTGTCGGTGTTCTCCTCCGCGATCTTCAGCAGGCTGGTGACCAATCCATCAATGGATTTGACGGCATCGAGTGCCTTGTCCCTCAGGTACATCCTGAAGTCCACGGCCACCTGGTCGTTCCTGCTCCTGCCCGTATGTAGTTTGCCGCCAGCGGGGCCGATCCTCTCGGTGAGCGAGAATTCGATGTTGGTATGGATGTCCTCCAGCTTGAAGTCAAGCTGGAATGTCCCGTCCTCGATCTCCTTGAGGATGGCCCTGAGGCCTTGAATGATACTGTCAACGTCCTCTGCCGGGATGATGTGGCATGCCTTTAGCATGTTCACATGCGCTAACGATCCCATGACATCGTAGAATGCCATCCTGGAATCCACATCCAAGGAGGATGTGAAGACCAGTGTAGAGTCATCCATCTTGTCTTTGAATCTTCCGGACCAGAGGGCTTGTTTCAAGTGATCACTTCTTCTTGGTTGTCTTCTTTGCAGCCTTCTTCTTGGGGGCTTTCATGTGCGCCTTGGCCGCGGTCTTTCCGGGGAGTCCCCAGCAGTAGATGAATCCTACAGCGGACTTGTGGTCGAACTCGTCTCCCTTTGCGTAGGTGCTGAGTCCAACATCATACAGCGAGTAGGGGGATCTCCTTCCGACGACGGTAGCGGTTCCCTTGAAGAGCTTGACCCTAACGACACCTGTGACGTACTCCTGGGTGGAGTCGATGAATGCCTGGAGGTTCTCGCGGAGTCCCTCATACCAGAGGCCGTCGTAGATCAGCTGGCTGAACTTCTGCTCGATGATGCGCTTGAATTCGATTGTGTCCTTGGGCAGTGTGAGTGCCTCGAGTCCCCTGTGTGCGGTGATGAGCGTGATCGCTGCGGGGCACTCGTATGTCTCGCGGCTCTTGATTCCGACGAGACGGTCCTCGACGTGGTCGATCCTTCCGACACCGTACTTTCCTGCGAGCTCGTTGAGTGTCTCGATGAGCTTGACTCCGTCCATGCGGACTCCGTCGAGGCAGACGGGGATTCCCTTCTCGAATCCGATCTCGATGTACTTGGGTGCAGCAGGCGCCTTCGCGGGGTCCACAGTGTATGCCCATGCTCCTGCGGGGGGCTCCTCCCAGGGGTCCTCGAGTACTCCGCATTCGCATGAGTTGCCCCAGAGGTTCTCGTCCCTGCTGTAGGGGCTGGACTTCTTGACGATGATCTCGATGCCGTTCTTCTTGGCGTAGTCGATCTCCTCCTCTCTCGTGGTGACCCATTCCCTCATGGGGGCGATGATCTTGAGGTCGGGGTTCTGGGAGATCAGTCCGACATCGAACCTGACCTGGTCGTTACCCTTCGCTGTGCATCCGTGGGCGATGTATGTGGCGCCCTCCTTCTTCGCGACATCCGCGAGGACCTTGGTGATGAGGGGCCTTGCGACGGCCGTGCTCAGGGGGTAGACGTTCTGATACATGGCATTCGCCTTGAGTGCGGGCCAGATGTAGTCCTCGACGAACTCCTTCCTCACATCGATGAAATCGGCCTTGATGGCTCCGTTCCTGAGCGCACGTGCTACGATGTCGTCCTTGCTGGGCGGCTGTCCGACGTTGACCGCGATGGCGATGACGTCGACATTGTAGTTCTCCTGCAACCAGTGGATATCGACAGACGTGTCGAGTCCTCCGGAGTAGGCCAGTACGACCTTCTCCCTCTGCTTGGATTCGTTCACGGCTTTCTTGGCTGTGCTAGCCTTCTTCGTTGTTGTCTTCTTAGCTGCTGCCATGCTAACCTTCCCAACGATTAGTTTCCCCTTATAAAACAAATACGAGGGCTCGGGCACGCGTGTGCGCGTGGCTGGACGGTATCGATCGTCCGGGCCAGGATCCGTTCTTACAACCATCAATCGCATGATCAGGCATCGTTCTGCGATTGTACTCCCTGTGAGCATCCCCCGTTGCAGCCTTTATATCACACGTCGATTCAACTGCGATAATATGCAAATGACAGACAGGAAAGCGTATTAATCGGCATTCTGGCCGAGGGTCGGAACGGATCTCCGCTCATTGGTTCTGATCGTGGCGATGGCGGCCATTATGATGGTCTCCGTCGTGGTCATCCTGAGCACGGACGGTTCCGATGCCGACGGCACGAACGACACCGTCACCAACTGGGACGAGCTGCAGGATGCTCTCGGCAGCGCCGCCAGCGGAACGACAATCGTATTGGCCAATGACATATTCGACTCATCCGACAGGGATCCTGAGGAGCTCGGCGAGGGCAAGGATCTGACCATCGACCTGGCAGGATTCACCCTGGGCAGGGCCGCGGAGGTATGGGATACGACAGCGGACGCCTGTTCGTGATAGAGGGTGTCACAGTCACGATCAAGAACGGTGAGATGGGAGGCGGAAACGAGGACAAGGGCGGAGTCATCTACATGTCGTCCAGAAAGCTCGCTCTGGACAGCGTCAACATCTATCAGGGATACTCCGATGACAAGGGCGGTGCCATCTACATCAAGGGCGGGGAGCTCTACATGACCGGCGGAAGCCTCATCGAGAGCTGGTCCGGAGGAGATGCCAGCGGTGTCTACGTCACCGACGATGCCTACGTCAAATTCGACGGCGTGACCTTCGATGACAACAGCACCGCGGAGGGAAAGGGAGGAGCGGTCTACGTCGACTCCGCAAGAGAGGTGGTCATCGAGAACTGCACCTTCATGGGCAATGCCGCCAGCGGTAACGGCGGTGCAGTCTACATCGACGGCGGTGATTACCAGGTGACGATCGCGCACACCAAGTTCTCAGGGAACCATTCCTATGAGAACGGGGGAGCGATCCACTTCGAAGGAGGCAGCGGCTCGGTCCAGAGCTGTATCTTCGTGGACAACAATTCCGATATCGACGGCGGTGCGATCTGCTGTGCTGACGGCGCCAAGGTGACCGTTAGCGGTCAGGACTCCGACCTGTGCACCTTCAGTCAGAACTCGTCCTGGAAATCCGGAGGCGCTATACGCGTGAAGGGAGGGGAACTCACCCTCACCAACGCGACATTTGAAAGAAATAGGGCTCAGGAGCATGGCGCAGGACTCTACATCAACAACGATGCCGTTGTGCAGCTGGAGAACGTCAGCTTCACCGGCAACGTCGCAACGCAGCAGGCCGGAGGCATACTGATCGGAGAGGACGACAATTTGATCTCCTTCAAAGGAAAGATCGTCGTCAAGGACAACTCCGCCGGTACCGGGAACAACGTCTACGTGAGGACCGACGGTATCATCGACTGTTTCGGCATGGCCGACGACTCATACATCGGCGTGTCGTTCGAGAGGTACGACAGGGTGTTCACCAACTCCTTCAAGACCTACAACGAAGGCAAGGATCCCGGACAGTTCTTCAAGTCTGACAACGCGGATTACTATGTCGCGGCGGACCCTGATTCCCAGGAGGCCAAGATCTTCAGCCAGGTCACTGGAGGGGACATGTCGGACAACACGACATGGATCATTGTCGGTGTCGTCATCGCGCTGATCGTTGTTGCGCTGCTCGCACTGTTCATAATCAGAAGGAACCACTGAAACTTAAAGGGTGGGGCGGTGCGGACTGCATCGTCCCTGCCCTCTTTTCTCTTCCGGATCGGTCATCGGCGCTTGGGATCGCGATCATTCCGACCGTTTCATGCCGAGGCCATAGAACCTTGGGTGAAGTAGTAGAGATTTCACATACCCTCACTTATGCATCGATTTGATAACAAGGGGTTCACTGGATGTTTACCCCAAGAGCTTCGAAGAGTTCCCTCTGGGCCTTGGTGACCTCGTTCAGTCTCCATTTCCCGCCGATGCACGAGATTTTCAGCTTCTTCAGGGTGTTCAGCACGTTCGGGACCCAGTAATCGCCCGCCAATCCCTTTTCCTTCAGCAGGTTTATCAGCGTTAGCCTGAGCCTTAGAGACAGGAAGTTCACCAGGAGTCCGCCTTCGGCGGAATCCTGGTCCGATTTACCCGTTATGCCCACGAACAGATCCGACCAGCTGCGAGAAATCATATTCCACCCCGTTCCTGAGACGGTACTCATCAACAGGTCCAGCCAATGCGTGTCCGACGTCGTTATCACCGCGAACATTCCGCAGGCGTTCTCCTTGGCGGATATCGCATTGCGTTTCCCTGTCACTACGGTCCTCCCGTTGCCGTCCGCGGCGAATTCCAGCAGATTCGCAGTCTGCTGTTCCCAATCCCGTCGGCTCAGTACAGCATCATCAGCGTACCCGCCACGATGAGGATTAGTCCCGCCAGGGCACGCCGGTTCAGGCGCTCTCCGAACAGGAAGAAGGCGAACACGACGGCGACCAATATGCTGAGCTTGTCTATCGGCACAACGACACTGGCAGGTCCGGTCTGCAGTGCACGGTAGAAGCACAGCCACGAGGCCCCGGTGGCCAGGCCGGAGGCAATCACGAAGCCCATCGCCTTACGCGGGATGCCCCGGATCTGGTCCTGCTTCCCGACCACGTAGACCATCATCCATGACATGGCGAGGACCACCAGCGTACGTATGGCGGTACCCAGGGTGGACTCGACACCCTCGATTCCCACCTTCCCGATAATTGATGTCAGCGCCGCAAACACCGCTGAACCGATCGCATACAGGAGCCAGGGGCCGCCTGCCACCTTCTCGGTATCCTTCTTCTCGATCATGGCCATCGTACCAATGGCGATGAATACGATTCCGGCGGCACCCCATGGCGATAGACTCTCACCGAGGATCAGAACGGCCAGGATCACGGTTATGACTATGCTAGACTTGTCTATGGGAACGACCTTGTTGACATTGCCCTTCTCGAGAGCCTTGAAATAGCATAGCCACGAAGCACCGGTAGTAAGTCCCGACAGGAAAAGGAACAGGAATGTGTTGGAGGATATTCCCGATATGCCGCTTTGTGATCCAATAAGGAAAACCATCAGCCAAGCGAATACCGTAACCACCACGGTACGCAGGGCGGTTACTACCGTGGAATCGATATCTCTGATACCTATTTTTGCAAGTATCGATGTGATACCTGCAAAAAATGCAGATAATATCGCAAACATCAGCCAATCCATATTCGTTCACTTCGCTCGAATGGTTATTTATCTATGTCTCGAACATACCCGGCAGGTATTTCCGTTTCCGAGGTGGTTTTTGTGGCTTTAACCATTCTATCGGAGCCATAGATATCTCAAAGAGCCAATGATTCTAGTAATACTTTTTTATTATAAGTGTGCTTTTGTCAATAACAATCCAAAATTAGAACCTCATTTGTGCATCGATTTGATAACAAGGGGTTCACTGGATGTTTACCCTGAGAGCTTCGAAGAGTTCCCTCTGGGCCTTGGTGACCTCGTACAGGTAGTATCTGCCGTTGCTCTGCTTCTGGACGACCTTGTAACTCATTGTTAAGAATGATAACAATGATTGTATGAAACCCTCGTTCATTTCGGATTAGCCAGCATATCAAAAGTCGTTGTTACGATGACCTTGTTATCAAGTCATTGCATGAGTGAGGATACATACGTAAAATATCGATCAGAGGTCAAGGCTATTCTTGTCCAGCAGGAACTGACGGATACCTATGTTCAGGACACTGTTCTCATCCACGTAAGGGGCGATGTCGTCTCCTGTCATGACGATCTTCCTGAAACCGTCGCCTATCTTGGAGAAGACCTTCGTCTCTCGCCCCCTCACTGTCTCGTCGGGGATCATGTATGCGAACTGGATGTAGTATCTCCTGTCGTCCTTGTTGGCAACGAAATCGACCTCCAGCTTCACGCTGGTCCTTCTGCCGTCAATGCTGGGACGGATCGCTAGCCTGAAGTGTCCGAACAGAGACATCATCCTTTCAGGGATCCGGAATCCGGTCCATACACGAAGTAAACGCTGCATTCTATGCCCGATCTGTGCGGTTTCCAGGTCTGAACAGCCTCTGAAAACAGCTCCGGTTTTCTGTCTGGCTTACGTCGGGTGTATCATCGTCAGGACCTGCTGTCGGCTATCTTACATTTTTGTTCGAGATATGACATCATTCTTAATATAGAGGAAAACATGGGCGTTGACGAACGCAAGAGGAGATCATATGTTCAAAGTAGGGATCATAGGAGGTACCGGTTACACAGGAGGGGAGCTTTCGCGCATTCTGTGCACGCATCCCGACGTGGAGATCGCAGCGCTGACCTCGCGCCAGAATGCCGGCCGCAAGGTTTCGGACGTGCACACCTATCTGAAGGGATATGTGGGCGACCTGGAATTCACCCAGAGCATCTCAGAGACCAGGGACCTCGACTTCGTATTCGTCGCCACGCC
>Ga0247609_10004784_pt1 | contig 13414 bp, 5 predicted proteins | sample 172DNAGHGlowgp2_FD_193487 | JGI IMG/M metagenome (GOLD analysis project Ga0247609, IMG submission 193487) | Sheep rumen microbial communities from Palmerston North, Manawatu-Wanganui, New Zealand - 1728 DNA GHGlow gp2 | ecosystem: Host-associated > Mammals > Digestive system > Stomach > Rumen ...
TGGCAATCATTTCCTTAGCCTGAGCAATGAGTTCTTTCACAGCAGTCATATCAGCACCGCTCTGTACGTAAGAAGGGTCATTGCAAATAGCTTCTGCTTCTGCTACCTTAGCAATGAGGTCATTGTAAGGCTTGTTCTGGTTGATAACATAAGTTCTTGCATTCTGCAAACCACGAACAGCAGTCACGAGGTAGTTGTACTTCTCGTCACGGAAAGCCTTCTCTTCCACGCTCTGGTCTTGCCACCATTCAGGACCTACTTCGCCTTCAGGAGTAACCCATGCGTAAGATTCTGCCAAGCATCCGTACCATGTGTCGATAGCACGCTGGATGGAGTCGTTATCCCAAGGATAATTAGCGTCTTCCATAGTAGCTAAGCAAGCTTCGTAAGCACTCTGGAGTGCGTTCTGCTGAGAGATGATATCATTTACAAATACGTCGTGGTTAATCTCTGCTGTTGTCTTGCCAATAAGACGAAGCTCTGCATTTGAAATACGGAATGTACCACCCTTGTCATCAAAGCCAGGGAACCAAGCTCCTACGCGGAGTGTGTCGCCCTCAGCGAGGTCACCCACTATGAAATGGCGAGTTGGTGTGCGGTTATCCAAAGTTGGGAGTGTGGTGGAGTCGTTACCAAAGAAGAGTTTGCTACCTTCTGAATAGAAGCTATAGTCGATGCCGTAGTAGCCACCGTTAACCTTCTTCTCGAAATAGCGTTGAGCACGCAGGTCGCAAGCAAAGAAATACTTACCAGCATAACCGAGAGCAGCCTGAGGCTTCTGAATGTAGATGTAACCAGGACCGAGGTCGTAGCTACCTGGGTAAGAGTAGTTTGCTTCAACATCATTGTTTGGATGTCCCCAACGATTAGATGTTCCATAGAAGTACCAGTCGCCCATGTTGGTTTTGTTATCACCATTGTTGAACTTGGTCCATTTCTGGATGTCGTAGTTGTTGATTTTGTTACCCATTGATGCAGAGTTGGCATCGAGATACGTCGTGAATCCTTCAGCCACTTCATTCAGGAGTCCTTCCATTTCACTTACATTGTCTATCAAGAGCTGCATGTCAGGATCACCTGCCTCAGCTGCTGCATAAACACCAGCAAGAGTTGAAAGAGGACCTTCGACAAATTCTTCTGGGTCGTTAGTGAACAAACCTGTTTCCACAACGCTCTGATAGTAACCAAGAGCACGCTCAACAACACGTGTGTCGAACACCTGCTGCACTTCTACCACCTCAATGTTGGTAATCATCGTACCACTGGACAGACGACCAAAAGCAATGTAAATGTTACCAGTGGAACCACCAGTAATCGTGTCACCGATAGCAAAGCTAACGTTTGTCCATTCAAGAGGAGTGGTGAAAGACTCACCTACACTCTGGTAATTGGTAGTACCGTTGATGTCACCATCTGAGTTGGAGAACACATTCACATAGTTGGTTTCAGTACTGGTGGCAGAAGTAGCCTGAGCACCTTCATCGCCAGCAATAATGTCGAAACTAACAATGTAAGTCTTACCTACTTCGTAAGGAACAGAAGTGAAAATAGCTGTAGCTGCGTCTGCAGAGCCATAGCTCATCAGCGCATTCTCACCATTAGGTCCTGCAGCCTGCTCCACAGACCATACGTCTGGGCTAACAGAAGAACCATCAACTTGGAACCAACCGTCAGTGCTTGAGAACTGATTGTTCCTAATCATGTTCTTGCTTACCACCTTGTACTTTGCAGTTGAAGTGTAAACGTAATCACCAAGGTTGTGAGCATTGGCAGCTACAAAACCTACAAGAGCAAAGAGCTGGAGAAGTAAAAATTTCTTCATACTTTTGAGATTTTTAGTTTGATAGTTGTTAATATTATGAATAATGATTGTTTTTGAGTTGTGAAAGTATCGGAGATATTCGGAGGTCTCGAAGGTCTCTGAGCAAACCGACTACTTCTTTTCACGCTGCAAATTTATTACAAAAACTCAAGCATTTCGCTTAAAATAGTTCGTGCTTTATGGATTATTGTACAATTCGCCCAATTGAACGCAATTAAATTTTTCGGGAACAAATTTAATGATTTAATTTGTACTTTAGATTTATCTTTGCGACAAAATTTCTAAAATTAACACTTATGACAAAATTTATCACAATTATCTCCTTGGCATGGGCAATAACGACCCATGTTCATGCACAAAGTTTCGATTTCGACTTGACGAAAGACCAGCCCGTCTATACTGATGCCATAGGCTATGGTTACGACATTCTGTCGAAGCCAACAAAGAAAAGCACCACTCCTTTTTATTTTTCTATTAAAGTGCCTGATGGCAATTATAAGGTGACGCTCACCCTTGGCGACAAGAAACGCGCCAGCCAAACAGCAGTTCGTGCTGAATGTCGCCGTCTTTTCTTCGAGAATGTGGAAACGAAGAAAGGAAAGTTGCAAACAGTGGAATTCGTCGTCAACAAGCGTTCCACCCAGATTGACGAGAAGAACCGCGTGAACATCAAGGACCGAGAGAAGGACTATTTGCATTGGGACAACAAACTGACGCTGGAGTTCAATGGCGCAGCTCCTGCTGTGAGCCGCATCAAGATTGAGCGTGACACCACAGCCACCACCGTATTCCTCTGCGGAAACTCCACTGTGGTTGACCAGGCAACGGAGCCTTGGGCAAGCTGGGGGCAGATGTTCCCTCGCTGGTTTAACACCAACATCGCCATCTGCAACCTGGCTGAGAGTGGACTCACCGCTCGAACTTTCGAACGTGCTCATCGCTTGGACTACATCCTTTCGAAAATGAAGAAGGGCGACTACGTCATTTGCGAATTTGGTCATAACGACGAGAAAGAGCATTCCGACGGCGATGGTGCTTGGTATCACTTCGCTTACGAGCTGAAACTCTTCATCGACAAAGTTCGCAAGGCAGGAGGCAACATCCTGTTCTGCACTCCTACAGCACGAAGAAGTTTCGATGAATTCGGCAAAATCAAGAATACACATGGCGAATTCCCAACGGTAACAAAGACAGTTGGTCAGCGCGAGAACGTGCCTGTGATTGACCTTACCGCCATGACTACCACCCTCTTTGAAACAATGGGTGTGGAAGGCAGCAAGAAGGCACTCGTTCATTATCCTGCTGGAGTTTACGGTGATAGAAAATTGGAAGACAACACCCACTTCAACACATTTGGTGCTTACGAAGTGTCGAAGATGGTGGTGATGGGACTCAAGCAACTCAACATTCCATTCGTAAAAGAGCTCCGTACCGACTGGAAAGACTTCAACCCTGCTCAACCCGATGCAGTTGACCAGTGGAAATGGTACAACTCCACGATGGTGGACACCAAGAAGCCTGATGGCAATTAAATGAAGAGTGAAGAATGTAGAATGAAGAATGTAGAATGAAGAATTAATATTGAATAGAATGCAAGAATGAAACAACTATTATTAGCTATCTTATTATTGTTCGGCAGTCTAAGTGCTCAGGCTCGCGACACCTATAATTTCAATTCCGATTGGGAATTGGGAGGAAAGAAGGTGACGCTTCCCCATGCTTGGAACGAAGATGAAGCCTATGAGCGATTGATTGACCACCTCAGCGACAGCGTGGTATGGTATCGTAAGCATTTCCGTCTGCCAAAGATGCAGAAAGGCAGCAAAGTGTTCGTTGAATTCGAGGGTGCTCGCCAAATGGCAGAGGTGTATCTCAACGGACATCGACTCGGTATGAGTGAAAACGGCGTGATGGCATTTGGCTTCGAACTCACCCCTTATTTGAAGAAAGGAGACAACTTCATCGAGGTGAAGACCGACAACGATTGGAACTACAAGGAGCAGGCGACGGGTGCCAAGTACCAATGGAACAACAAGAACTTCAACGTGAACTATGGTGGCTTGTGCAAGAATGTGTATCTCCACATCATGCCTGCCGTTTATCAGACATTGCCTCTCTACTCCTCCCTCGGCACAACGGGTACATACATCTATGCTAAGGACATCAACGTGAAGGCACGCACAGCTACCATCCATGCCGTCGCAGAAGTAAGCAACAGTAGCAAGAAACCGCTCACCACTGCATTGGAAGTGCTGGTGCTGGATGCTGAAGGAAGGCAAGTAGCAAAGTTCAAGGGTGCCAACTCTACCATTCCTGCCAACACACAAAATTACATGATTCGAGCAGCCCAGCCAGTAGGCAATCTCCACTTCTGGAGTTGGGGCTACGGCTATCTGTACGAAGTGAAAACCATCGTGGCAGGCGACACGGTGAGTACAAAGACAGGATTCCGAAAGACCGCTTTCAAAGATGGCATGGTTTATCTGAACGACCGCGTGATTCAGGTACACGGCTATGCTCAGCGCACCAGCAACGAATGGCCTGGTGTGGGCATGAATGTCCCTGCTTGGTTGAGCGACTACAGCAACGACCTCGTAGTGCAGAGTGGTGGCAACGTGATGCGCTGGATGCATGTGGCTCCTTGGCGACAGGACGTGGAGAGTTGCGACCGTGTGGGGCTCATTCAAGCGATGCCTGCGGGTGATGCAGAAGCTGATGTGAACGACCGTCGCTGGGAACAACGTGTGGAACTGATGCGCGATGCCATCATCTATTATCGCAACAATCCATCCATCCTTTTCTACGAATGTGGTAACCACGGCATCACTCGTGAGCACATGGTGGAAATGAAGAAAATACGTGATGAATTCGACCTTTTTGGTGGTCGTGCCATCGGTAGCCGTGAGATGCTCGACATCGACGAAGCCGAATACGGAGGCGAGATGCTTTATGTGAACAAAAGCAAGGGGAAACCGATGTGGATGATGGAATACTGCCGCGACGAGGGTTTGCGCAAATACTGGAACTCATGGAGCTATCCTTTCCACAAGCAAGGTGAAGGTCCGCTCTATCGCAATGCCCCAGCCCCAGCCTATAACCGCAATGCGGATGACTTCGTGGAGGAACTGGTGCGTCGTTGGTACGATTACTACACGGAGCGCCCAGGCACTGCTACCCGTGTGAATTCGGGTGGTGTGAAAATCATCTTCTCCGACACGCAGACCCACTGTCGTGGAGAAGAGAACTACCGTCGCAGTGGTGTGACTGACGCCATGCGCATACCAAAGGATGCCTTTTTCGCCCATCAGGTGATGTGGGACGGATGGGTTGACGACATCGCTCCTCGCACCTATATCGTGGGACATTGGAACTACCAGAAGGGTGACACCATTCCTCGCATTTATGTCGTATCCAACGGAAAGAATATGTCGCTCCGCATCAATGGAAAAGATACGGGTATCGAAGGAAAGAACGAATATCGATACCTCTACACTTTCAAGAATGTGCCATACGAGGCAGGCGAACTGAAAGCCGTTGCTGACAACTCTGAATACGCTATCCAAACAGCGGGTGAACCCTACGAACTGAAACTGACCAAGATTGAGAACCCTACCGCTTGGAAAGCCGATGGTGCCGACGTGGTACTCGTGCAATACGAAGTGGTCGATCGTCAAGGTCGCCGTTGTCCGCTCGATAACCGCAACGTGCGTTTCGAATTGGAAGGTCCAGCAGAATGGCGTGGAGGTATCTGCACACCAACGGGTGAATACAAACCCGTGACTCAGGACCGCGAAAGCTATTTCCGTGGCGAGGGCAATCCAAATCATGTGTTGGACACCACATTGCCTGTGGAAGCAGGTGTAAACCGTGTGATGCTTCGTTCCACAACAGAAGCTGGGAAGGTCGTTCTCCATGCATACGCTGATGGTCTGAAAAAGACAAGCATCGAATTCGAGACGAAAGCATTCCCTACTCAGAACGGACTGACAAAACAACTCCCTTCCAACGGATTGGCATCCCGCTTCTCCAAGGGAGAGACTCCGCTCACTCCTTCGTTCGTGCCAAGTGGTGTGGATATACCTATCCTCAGAGCCACAACTGGCAGCAATGCCGACAAAGCCAATGCTGCTTTCGACGACAACGAGCGTAGCATTTGGGTGAGCCGCGACAAGTCGCTCGACGATGCTTGGATTGAATTCGAGATAGAGCCAACCGAAGTGAAGGAGCTGCAAATGAAGATGGGTGACTTCCGCCGCAAGAGCTATCCCGTGGCGATTTATGCCGATGGCGAACTCATCTGGCGAGGCTACACTCCAAAGAGCCTCTCGTACATCCATTTCCCTATCGGCAAGAAAGTGCAGAAAATCAAAGTGCAGTTGATTGGTTCCGTTCAAGATGGCGACATGTTCGACAACATGGGTGAACTGGAAGCAAAAAACAACGACGTGATTGCCAAAGGAAACGGCATCCTTCGCATCATGGAGACTCAGATTATCAAGAAATTATGATGCGTTTTTCTTTGACAATATAAAATAAACCTCTAAATTTGCAGCTAAAATTATCAATTATCCTTTAATTAGCTACGAATGAAGATTCTCAACAAGCAGACTGTACTTGCCATGATGTTGGCAATGGGCATAGGATTCTCTGCCTGTGTGGATGAACCCGACGGAGAAAATCTCTACACGTCCACAGGCAAAACCATTGCCAACCTCATTGAGGCAGATTCTAATCTTACTTCGTTCAACTATATCCTTGAGCGCGCCAATTTGGTGCGCTCAATGGATGCTTATGGGCAATTCACTTGCTATGCACCCGAGAACGAAGGAATTGCCATTTACATCGACTCGCTTTGGAACGACCCCGAGGCAATCATTCCTCACAACGGCATGAAAGAAAATTCCGTTGAAGGTCTGTCGGACAGCCTTTGCCTCGACATCGCAAGATACCACCTTGCCAACGGCATCTTCAAAACCATCTTGCTGGATGCAGGCGGTACGTTCAACACCTTCCTCGGTCGCAGTTTTTCCGTTTCGGTGGATTCGTTGGGACGTACCGTGCTCAATGGCGTGTCGATTGTAACGAGTCGCGACAACGAGGCAACGAATGGCGTGCTTCACAAAATCAGTCAGGTGATGCCACGCACCACCCGTCTTTTGGCAGAAACACTTCGTCGCCTTCCTGAGTATAGCATCTTCAGCGAGGCATTACAGCGCACAGGCTTATGCGATTCGGTCAAGAAGTCGAACAAGGGCATCACTTACACGATGCAGGACCACACCGACACCGACGGAACAGAACTCTACTACCCTACTGAATGTCGCATCGGCTACACCATTTTTGCCGAATCCAACGCAACTCTTGCCAACTACGGAATCCATAGTTTTGACGACTTAGTGGCATACGTCAACAAAGTGTATCAGAACGCATCTTCTTGGTACGACTTACTCAACGAAAAGGGAATTCAAGTGAGCACAGGCAACGACTACACCGAGCGTTTCAATGCCCTCAACATGTTTGTTGCCTACCACATTCTTTATGCTTCCATGCCTCAGGACCAATTGGTATTTGAACGCAAGGCGGGTGTGGCAGATGTGGTGACACGTTATAATTATGTGAACGAAGGCGAACCTTACGACTACTACGAGACGATGCTTCCTCAAACCTTGATGAAGCTATGGAAGCCACGTGGTAGCAACGCCGTTTTTATCAACCGCTATCAGACTTTCAACACACTGACCGACGGCATCGGCACGCTCGGCAACAACCACACCTTGATTGACCGAGGCACTCAGGTGATTCGTGAGGACATCGTTGCTTACAACGGCTATATCCACCCTATCGCTCGTATGCTTTTCTACGACAAGAACGTGGCAAATGGCGTACTCAACGAACGTTTGCGCTTCGATGCCAACGAAATGTTTGTGGAACTCATCAACAACAATATCCGCTACACCTACCCCGACGAGTTCTCAGCCATGAACAACGGCGGTAGTGGCGTGCGTGTTGCCATCCCTATCGACTATCTCGACAATTTCCATTCCTACAACACCACGACGAACATCCGTGTGGGACCGAAGGGTGCTTGGTGGTCGTATCAAGCCGACATCTTCCAGGGATGGAACAACTACGACTTCTGCGTGAAGTTGCCACCCGTGCCATCGGGCGTGTATGAATTGCGATTCCCTTACGCCACTGTTCCTTACGGCGGCATGATGCAGTTCTATATCGGAACGAGCACCGACGTACAGAAGATGGAAGCACTCGGCGTGCCATTCGACATCCGCATTCAATCCAACGACCCTCGTATCGGTTGGACGAATTTCTTCGAAGAGGAAGACCTCGGCATCGAATCCGACCGCGCGATGCGCAACCGTGGTTACATGCGTGGCAGTTATGGCTTCACGGGACATGCTGGCGAAGGCTACGACCCTCTCACCACGGGCAACACTCGTGGTAGTCAGCAGAGTATTCGCCGCATCCTCGGACGCATCCAGATGAAGCAAAGCGAGAACTACTACCTCCGTCTGAAGAATGTCGTTGCCGATGCCATCGACCTCAAATGGGGTATCGACTTCTTGGAACTGGTTCCTTCCAGCGTCATCGACAACGATCAATACGCTGAGGACTGGTACTAATCAAGGAAAAGCTGGATAAATATCAGGGATTTTAAGGATTTTCATGGATTTTTCATGTACTATGAATCCAACTGATCTCAAATAATATAATTATCAAGGATTTAAAGGATTTGAAGGATTTTTTCATGTGCTATGAATCCTTTTAATCCTTAAAATCCTTGATAAAAAAAATTGTACTGTTTGTCAAGTGCTTTGAATCCTTTTAATCCTTAAAATCCCTGATAAAAGAAAACATAATCATTGATAAAGACCATGACGATGATGAACGAGTTGATAGGAATCGTCAAGCAAGCATCTTCGCTGATGCTCACTGACGGATTCGACATTTTAGAGAAAGATGGTGTCACGAACATCGTGACTTCCTCCGACGTGGCAGTGCAGGAGTTCCTGAAGACCAAGCTCAGCCAACTGCTTCCTGGTTGTGGATTTCTCTGCGAGGAAGAAGACAAGCACCGATTAGGCAAGGAATACACATGGATTATCGACCCCATCGATGGAACAGCCAACTATAGCAGAGGCATCGACCAATGCGCCATCTGCGTGGGCTTGCAGCACAACAAAGACATGGAAATGTCGGTGGTGTATTTGCCACGCACCAACGAACTCTTCTCTGCCGAGAAAGGCAAAGGTGCTTTTCTGAACGGCAAACCCATCCATGTGTCGAAGCGTCCGTTCAGCAACTCCCTTTTCTGCACCGCCCTGGCAGTCTATCACAAGGAAGCAGCACAACTCTGTTCCGACATCATCGTCGATACCTTCATGCAGTGCAACGACCTGCGTCGCTTCGGAGCAGCAGCACCCGAACTCTGCTACCTCGCCATGGGACGCTGCGAACTCTACTTCGAATACTGTCTTTCCCCTTGGGACTATGCAGCCGCTTCTCTCATTCTGATGGAAGCAGGTGGTGTCATCTCCAACCTCCATGCCGACTTTCCTTCCCTCTCCGAACCCTCCGGCATCTTGGCAGCCAACAACACCCAAAACTTAGCGAAGCTCCAAAGCATCGTTGACAAACATTTGAAATAGTTTCCGTATTCCACACAATCGAATTCTACTCATTATTTCATTTAAACATTACCCGTTGGTAGAAATAATAAAAAGTTCACTCATTACAGATGGCACGGAAGTGAATAAAAGAAATACGAGGGTCTTTCTGTATCATATTATTCAAATAACTGATGATGGTATCGTTATGAACAATCTGAATAGGGACATATTCACCAGTTAGAAAATCCCTCATTTTTCCTTTCCTATCATAATGCAAGATACGGTTTTTCTTTTTCTTTAGCATTCCATTCTCTTCTAATTCTAATTCCTTGTATTCTTGCTCTTTTATTCGTTGTATCTCCTTTGCTTCTTCTGACTCTTCAGTTTTAAAATAGTCGAAGTAAATCGAATCCTTGTTATAGATTTTCAGACTGTTCAGCTCATTTAGCTCCGAAATGATTTTCATATCGAAATTCATTCTTTCAGGATAATTCAGATATGTTTCATCCAACAGGAGCAGATTGGGTGTAATATATTCATACTTATGCTTCGTATCGTACATGGATAGCATCGAGTCCTTTTCTTCAAACCGTATCCATTTCCTGTTTTGGTAGATATCTAACCAAGACGTATAACTGAGATATTCAGCCACAAAGTGAGAGTCTGGAATATTCTCAAAATGCGAAATAAGTCGCTGTCTCCTAAGACACAAAGAGTCAAGTAGTATGCAATAGTTTTGATAAGAAAGGTGATTCAAATCCACATGCGTCAAATCATAATTCAACACCTCACTCTCAAACTTCAAAAAGCCACGAAAGTCATCAACACTGTCTTCCTTGAACAGTCCATAACAGAAATCTTCACCCGTTTTTGGGTATCTTAAATGTGCCTCCAAAAAATGAGACATCATTGCGTCATAGTGACTATCTTCAAACCTTTCATACGAACTACTACAGCCCGACAGTCCGTGTAAAAGGAACAGAGAAAGAATTGCTAATAATAAATATCTCATGGTAATCTTAGGTTCTACAAGTTTCCAATAAAACTTCTGAATATTTTTACCAGCTTTCTCTGAAAAAGTAAAAATAAATACGCCAACTATTCCTTTCATAATCACAACCACTTATTTTAATGAGTTCGACATATTTTTGAATACACATCGCAAAAGTAGCGATTTTATTTCAATAACCAAAAAAAGAGTCAACAAATTATCACAAATGAACATGGAGAAGAAAAAGGGAATATGAGGACAACGGGATGTTGGAAGTCCCTTCCTAACCTCTCCGAGGGGAGAGTAAGCCATACGGATGGTTTTCCTCCCCTATCTCTCCCCTCTCAGTGGAGATTGAGTGGACTGCTTTTGGGGATTTTCAGAAGTGCATTTGTGGATTGACTGAACCGCTCCTTTGAATTCAACTAGTTGCCGAAGGCTCGGCGTTTCGATAACGAGCCTTCGGCGTTGCGATGGCGAAGGCTCGCTATCATTTCGTTGAGGGCTCGGCGATTCAGTAAAACCAAAGGAAAAGTTCAGGATAAGCAAAGGAAAAAGAAGCATCATCCCCAACCCCGCAAAGGAGAAGCCAAGCCCCCCTCCTGCTCCCCCGAGGGGGAGAGTGAAAAGTGAAAAGTGAAAAAGGAATAGTGAAAAGTTCATTCCGGATGGTAAGCCTTTGACCCTTGACTTTAGACCTTTGACCTTTGACTTTTGACCTGATTGCGCATACCACAGAATGCAAATAATGGCGAATTCATCGGAAGAAATGAGATGGTATAAAAAGGTTTTTAGGAAAGAAATTAGAATAATTAGAATAATTATATCAGAAATAAATTGTTTTTAAACAAACACGCATTTTTGGAGAAATTATTTTAATTATTCTAATTTCTTTCCAAAATAAGGAAGCGTGGATGAGGACTGGGATGGAGCAAAAAATCGTTCAAAAACATTTAAATTAGTACATATATGCGTGTAAAGTGTTAAACAAAGTTTCATGTCTCTTAATTTTTTTTTAATTTTGCGGCAAATTAAACAAACATTCAACTAACTATTATCCTTATGAAAAAATTCTTTTTATTGATGCCATTGGCTGTTTTGGCTTTGCTGAGCAGCTGTGTGGACAAGTATGAAGAAGTGGATGCGGACTCCAAGCCAAGTTTCTTGGGCGAAAGCATCTTCGAGGAATTGTCGAACCCAGCGAGAAACGGCTTACAAGGCACGTTCAACACCTACAAGAAGTTGATTAGTGACTTGGGCGAATCGGAAACCCTGAGCCGCACGGGTAGTAAGACCATTTTCCCTGCGAACGACGAAGCCTTCGACCGCTTCTTCCAATCTAACATCTGGGGTGTTCGGAGCTATGAGCAACTGAGCAACACCCAGAAAAAGCTGCTGCTGTATTCGTCGATGATCGACAATTCGCTGCTGCTGAGTATGCTGCCTAACGTATCGAGTGGAACGACGGATGTGGTGAAGGGTCAGGCTGTGAAGCACCAGACGAGCATCAGCGTCATCGACTCGGTGACTCACATCGACGGCAAGGACTTGCCAAAGAACAATCAGTATTGGGACAAGTATCGCCAGAAGAGCGGCGGCATGTACATCGTGAGTGATGCCACTCGCCCTATGATGGTTCACTTCACTCGTGAGCACATGCTCAACAACAACATCACCGTGAGCGGTGAGCAGAGCGACTTTGCCATTTTGACGGGTTCTCCTTACACGGAGGGTAGTGCATACATCTTCGACGACCAAGTGATAACGAGCGACGTGACTTGTAAGAACGGTTACATCCATCAGGTGAAAGACGTGCTTGTTCCACCAGGCAACATGGCTGACGTGCTGGCACGCAGTGAGAACACCACGATTTTCAACCACATCCTTGACTACTATGCTGCACCTTATTATAACGCAACCATCACTAACAACTATAATGCTTGGGCTATCCAAAACGGATACCAGCAGATTGACTCCATTTTTGAAAAACGCTATCTGAGTTCCCGTTCTCAGAATGCCACGCTGATTGTTGACCCTAACGGCAAGACCTTGTCAACTTCGGGTGTGCTTTCCTATGACCCAGGATGGAACCAGTATTATCCAGCCAGTGCCTACAATACGGGCTTGGACAACACCATCACCGACATCGGTGCCATGTTTATTCCAACCGACGATGCCGTGAAGAAGTATTTCCTCCCAGGTGGTGCAGGTGCTTACCTCATCGACATCTATGGCAAGAAGGACAACACGGAGGCAAACCTCATTGAGAACCTCGACTCGTTGCACATTGCGAACAACCAGATTCTGACTGCCTTTGTGCGCAACTTGCAGAAATCGTCGTTTGTTGCCACTGTTCCAAGCAAGTTCACCACCATTTCGAACGATGCCAGCGAGAACATGGGTATGAACATGAGCTACTTGCAGACGAAGGGTGAGGGCAAGTACGACATTCGCTTTGCCAACAACGGTGTGATTTACATTCTGAAGGACATGATTGCTCCAGACGAGTACCAAGCCGTTTTGGCGCCATCTTCCTCCTATCCTGATATGCGCGTGATGAACTGGGCAGTGCAAGACCGCACTTACTTGGGCATCGACTTCCGTTTCTACCTCTTGGCAATGAGTGCCAACTACGCATTCTTCATTCCAGACGACGAGGCATTCGACCAGTACTATATCGACCCAACGACCTTGGGACACAGCCAGCAGGAAGTGATTCGCTTCTGGTACGACACCAGCGTGGTTTCTTCCCAGGCTTTCAAGATTCAGACGTATAAATATAACCCGCAGACAGGGGAAGTGGGCGACCTGATTGCCACCTTGAGTTTGACCAATCAGAACCACTTGGCTCGCATCAAGTCTGCACTCTCCGATATTTTGAACTTCCACACCGTGATTCTCGAGGAAGGCGACTCCATCGGTATGAACAACAACTACTACAAGACGAAGCACGGAGGTGAAATCTACGTGGATGGT
>Ga0247609_10004786_pt1 | contig 13413 bp, 11 predicted proteins | sample 172DNAGHGlowgp2_FD_193487 | JGI IMG/M metagenome (GOLD analysis project Ga0247609, IMG submission 193487) | Sheep rumen microbial communities from Palmerston North, Manawatu-Wanganui, New Zealand - 1728 DNA GHGlow gp2 | ecosystem: Host-associated > Mammals > Digestive system > Stomach > Rumen ...
CCCGCATGATTTTGTCCATGCGCCAATCACTTTTCGGAATTGTGTAAAATTCATTTGCGTGAATACCTTTTTCTATTCCCGCAACGTAATAATTATAAGGGTCGTCTTGTCTCGTGTAGACTTTATATGTCCAACCATTCCAGATTTTCTCTCGACCGTCAGGGGTTTTTTTGGTGGTAACCTTAACAACAAACTTTAAAACAGTCGGTCTGCCGCCTGCTCTGTTTCGAGAAGCACTGATACCGGGAATAACCGTTATGGAATCAATATCGACATAATAAGCACCGTCGCCGTCAGGGTGATTGTATGCCCAAACGTCCGCCGCAAAAACTTTTGCACCACAAAACAAAACAAAAGTTGCAATTACAATCGCCAAAAATTTTTTGGTAAACATAAATGATTCTCCTAACGTTTAATCGCCCAAAAAGTTCCTGCACAAATTGTCATGACACTCAACCACAACAGCCAGATAAATGGTTTGGTTGAGATTGTCGCGGTTATCGGCATTGATGAAATTTTTTCCAGCGTCGGCAAAATTTCAAGCCGTGCCTTTTCCAAATCGCCCGATATGCCCGTCAACCTCACGCGCCGCTTGCCGTTGAAAACTTCCAAAGCTTTCGACGTGCCGCCGTCCGCCGTAACGGTTATCAGCGGGTGAATCACTTCGGAAATTTCGCCGTCGGTTATCGTGATTGACGCTGTGGCTTGCGTGGGGTTGTGCTGGTCATCGTAATCAATGTGCGCGTCCTCGAAAATATAGCCGAGTTCGCCGTCCATTGCGAAAAGATTTTTCGTCAACAGCAACTCTTGAATCGTTTCAATTTCTGCCGCGTGCGGTGCAATGTAAACGTCGCCGGAAAAATTTTTCAAGATAGCCGGTTCTCTTGCCGCGTCCGAGCCATTGCCGCGCAGTTTCGTTAAAGCTCTGACTGCCTCGCCGTCAACGGTGTAGACGTAAAATTTTTGCCGCTCGTCCTCTTGAAAAACCTGTCCTTCGTAAATAATTTCGTGACCAGCGATTAAAATTTTTTCGCGTGGCTGAAGTTCCTGCGTCACGGTTTCGCCCTGCGCAGAAATTACAATCGCCGCCAACATTGCCAAAAATCCCACGTGAGCAATTTTTCCGCCGCGACTTATCGTCCGCCCGAATTTTATAAATGTGTAAATCATCAGCACTGCCAAAACCAAAGCTATCGGCGCGGTGCTTTTTACATAAAAATCTGTGTCGACCGCCGCCGCCTCGCCGAAAAGCTGACTCAAAAGCGGCATTGACATTCCCACCCAGACAATCGCCGCGATAAATATCAACAGCAGACAGCTGAGCAGGATTATAAACGCCGATTCGCCGTGCGCGTCGTACATTTTGCCTTGCGGTAAAAATTTTGCTTTGATTAGGATTATTGACAGCCCGCCGATTAAAACCAGCGCATTTGCCAAAGCTATTGCTGTGCCGATATTTGAGCCCGCGAACGAATGAACCGAGAAATCTCCCAAAATTCCCGAGCGCGTTAAAAACGTCCCGTAGATGACAAGCGCGTAGGTGAACGTCGCCGCCACGTGTGTAACGCTTAACACGGCGGATTTTTTTCGTGCAAGATTTATCAAGTGCAAGAGGACTGCCGCCAACAGCCATGGAACTAAAGAAGAATTTTCCACGGGATCCCAGCCCCAATAGCCGCCCCAGCCCAAAACTTTGTAAGCCCAATAGCCGCCAATAAAAATTCCCGCGCCTAAGAAACTCCACGCCGCCAGCGTCCACTGTCTAGCCTCTTCAAGCCAACTGCGCGATGCCGCCTCTGTCAGCAGACTGCCTAAACTCAACGCGAACGGAACCGCCAACAGCGCGTAACCAACAAATATTATCGGCGGGTGAATTGCCATCCAAAAATCTTGCAGCAATGGATTTAAGCCGACGCCCTCGAAAACTTCGGCGGGATTTTCTGCGAACGGTGACTTCGCCATAACCAACAAAACTAAAATACTTTGCAGTAAAAAATAAATTCCCAACGCCGCCGCCGTTGCTCGCCTGTAAATCAAAACTGCGCCGATTAACGCATGAATTAACAACCACAGTAAAAACGAACCTTGCTGACCTGCCCAAAACGCCGAGATTTTATAAAGCGTCGGCATTGTCGTTGATGAATAGCTTGCGACGTATTCGACGCTGAAATCATTTTCAAAGATCAAAATCCACAGGAGCAAGCTTGCCGCCGTAATGAATCCTGCAGACGTGAGCGCGGTAGCTTTTACCAGCCGTGCCGACGGAATTTTTTGTGCAAAACAAATTATCATTGCTGTCAGTGCCGCCGCTAAGCCGCCGCCTAAAAGCAAATTCCCCGTCAAGCCGTCACCTCGGTTTCTGTCCTTCGTATTTGGACGGGCATTTGATTAAAAGTTTCTTCGCGTGAAAAAAATCGTTCGCCGCGTCATATTTGCCGACCGCGACAATGTGATAAGCGTCGTCGAATTGGTCAGGCTTAATTCCGTCGAACTGCACGCGCATAACTTCGCCCGTCTCCTCGTCCTGCAAACTGAAAATAAATTCGTCGCCGGACTGTTTAGGGACAAAATTTTTATCGAGCAGACCTTTGACTTGCACGCCGCTTGTTGAATCCCGCACCTCGGCAATGCTGACGTATGGCGTTACACTTTCAGCAAGATTAAAGCCCGCGTAGGCAACAAAGCCGACAAGCAGGACGATTAAAAAAATTTTCCGCACAAGTTGCCGCCTCCTTCGATAAATTTTGCTGATTATATCATTGCGAAATTTTCTGTGCCGTTGCCGGAGCAACTGATTTTTACAAAAAAAATAAGCGACAAAGTCGCTAAAAATTTTTCTGTAGTGTCTAATTATTTATTCCGTCCGCAACAATTTTTATATTTTTTTCCGGAACCGCACGGGCATGGGTCATTGCGCCCGATTTTTTTGCCGTCAGCAGTTTTTGTACGCTTTTGACTTTCTGCCGGTGAAGTTTCCTCGCCGTGAGACGTCCGCGCCGTTTGTAATCTGTCCGCAACTTTTGCTTGCTCGCGTTTGACGATTGATTCAGCCTCGCGAACGTCTTTTGCGGTTGGTTCGGGCGGAGTTTCTGGCGCGTCATCGTCTTCTGCGTCTTCAGGCGGTGTTGAATTCGGAACTATTGCCACGTGATACATTGTCGTTGCGATTTGGTCTTGGATTGCGCCCTCCATTTCCTCGAACATCGCCAACGCCTCGATTTTGTATTCGACGAGCGGCGCACGCTGTCCATATGCTCGCAAATTTATTCCTTCGCGCAACATATCCATGTGGTCAAGGTGTTCCATCCACTTGTTATCGACGATTCGCAGCATGACGACTTTTTCCAGTTCGCGCATAATGTCCGGCGTAAATGCTGCCTCGCGCTGTCTATAAATTTCTTCCGCTAATTTTTCTAAATGTTCTTTGAGTTCGTCGCGGCTCATCTGTTCAAGTTCAGATTTTTTCAGCGAACCGACCGGCGCAAAAATTTTTTCCGCATCTTTAATCAGTTCGTCAAGCTGCCACTCTTCCGGATAAAGCTTTTCGTTAGCGTATTGATTCATTTCCTCTTTTATAATGTGGTTAACCATGCCGCGAATGTTATCACGCAGATTTTCTCCACGCAGAATCTTTTTACGCTCGCCATACATAATTTCACGCTGCTGATTCATAACGTCATCATATTCTAAAACGTGTTTGCGTATGTCGAAGTTCCGCGCCTCAACTTTCTTTTGCGCGTGTTCGATAGATTTTGTTATCAGCGTGTGTTCAATCGGCTCATCTTCTTCCATGCCAAGCTTGTCCATAACTTTTGCGATATTTTCTGACGCGAACAGTCGCATTAAATCATCTTCCAGCGAAATATAGAACCTCGACTCGCCGGGATCGCCTTGACGACCGGAACGTCCGCGTAATTGATTGTCAATGCGCCGCGATTCGTGTCGCTCCGTGCCGATTATGAACAATCCGCCCAGTTCGGGAACGCCTTCGCCGAGTTTTATATCAGTGCCGCGCCCCGCCATGTTCGTTGCAATGGTTACGGCGTTTTTTTGCCCCGCGTCGGCAACAATTTGCGCTTCCTTCTCGTGAAATTTCGCATTTAAAACGCTGTGAGGTATTCCGCGCTTCTTTAAATAGCCGCTTAACTCTTCTGATTGCTCAATAGACGTGGTGCCGATAAGCGCGGGCTGTCCTTTGGCATGAATTTGTTCTACCGTGTCGGCAACGGCTTTATATTTTGCGCGTTTGTTCTTGTAAACAACATCGGGGTGATCCGTGCGGCGAACGGGCTTGTTAGTGGGAATTACAATGACCGGCAACTTGTAAATCTTTAAAAATTCGTCTTCTTCGGTCTTAGCGGTACCCGTCATGCCTGCCAGCTTGTCATACATACGAAAATAATTCTGAAAAGTTATCGTAGCCAGCGTTTGTGATTCGCGCTGAATTTTTACGCCCTCTTTAGCCTCTATCGCCTGGTGCAAACCGTCGGAATATCTGCGCCCCGTCATTAATCTGCCGGTAAATTCGTCTACGATAATAATTTCATCGTTGCGGACGACATAATCGCGGTCGCGTTTCATTAAAGCTTTAGCCCTTAGCGCGGCGGTAAAGCAATGGCTAAGTTCTATATTTTCCGGCGCGTATAAATTTTGAATCCCTAAATATTTTTCTATCTTCGGGATAACTTCATCGCTCGGAGCAACGGTTTTTTGCTTCTCATCAACCGTATAATCTGTTCCTTCTTTCAAATTTGCAACTGCACGCGCCATAACTGCATACATTTCTGTAGATTTTGCTCCAGGACCGGAAATTATAAGCGGTGTGCGCGCCTCGTCAATTAAAATCGAGTCAACTTCGTCTACAATCGCGTAATGCAACGGTCGCTGAACCATTTGTTCTTCGTGAACAACCATATTATCGCGCAAATAATCAAATCCAAACTCGTTATTCGTGCCAAACGTGACATCGCAGCCGTAAGCAAATTTTCTTTCCGGAAAATCCATATCGTGAAGAATTAATCCCACGCTCAAGCCCAAAAATTGATAAAGTTGCCCCATCCACTCGCTGTCGCGGCGGGCAAGGTAATCATTTACCGTGACCATGTGCACGCCTTTTCCTTCCAGCGCGTTTAAATACACCGGCAACGTCGCAACAAGCGTTTTGCCCTCGCCGGTTTTCATTTCGGCGATTTTTCCTTCATGCAAACACATTCCGCCCATTAATTGAACGTCAAAATGCCGCATTCCCAAAACTCTGCGCGATGCCTCGCGACAAACGGCGAACGCCTCCGGCAAAATTTGTTCAAGAGTTTCGCCGCTTTGCAATCTTTCCCGAAATTCATCTGTCGACGCGGTTAATTTGTCGTCTGTGAAGTTTTGATACTTCGTTTCAAGCGCGTTGATTTTATCTACGGTCTTCTGCAGACGTTTAATTTCCTTGTCGTTGTTATCGCCCAAAAATCTTTTTAAAAATCCAAACAAAGTTATCACTCCCTGCGAATTTTTCTTCATGATAACAAAAAAAATCCCTCGCCGCAAATTTTTCAGCTAAGGATTTTTTATTTTAAATTTTCAAGCTTTCCAGCTCACGAATAAAATTTATCGAACGCAAATTACTTCCCAATAGCGATTGAACATAATTTATTAAAAATTTCTCTGCATTTTCCAGTTGTTTGGAATTAAAATTTAGTTTCGTGTCGTTTTTCCAATTAAAACTCAACATTTTTTCAAAAGTTTTGCGTAAAATTTCGGGATACGGGCTAAAATCCTGCGCGGAATCAATACAATCAACGCAAATTGCCCCGCCGTCAAGAATACTAATCGCTGAATCGCCCAAAATCTCTTTTCCGCAATAAATACACCGACTAAAATTTAATTGCACGCCGCTTGTCTCCATAAATTGACAAATTCCTATAAAACTCGCGATTTTTGGGTCGCGTTTGCTTATTACGGGCAAAAATTTCTTCAGCAAACGAAAAATTTCCGGTTCTGACTGCCTAGGTAGCGTCATTCGATTAATAATTTCAAAAAGGAGCGATGCATAAGCTAATCGCTCCAAATTTTTAGTTATTTCGTCGTAAAAATGAATTATATCCGCGTCTTTTATCGTATCAATTTTAGTTCCGCGTGTTATTTGCGCTGAAATGTGATTAAACATCTGCAACGCGCCCGAAAGTGAACTGCGAACGCGCCTACACCCGTATGCATTTGCCTCAATTTTGCCAAATTCTTTCGTAAAAAGCGTGATAACTCGGTTTGCGTCGCCAAAATCGTCCGTTTTTAATACAATTCCTTCAACTTTGTAATTTTCCAAAATTTTTTCTCCATATATCAAGGCAATGCGGTAAAATTATCTATAGGCCAAAAAATTAACGACGCTTTGCCTTTTACAAGTTCCAGCGGAACAAAACCGACGTCCGGAAAACGCGAATCCAAAGAATTTCTGCGATTATCGCCGCAAACGAACAAAGTTCCCGCCGGAACGGTCTGTTTTGGGTATTCAGTGCGCGTTTTTTCGGCGATATAGTCCTCATTTATTATCGCATCGTTTACAAAAACGTGTCCATCTTTAATTTCTATCGTATCGCCGCCAACTGCAATCACTCTTTTAATAAAATCTCGCGTGTGGTCTCGCGGATAGCGGAAAATTACGACTTCGCTCTTAATCGGGTCGCGCCAATGATAAATAAATTTGTTCACGACTAATCTTTCTCCGTCCTGAAGTGTCGGTTGCATACTAGGTCCGTCCACAACATATAATTCCACAATAAAAGTGCGAATAAATAACGCGACAACTACAGCTGACGCGATTGAAATTATCCAACTCTTTGCTTCTTGACCAATTCCCATAAAAAATCTCCCCGTATTAAATATTTACGCTGTTTTTTGATTCTGCCAATATCGTCATTTTCCTGCCAATTTTTTTAACGAATTTATTTCTGCCGCGGTTAAAAACCTGTACTTGCCAACTTTTAAACCGTCCAAAGTTAAATTTGCGAATCGAGTTCGGCGCAATTTCTTTACATCGCAACCAATCGCGGCAAACATTCGCCGAATTTGTCGATTTCTGCCCTCGTGAATCGTAATTTCAACAAAATTTTCGTCCAGCAAATAAATTTCAGCCGGTGCAGTTAATCCGTCGTCCAATTCGATACCTGCGCGAATTTTATCAAGTTTTTCATCGGTAATTTCGCCGGAAATTTTAACCAGATAGGTTTTTTCGATTTTAAAACGCGGGTGAATCAATAAATTAGTCAAATCGCCGTCGTTTGTAAGCAAAATTAACCCTTCCGAGTTCAAATCCAGTCTGCCGACAGGATAAATTCGCTCCGGAATGTCGATTAAATCTAAAATTGTCTTTCGTCCGCGCTCATCGTGAGCGGTTGTGACATATCCGCGCGGTTTATTTAATAAAATATAAATTTTTTCCGTGTTGAAGTGCAAAATTTTTCCGTCAACGCGGATTTTTTGATTTAAATCGGCTTTTGCGCCCAATTCTTTTATAATTTTACCGTCAACAGTGACACGCCCCGCCGAAATTAAATTTTCAGCCTCCCTACGTGAACAAATGCCGGCTTTAGCTATCAATTTCTGCAATCTCTCCAAAAAAATCGCCTCCAAAGCGTTTTTAAAGATTATAACACAAAAAAATCGCCTCGAAAGGCGTTTTTTAAGCTAATTTCAGCGTAAAATAAGCGATTTCGGGCGGGCAACCAAGGCGGAATGGGAACCAACTTCCGTTGCCGACGTGCACATAACCGATTGAATCGCCGCGCTTGACAATTCCGCGAGTGTATTTAAAAACGGGGAAAATCGGCACGCCGAATAAACAAATTTGCCCGCCGTGAGTGTGTCCGGTCAAAGTCAGAGCAAAATTTCTTTGTGCGCCGTCGTCGATAAATTCCGGATGGTGAGCTAGTAAGATTTTAATCGAATCGTCCGGAACATTTTCCATAGCCTTATCGACGAAATTTTTTCTGGTTTCAGCAAAAATTTTTTCACGTTCGTGATCTTTTGCGCTGGTAATGGGTGCGCCACGTGGATAATCGACGCCGAGAACGTACAAATTTGACGTAACGTGCTCCGAACGATTGATTAGCACGCGAATTTTCGTTTGAGCGAGCAAATTTTCAATCACGTGAATATTTCTAAGGTATTCGTGGTTGCCGTGAATGTAAAAAATCCCAAATTTAAATTTATCTGTAAAAGCGTCAACAATTTTAATCGCGGCGGGATTCATGGGCACATCATCGAAAATATCGCCGGTAATTGCCAAAAAATCGGGTTTAGCGTCGGCAATTCGTTGCAAAAGCGATTCTAAACGTTCCAAAGAGTAATACGCACCCAAATGAATGTCAGAAATCTGCGCGATTTTTAAATTTTCGAGTTCGTGCGGCAAATTTTTAATCGGAACGTCGTAAAAATTTTCAACGTCTGAATTTTTTTCGATTCTGTTGCCGTAAATTGAAAGTGCCAGCGACGCAAGCGGGTAAATCATGGCGTGAGTAAGAATTTTTCTGCGTTGCGGGTCGAATTTGCTTGGTTTATGGAATTTCCGATAAAAAAATCTGAATATTACCGCGCAGAAGACAAAAATTCCGCAAATTAACTGCGCCATTAGGAAAATCGTGGAAAAATTTCCAAAAATCGTGACGAACCAGCTTGGAACGAACGAACGAATTGCCCAACCGCCGATAATTACCGCGATTATTGCCAAATCTGCCAGCGCGAACAGCTTATAAAATTTTTTTGCAAGGTGATCGCTGAATAAAAACTTGATTGAGACGAGCGCGACAGCCATAACCGCGCCCAAAATCGCCGCAACGATGAAAATAAACATTTTTTAATCCTCAAGTTGCAATTTTGCCGCTTTGACGACGTTTTTCATTAGCATTGCGACGGTTAAAAGACCCACGCCGCCCGGAACGGGAGTGATTGCGCCGGCAATTTCTACAGCCGCGTCAAAATCCACGTCACCGACCAATTTTTTCGGCGCGATGCGATTTATTCCAACATCAATGACAGTTGCGCCAGGTTTTATCATGTCAGCGGTGATTAATTTCGGTTTTCCGCTTGCAGCAACCAAAATATCAGCTTGGCGGGCAATTTCCGGCAAATTTTTTGTGTGCGTGTGGCAAACCGTAACGGTTGCGTGGCGGGCAAGCAATAAATGGAACAAAGGCTTGCCGACAATGTTACTTCTGCCGATAATCACGGCATTTTTTCCGTCAATTTCAATTCCGGCGAGGTCAAGCATTTCAATACAGCCTGCGGGCGTGCACGGAACGAGTTTTGGGTTGCCGATAACCAAATTTCCGACATTTTCGGGGTGAAAACCGTCTACATCTTTGCGCGGGTCGATTCTGTTCAAAATTTCGTCCGAATGAGCTTTAATCGCGGCTGGCAACGGCAGTTGAACTAAAATTCCGTGAATATTTTTATCAAAATTGAGTTTATCAATCGTTTCGAGCAAATTTTCTTTGGTTGAGTCTTCCGGAAGCGCGATAACTTTAGAAATTATGCCCAATTCCTCGCAAGTTTTATGTTTATTGCGAACGTAGACCTGCGACGCGGGATTTTCACCGACAATTATAACTGCAAGACCCGGAGTTACGCCAAAATTCTTTTTAAGTTCTTCAACTTCCAGCCGCGCAGATTCTTTTATCTTTGCGGCGAATTCTTTTCCGTATAAAATTCTTGCTGACATATTTTTTCCTCCTTTAGTGTCCAGACTTCTTAAAACGCCCGCCAACAATGTCATTGACAGGATAAATCGTTATAAAAGCGTGTTCGTCCATTTCGGAAACAATTCTTTTTAGTTTATCGACTTCCAAACGCGTGACGACGCAATATAAAATTTCTTTGCTCTGGTGAGTGTAGCCGCCTTCGCCGTGCAGAAGAGTTACACCGCGTCCAAGTTTCGCGTTAAGTTCGTCAGTCAGTTCATAAGGCATATTCGAGACGATCATTACGGCGTACATCTCGTCCAAACCTTTAATAACTACGTCAATCATCTTTGAAATGACAAAATAAGCGAACAGCGAGTACATAGCCTTATCCCAGCCGAATAAAAGTCCCGCACCGCTCAAAATAAAAAGATTTATAAACATGACGACTTCGCCGACAGACCAGATAGTTTTTTTGTCGACGATGATAGCGACAATTTCCGTGCCATCCAACGAACCACCTGCGCGCATAATCAATCCGACGCCCAAACCGTCAATTATTCCGCCGAAAATCGCCGCAAGGAACGGGTCATTCGTGACTTTTGGATATTCGCCGACAACTTCAGACCAAATACTTAGGAAAATTATCGCCACGATGGTTGCAATGACAAAATCCTTGCCGATTTGCTTATAAGCCAGCCACAAGAACGGAATATTGAACGCGATTAGGAAAGTTCCCAGCGGCAAGCCAGTTATGTACTGCGCCATAATTGATAAACCGACAACGCCACCATCAATAACTTCATTTGGAATTAAGAACAGTTCCAGACCAAGTGCCGCAATTACCGCGCCTATACAAAGCTGAATATATTTTCTTATGTAGGCGGAGATATTGCTGCGCGGAATTTTTTTATCAGCCAACTCAATCACCTCACCGGCATTATAAATCCCAACGAAATTTATTGTCAACGCAGGAATTTTAAAAGCAATTAGGAATTAAAGATTGCGAATTATTTTTTTCATTACGCATTAGAAAGAGGTATGGGAGATGTTAAGATCCTATGACGTGACGGAACTTCGCGCAGGAATGTTGGTTGGGCGCGCCGTGAAAGATTTTGACGGAAAAACACTAATTCCCGCCAATGTCAAGCTGACAAGCGACATGATAGACAGTTTGCGCGGAAAAAGTATTTTTTCGGTTTATATAGACGTGACGCCCGAAGAATATACGCCGACCGCCGCCACCGAGGAACATTTACTCGACAACGATTATGTAACTTGCTATAAAAAATGTTTTGCCACCACGCAAAATCTTTATTACGGTTTTGCTAACACCAGCAAAATCGACAGAAACGAATTGGCGGAACTTCTTCGCGCAGAAAATATTTCTGAACTGTGCGACGACGGTTTAAAAGCTGTCACGCAAATTCACAACATGAAACGCGACGGCGATTATGTAATTCACCACGCGCTAAACGTTGGAATTCTTTCGGGGATTATGGCGCATTGGCTTGACTTTAAAGCCGCGCAGGTCGGCGAACTGGTCATGAGCGGGCTTTTGAGCGAGATTGGCAAAATGAAAATTTCCAAAGGTCTTTTGAATAAAACTGACAAGCTTGACAACGAAGAAATTGCCGAAGTCAGAAAGCACGTTGTCTTTGGTTATGCCGCGCTGGTTGAATCGCCGCTTAAGAAATTAAAAAATGTATTGCTCGGCGTCCTGCATCACCACGAACGCTGCGACGGCTCCGGCTATCCCAGCAAACTTAAAGCTGACAAAATCAGCGACTTCGGAAAAATTATCGCTATCCTCGACATTTATGACGCCATGGCGACCAATCGCGCTTACGCCAAGAGAAATTCGCCCTTTGATATAATAAAAGTTTTGTATAACGACGTGCTCGCCGGAAAATTGGATACGCGCTTTTGCGTTGTCTTCATGAAAAAACTTTTGCAGGCTCTTAACGGTAGCTGGGTCGGTTTAAGTGACGGACAACGTGCAAAAATTGTTTATCTCGACGACTCGCGAGTAACTGCTTTGCCGATTGTAAAGACAACCAAAGACGAATTCATTGATTTAAATCGGCGAAATGATTTAAAAGTTGACGCGCTCTTAACTGCCAATGAAGTGTAAAATTTTTTTATGAGGTGAAGTGTAATGAGTTACAAGCTGTGGAATTTTTTTAACGAACTGCAAACCGATTATGAATTAATTGACTTGACGCACCCGCTTGATAACGAAAGCCCCTGTTGGTCGGGAATACCGGAAGGCTCCGTCGAACTTTGCAAGACGTGTTTTGATTGGGGCAACCCCATGCTTGAATGTTTGATTCAAACTTTCAAGTTTCCCGGGCAATTCGGCACGCATATTGACTTTCCCGGACATTTCATCAAGGGCGCGGCGAATATCGAAAGTTACGGCGTTAAAAATATGATTTACCCGCTGTGCATTGTGGACATTTCAGAAAAAGTTGCAAAGGACGTTCATTACGCGGCAACGGCGGACGATATCAAAGCTTACGAAAAAATTTACGGCGCAATTCCCGACGGCGCGTTTGTTGCTCTGTACAGCGGCTGGTCTAAACATTGGCCGGACATGGATAAAATTTCCGGCATTGCTCCGGACGGCAGCGAAAATTTTCCCGGCTGGTCACTCGACGCGCTGAAATATATTTACGAAGTCCGCAACGCCGCCGCCAACGGTCACGAAACTTTAGACACGGACGCCTCCGCTGAAGCTGCCAAGTCGGGCGATTTAGCTTGCGAACGTTACTTGCTTGCTAAAGGAAAACTTCAAGTCGAAGTCATGACGAATCTTGAAAAAGTTTCTCCGGCGGGCGCATTACTCTTTGTCGCCTGGCCAAATATAAAAGGTGCAACGGGATTACCGGCGCGGCTCGTTGCTGTCAGTCCAAAAAATTTTTAAAAGAAATGCTCCTTGACAGTAAAAGAACACGCGAGTAAAATAATCAGCGTCGGGGCGTAGCTCAGCTTGGTTAGAGCGTCTGCCTTGGGAGCAGAAGGTCGCAGGTTCGAATCCTGTTGCTCCGACCAGTTCTAGTGGTTAGTGATTAGTAGTTGGAAAATTTTTAACTGCTAATCACTAACCATTAAATGTTTTTGCAGGAAATTAAGAGGTGATTCGTTTGACAGAAGAAAAAATTTTTGAGCGGGACGACAAAAATTATCTGCCCGTGTTCAAACGTTACAAAATTGTTTTGGAGCGCGGCGAGGGCGCGTATCTTTTCGACATCAACGGCAAAAAATATATCGACTTCCTCGCGGGCATTGCCGTAAATGTTTTGGGGCATAATTATCAGCCACTCGTCAAAGCAATTTCAAATCAAGCCGCAAAAATTATTCACGTGAGCAATCTTTACTACACACAGCCGCAAGCTGACGCCGCCGCCAAACTCGTCAAACTCAGCGGGTTGGACAGGGCGTTTTTCGCAAATTCCGGCGCGGAAGCTAACGAGGGTGCAATTAAAATCGCCCGTAAATTTGCAAAAAAATTTTCTGCCGACAAAACGCAGATTATCACGGCGTGGAACAGTTTCCACGGGCGCACGCTGGCAACTTTAACCGCCACAGGTCAGCCGCATTATCACAAAGGTTTTGAGCCGTTGCCCGCCGATTTTGATTACGTGCACTTCAACGACGCGGACGAACTCGCCGAAAAAATTTCCGATAAAACTTGCGCGGTGATGTTGGAAACGATTCAGGGCGAAGGCGGCGTTTATCCCCCGAA
>Ga0247609_10004787_pt1 | contig 13412 bp, 11 predicted proteins | sample 172DNAGHGlowgp2_FD_193487 | JGI IMG/M metagenome (GOLD analysis project Ga0247609, IMG submission 193487) | Sheep rumen microbial communities from Palmerston North, Manawatu-Wanganui, New Zealand - 1728 DNA GHGlow gp2 | ecosystem: Host-associated > Mammals > Digestive system > Stomach > Rumen ...
TATTGCCCACGGTATCAAACAACCATTCCAATGCTTCATAGAAAGTTGTTTTTCCGTCGCCATTTGCACCAATAATCAGTGTCAAGCCATTACCAACGTCAATGGAATTCTCTCGATAATAGCTACGGAAGTTCTCAATAGTTATGTTCTTTATAATCATACCAGCAAGTTATTGTTTAGGTAGGTAAAGATGGTCTTGTAAACACGTTTTTGCTCAGAAGGATCATCAGAACCATTCAGTTCTTTGATAATCTTTGCGACAGCAACAACGATGGCATTGTTAGAGTTCAAAGCATCATAAATGCTTTCGTAGTCATCAGGTGCATAGTCATAAGCTTCTCGCAGCTTGGGGTCGTCTAAGACCATCCGCAGCATTTTGTCTTTCTGTGTCATACGATATGATCATTATTATACATGTTCAATCCATAATGCTCCATGACAGATTTGAGCTCCATTTGTGAATAAGAAGGATTTTCTGATAACATGGAAAAGTTCTTTACTCTCATAAGTTCGCCTTTTAATAGCGATTGTTCCATTTTATAACTTGATGAGGTGGCACTGACTTCTGGAGCCACAACCAAGTCGTGTATTTCAGCCATGTACTTGTCTGGATGCGTCCTTAAAACACGTCCACGGCGCTGGATGAATTGGCGAGGATTTCCTGTACTTGCACAGAAAATTGCCAGTTCACTTCTTGGCACATCAACACCTTCATCCAAGCATTTCATGGAGGTAAGTACTTGAAGCCTACCCTTGGCGAAGTCTGCAAGTATTGCGTCTCTGTCCTTTTGCCCAGAAACGAATTTCCTTACAGTTACATATTTGTCTATCTTCATGACGGCTTCAGTATAGACGTCTATCAGGTGGTCTGATACAGCGTCGTCTGCCACCTGCTCGCTCTTATCAAATATATCAGAATCAGAGAAATAATCAGGTTTATTTCCTTCTGGTACATAAATCAGTGAATACTTCAAATTGCCAGTCCTCTCATAACGCTCTTCAATTATCTTCTTGAAAGCACCAAGTTTATTAGCTGCCTTATGAATGATACGCTTTCGCGCCAACAAAAGCCCCATCAGTATCTCGTCTTTCTTATCGAATACCCCTAAGTTATAATTGAAGTATTTCGATATCTTCTCAGACAATTCGATATAATTGGCCATTTCTTCATCCGTCAACTTAACCAGATGCGGATAATAATAGTATTTGCAGAGAACTCCCTTCTGGATGGCTTCTTCCATTGAATATTCAAAAGTGAACTTATCTTCTGCCCCAAAGAACCTATATAGCTTCATGTTCGTATCATCATCAAACTGTCGTTCAGGTGTAGCAGAGAGACCTATACGGCGCAAATAGTTTATCGTGCCAAGTCGTTTTAATATGGAGGGTGACCCCATATTGTGGGCCTCATCTGCAATAAGCAACACCTTAGTTCTTTCGAAACTATTCAGTATTGAAAAGACATTCTCTCTGGCGAAAGATGCGTATGTAGAAATAATGATAAAGTTCTGAGTAGGCTCGCTTGGCTTTCGATATTTCTCTGCCATCTGTAACAATTCAATTTTTGAACGCCATTCTGTGTTCTTGGAATACACTTTGATGATGTTCCCATAATTGAATTTCCAACATTCCTTTTCCCATTGGTTCACCAGAGTAATCGTAGGAACGAGGATGATAGCTTTATAATAGCCATTTCTTTTGTATATCTCCAGCAGACAATTCAGCGAGGTAATGGTTTTACCTGTACCTGTTGCCATTGCAAATAAACCTTGCTGATTATTGTTTTTCCAATTCTCAAAAGCAAGTTGCTGGTACTCTCGTGGTTTGTCGTATGGAAACTTTGGTATAGAGAGCGCTATGTCCTCATGTGCAGAAGTAGCGACAACGTCATGCTGCTTTTTCACCTCTCTCAGTTTCTTTTCGACATCAAGAAGTTCTTCAATATCAGAATCTCCATAGTTAGTGCTTATCGCTTCTACCAAATCCTTGGGTGAGAGATAATCTATTCCTTTCTTCTCCCCAGACATAATGGCATCAAAATCCTTTCTTTGCTTTTCGATTCTCTTCTGCACCATCCTGTCAATAGAATCACTCCTATCTATTTTTATTTCCTCGATATTGTTGAAGAGTCCACTAATCGTAAAATTGGCAGAGCCAGTAAAAGCTGTTATGCTGTCGCCATCTCTGAACTGACCTGATTTTGTATGTGCAATTCCCTTTTGACCTCTTGGCTTGATAATTCTGATGTCGATACGTTTCTGTGATATCATATAGGCCAGACAACGGAAGAACTGCTCTTGATACTCATTAAACGTTGTCTTGAGATACTGGAAATTTGAGAGGTCAGAACAATCAATGACATTCCCCATCACGCCATTTGTTATTGCTTCCTTGTCCTTCTTCGAAACAATATGGTTGATGATGAGTCGCATATAGCCACCTCGTGAGATAAACGTAGCAAAGCCTTCTGCCAGCACGCTAATTGCAGCAGAACTGAAATAGCCAAGTTTTAAGTCAAACTCTGTGCTATTCTTTAGTCCGTCATCAAAGAAACGTTCTGGTGAGTATTCTTCACCTGGTACATACGTTCCATCATCTGCCCAATTTACCTCGTACAGCATTACTTCCTACTCTTTAGTTTTATATCACATGAATTGAAATTAAAAGAACCATAATAAACTTAAAGGAGTTTCATGTCAGCAATCTGATCAAGCCGTTCGATGATACTTTGAAAGTCTTTTGGTCGATACGACTTGTCATAGCTAATCATTGTCCTAATCAGCATATATATACTATGATTGTCATAGCAAAAATCCTTTTCCATAACAGTACCAATCGGGGCATTACCTTGCATTACATACCAGAATACCATTCCTAATTGGAACATATCAGACTTTTCATCAATATTTCGATCATATCTTTTATCACCTTCTTTAACAAGATATTTATTCATTGTTTCCGGAGAAGTCCAACCTTTAGGACCCACAAATTCATGCTTTCCATCAATGGCTTTTTCCAATTTTCGGTTCTTTACGAGGCCTAAGTCTCCGACTTTCCAACCTTCATCTTCTACATAAAAGAAATTATCTGGTTTAATATCTCTGTGGTAATAATCATTCTCATAAAGTTCATTTAATGCTTTTGTCAGTTCTTTACAAACGTATATCTTCGCAATAAAGTCCATTTCTGCTTCATTTTTTTCTATATATTGTTTCAGATCACAACTTGCGACCTCCATCGTATAGAATCGGTGTGATGTGGTTTTGTCTTTCGGCAGCGTATTTTTTAATATCCCATCCGAATCTATAGATATGACATATTTTGCAGATTGTGACTTGCAATTTTTTAATGCCTCAATTTCTAGATTGATTCTTTTATTATTCCTACGATCAACTTTATCTTTATCTGTGTAATAATTCCATTTGTTTATTTTGATAATTTTAACTGGTAGATCATTCTCTGGATCACTATCTTGTGGGAACATTTTCAAAACCCAGGAATTACCACCTTTATTTCCATAAATATTTTTATCCAATCTGCCAAGTATATAGATTTCTTCGCCTATGGTTAATTCACCATAGTAACCATCCATTATTGAATTGAAATCAATAGAACACTCTATCTCCATCTCAATATTCTTCTCTATCATTTCAATCATTTATACTCTTAAAATCAATTAATAAGAAACCGTTAATTTCTTTTACTGGAACATCTTCTATACCTAATTCATCTTTTAGGTACTCAAAAAAATCTTCATATTCTTCGCATTCACTATTCGATTTGTTCAAAAGCATAGTTTCAAGTATCTTCAGTCTTGTCATTCTTGAATCCTTTGAATTTGATTGCGTAACACAAGCGAAAGCATATTTTTGAAGCAACTCACAATCCTCATTTGACGGACGAATAAACTTTTTACTATCTATCCAACATAAAAGATTGTACTGATATGACAGCAATTCGTCAGTTAGTTCAGAATAATGTTCATTAATAAAGGAGAATAGAGTAAAGAAATCGTTTCTTTGTCTAAATCGCGTATCCTTTATCGGGACAATATTGTTTAACATTACTACACGACTAATAATACGCATAAATGAAGACTTCAAAGATTGTATCTCGTCGTCTGAGATCTGGCTTTGATATATCTCATTCACTAAATCTCGTTTATCAAAAAAACCTTTATACAAGTATGCTATCAACTCCTCAATTAAAGAACGATCATTCATACGTACAATTGTAGCATTTGTAAATATATTAAGGCCTGTAACCTCTGGAGTTGCCAATAATTCCTCTGCTAATAATAAGAATGGATGATTCGCATATTGTGCCTTATTAACTTCCGAATTATTTAAATGCATTCCGCGCTTATTAACTAATGCATAAAAATCTGAAATACTCTCTACTTTACTATCAATTTCTGTAATCTCTGTGATGTTTAATTCATATCCAAGAAATAAACTAGAGTTAATGTCTTTATAGTTGCGTTTATGAGAATCCGAAATATCTCCTTTTATATACCTACAAATAGTCTCAGCTCTTTGTTGCCCATCTACCATTTCATACATTCCGTCACTATTTTTGTAAAGGAAGAATGTTGGTAATGGCCACTTATTAAGAATAGAATCAATTAATAGTTGTTGATCCTTCTTGGTCCAAACAAAATTACGTTGATAAGAAGGACGTAAGTTAATTTTTCTTTCTTTAATCAACTTATACATTTCTTGAATTGTCCAAGTCTTTATTGAATATTCCATTTCTTAGTAATTATATAAAGCAATTTGTACACATTATATCATCGCCAAGGATTTCTGCAAGGGTGGTCCCCTTGTTATTGGCCAGGCTTTCTTTCTGGCGACGGATGATGTCGAGTTTAATCTGGCGAATACGTTCTGGTTTGATAAGGTCAGCAAGACTCTCATTCTGGTTCCACGTATAGCCGTCTTTCTCAAACTCCATCGCCTTTTTAAAGAGATCAGGATGCTGCTCATAGAGCCAAATCCATTCTATTTTCTGCTGGAAGAAACAGAAGTAGCAACCAGAACGACTGCGGCAATAGGTGCCCTTCTCGCCATCCTCCTCGAAAGGAATCTCCTCGTAGTAAGCTGGCACACCCACGCCACTTTCCCTCAGCAGACGGAAGATATCGTCCTTCACCAAAATATCAGTATTGTCAAGCAGTGGGAAGTCATCGAGCTTGCCCACTGGATAGTCTGTCGTTTTCAGGAACTCGAACACAGCATGATTGAACAGCTTGATGTCATAGTCCAGCAGCGCATTCATCTTCTTCGAGTAGTAGAACAGCTTTGTGATAGGCTTCCTCACCGTTTCCAGTATCTCATCACGAAGGAATCCCTCAGGACAAAGGCGCTCATAGATTTCCGATATCTGGTCCAGGTTCTCATTGTGTAGGAACTTGTTGATGACATCGATACTCCAGATGTTCTTGCGGAATGGGAAGATGGCTTGGATATTGGGCTTAGAAGATATATAGCCATCTCTATCCTCATCGCCACGGATTCCAACGTATGACACAGCATAGTCATCGCCCACATATTCCTCAAACTTCTCCAACTTCATCTTCTTCGTACACCAGCGGGCTTGTGGCGAAGGCAGGAAACCACCCATCGCTTTCAGAAAGTGATGGAAAGGAGTAGGTTCAGGGCTACCCTCTGCAGCTCTGAGTCGTTCTATCTTTCCCAAGTAGGCCTCCAAGCGATTAATCAGCGTTTCCGTTTCAGCCAGTTCGCAACCAGTATCTGAATTATAGTACTCAATCTTCAGCGATGGGTACTTCTGCTTCAGATAGATGGCGAGTGCCGCACTGTCCTTACCGCCTGATATGCCTAATATATGTCTTACCTTTGTCATTTGTTTATCTTTTTGTTGAGTATCGACAGCAGAGTACAAACGTCGACGTTATTATCGCCAGAGAGGAGTTTCATAATTTGATTCTCCAATTTTTCCGCCTGTCGCTTGTCTTTCTCTGGCAGGATATAGGTTTGTGTCCTCACATCCGTACCTCGATTAGAAACCATGTCGAAAGAGTAGGCATCGTTTTTATCCAAATCATCAGACTTTTGAGAAATGGATGAATATTTCTCACAGGTGCGGAACATATAGATGAGGTCATCTACAAGTTTTTCTTCCTGTTCGTCACGGAGTGCATCAAGTCGCTGATCTAAGATAGTATAGCAGATGGACTGATACCACTGAATGCGATTGTCATACTCTGTCATTACATGATGATAGAATTCACGTTGCTTATCGGTCAGTAAAAAGGTCTTGACATGAGCAAGACGATTGCGGATTTCTAATACGTATTCGGTATAGTCGCCCGATTGCAGGTCGAAATCGCCAATGAGGCGTTCTTCTATTCGGTCTATCAGTCCTGAATAACAGGTACGAAGTTCACGAATAGCTCGTTGGATGATGTTTCCATACTCACGGATGAACTCCTCTTGTTTTAGTTTCTCTTGATTGAAACCAAGTGCCTCTGGCAAGTCCTCAAAGAATGCCTTTTCTGGATCTTTCGCATGAGCCAGCACATCACGGAATTTCATGGTGGAGCCATGATTAAACTTGCGGGTATGCTTGGTATAGTCATCCAATCGGACATAGAAACCAAGGAATGGTTTGATTGTCTCAATGAAACTATCCTTGGTGATGGTAAATTCCTCACCGAGATTGATGAAGCGACGGTATTGGTTGAAGAATCCCAATTTCACACCATCAACGGCAAATTTCTTCACCTCGAAATCCTGTGGGTGCTTCTGCAGCAAGTCGAAAAACTCCATATTCACCTCAGGCATGAATGCCCCCTTCGATGCATCATAGAGGGCAAAGTCTTGACGGCGAATGAAGAGATACGTTGGAATCCAAAAATCAAGGAATCCTTGTTTCAACTTATAAGGCTGAACAGACAACTGCTTAATTAAATCTGAAATCTTTCGGGGCTTGTTTTCCGTACTCTTCAAGAACTCTTCACATGCATTCCAAACAGAAAGGAATCCTTCGTTTGTTGGTCTGTCTGAGAAATCTCCTTTATGATGCAGACCAGTATTTTTCAGAAGCGAGAAATAGATGGTCTTCTCTGGCGGGAACTTGTCTTCGGGGAATCCCAGACCTTCTTCTGCATAGTGTTCCGTCAAATATGTCAAATAGCTTTTACGTGCTGCTGTGATGGTTCCGCTCAACTTATGTTTGTTAAACAGTTCATTGTTCATCACAGGTGTCTCACAATAAATATCGTCACAGACACGTGATAATAATTTGTTGAAGTCACGATGCGACTCCACCTTCTGCTCCTTGCCGCCAAATATCCATATAACACGGTTCTTGTAGGAGAAAAGATTGTCACTAATGGCCTTGTTCAGCAGATTCTCTTCGTATTCTTTCAGCTTTTGAATCTCCTTGACGGCAACAAGATCCTCTTTCTTAATAACCTTGTCTGTCAGATAATTATACTTTTTTATGTTATATAGATGGTCTATAATATTTTCCGTATCAATGAAGTAGGCAAATATTATAGCGTGTTCTGATTCTGCACTAAATTTCTTAATCTCATTAAGTGCACCTTTTCTAGTTGAGAATATCAGCTCTATATATCCGTCTGTATCACCTTTTGCAACTAACTCTTCTGGTGCATCATATAACTTGTAATCAAAGAATCGTGGCGTGCCTTTTTGATAGAAGTGAGCTTTCACTGGTGAAATACGATGATTGAAAAACATAGTAAGTTCATCAACGAAAGCAATAGGACGAGAAACCATCAGCCCTGCATCACGTATCTCAGCCTCAAGGTCCACATCCGTTCCTTCAAACAGCATCACACGGTCTTTGTATGCAGCATAGCGTATAATCTTCTTTTGTTCCAGTTTCTCAATAATCTGTTCTGCATCAGGAATATTCATCGCTTGTTTAGCATATTCTGCAAGCGATTCCTTAGGCAACCTAAATCCTGCTACTCCAAAAAGATTCAGTAAGCCTATAGCCTTTATAATGTTGATGGCTTGAAGCATTTGCTCTTGGCTATCCCAGTTCTGCCCTTCTACTCTTTCAATGGACACCTGCATAGAACTCCAATTCATAGAGTCTGCATTAGCATCCTTTAAGTAAGAATAGAAACTATAGTAAATATAGTCATAGACTTTCGGGAGATTGTATGTCTGATTATTCACAAATGCTTCTCGGGAAGCATTCTCTTGTGATGCTAGGAACGTGAACAAAGAACGTTCGTTCTGTCCATATCGTTGTATTGCAGTCGTGATGGCGTATGCAGAGAACAGGTCAAGCGGATAAAGTTGTAATGCTGTAACGTTTGGGAAATCACTGGATACGAATCCTGTCGTTTTGGCCAACTCATAAAGCAACTTGGCACAAGCGGGGATTTCTGTTCTTTTATTGCCTTGCATTTGCTTGGCAGCAAGATGCAATAGTTGTTCGATAGGCTCTACAAAAGTGACTTCCTTAAATCTTCCTTTTACCTTCTTCCACTCATTGACTTGGACTTCTGTCAGTCCTTTGGCGTATGCGCTGAAATTCTGGTGAAGGGTGGTCAGAAGCAAAATCTGGCGAGAAGGAACATTCACAAACTCTGCCAACTTTTGCATAAAGTACAATTCCTTCTCAGGATTATTCTTGGCAGCGTGTTCCAGTACTTTGCCGAATTCGTCAATGACAATCAGTAAGAATTTTCCCTGTTTCTGACAATTGTTGTAATATGATTTAAGTTCGTCAAGCACACTGTTAGTAGTACTCTCAACATTTAGGCTACGAAGAAGAAGAGTAGAAAGCTCTGTATAATCGCCTACGATATTCTTTATCTCTAAATTGGAGGCTTTTAGCAGCACCTTTGAATCAATCAAGAAAGGCTTTTTGCCTGTTCTTTTAAGATCTGACTCTAAGGCTAAAAGGAAACTGGACTTTCCCGTTCCGTATGAACCTATAATGGTAAAAGAATGTATGCCAGCCTGAAAATCATTCACAATATTATGAATGGCTTTCTGTGCGTTGGGTGTCACGATGTATTGTGCACCTTCGGCAAAACCGTTTGCTATGTTTGCAGATAAACTATATGTGCGCATTGTAATAATCGTTTAACACCTGTTCCTTACTCAATTCCTTTGTAAATTGCACGATGCGTATGCCAGCATTGTCATTGTACGACACGTATTTAGAATAATCCTTGGCCAAAAGCTTCAGCATTTCTATTGTCTCATAATCCTGCATACAGAACGCAAGACCTATCTCATCCTGAACGGTATCATAAGATAGTGTGTTATCACCTTCACACTCTTTCAACTTCAAAAGGGCATACATGAATATTTCTTTCGTGACCTTTCGTTTGCCTTCAATGTTGAAGTAATAGCCTTTCCCCTCTGAATTCTGCCTAATCAGATCAAGGTCTATCAGCATCGAAGAAAAATCTTCATTTGATTGCGGCTTTCGAGGCAGCGAGTAGTTCTGCACAAGCACTGCAACGTCTTTTCTTACGGTATTATCATTGAAAGCACTTTGTTTGTTGGCTTCAATCATGTCCAATTTCACATAAGTCGCAATCCGTTCACGATCAAACTGTGCATGCCCTTTTTGATAGCCGCAGAAAACCATGTGATATAGCGAGGCGTGTTGATTGAATACAAGATTAAAATGCAGAAGCCAAAGGGTTGCCAAGTCTTCTATGTATTTATCTTTGCCGTTAACATCACTGAAAAGATAATCGCCCAATGGTGTAGGCTCGTCTCCTTCACAAATACCGAAGACTCGAAGCCAGTATCGGATAGATGCCACCATGTTTTTTCCGACACCTAAATCGATAACGGCGTCAGGGTTATTAAAGTTCTTCCCTTGAACAACGAAGTCATACCCCTTCTTCAACCACAAGGTTTTACAGGGGAATGACTCATGACCAGAGAAAACATATTTATTCATCATGTTATCACATTAATATTGATTCGAACGACTTCTTATTGATTAAGTCCATTATGTCTACGTCAAGCAGCTTTGCTGTTTTCATCAGCATCTCCAGTGGAGGTTGTGATGAATTGGTGCACCATTTCGATACCGTTGTTGGCGCACATCCCAGTTGTCTGGATAGCCAGAGACTTGATTTCTTCTTCTCTACAAGTACCACCTTCAAGCGGTTGAGATCTTTGTTGCCTGCCATATAGTCATTTTAGATTAATGGCACAAAATTACACAATTCCTCACAGAATAAAGACAAAAGCCACAAAAAAGTTGCAAAAATTGACGATTTTAGTGAATTTCGTTCATTTTATGCACGAATCTAATGGTTATCTAATGAAAATGGATAGCCTCTGGGCTACCCATCATACGATTATTCATGCATTAGTTCTTCCTTTAGCGGCTCACAAAGAGTCCTGTATAATATCCTTTTATCCTTAGGAATATCGTCCTCTGTGAGGCTAAACAAGAGCAAATAAGACTCTGGTATATTGAGAGCGGAACAGATTCTTGAGATTGTCGCTTTTGACGGGAACGACTGGCCTGTCTCAATACTGCAAAGTGCATTAGTTGATATTTCACTTAGCTCTGCGAGCTGTTTCTGAGTAATCTTCTTCTGTCTGCGAAGAGTCTTAATTGCATTTCCTAAATCCATGATTTTTGTCTTAATGTGGGTTTAGTCCCAAAAGACGCTACCCAATCCTATTATCTTAACTATGAGTTTGATATATTCGTCGTAACGTTTTTGCTTCAGAAGCTGTCTGAGAGCCAACTTGTCTTCTTCGGGAAGATTGCTTATGTCGATATTTCTTAAAAGTTGTTTTTTGTCCATATTTGTTGCTAATTAATTTGATAAATAATGACGGTTTATTCACAATGGGAGAATTTTTACCATCAGAATCAGTATCGTCTGCAACAAATATGTGATATCTTGCGGCAATGAAAAACTGTCGCATGATATTGAAAGTGTAAATACAAACTCTCCTCTGTTTATTCTTGGTCAGATAAAAACGACTGCGGGTTATACGCATTAGAGTGCGTCGCTCTTTACCTCTTGAATTGATTATGCGATGAAATATGCATTCGTCTGGAGAATACTCCGATAGTACAATCTCGTATATATCTAATTCTTCACTAAACAGGGGCAAAGAACAGTGGCAAGTTTCTGTAATACGTTCACATAAATATTCTAAGCGCGTTTTCCTACGTGGTGTCAGCTCTTTGATGTTGTCCATAAACGCATTGCGGAGAAGCCCCGTATCAATATGACTCCATTCGGCTTTGCGTGTTAATTTAACTCCTATCTTTTTAAAGGTGTTATAAAATTCGTTGAGATCCGTGAATTCTTGATACGTCAGATTTTCATAGTTACGGATGGAACTTAGAAAATAGTTTTTCATCTTGCGGATGTATGCATCAGCAAAATAGGACAGCATTTTTTCATCTATGCAAATGCTATCCGGTGCCACCTCTTCATAACCATTTGCCCTCAGTATGCTGGACAAAGCACACATAGGCACATTCATCACTTCACCTATTATATTAAGTGAAGTCTTGAAGTCTCTTTCCTCATCAAAGAGGAAGGAAGAGCGCTTGGTTACTTCCATTGGTATGCTAAAGTTATAATTCATTTGTGCATTATTTGAGCGCAAATATACAACTATATTCTGGATTAAGGATATAAAAATACAAGTTTTAGTGTGATTTTAAGAAGAATTAACAAGATTCTCTGCAAAAGCAGCCGTAGGGAGTCTTGTTCTAACTATTAACAGTTAACTTTTAAGCTATTGCTCGTTATATCATAGTAAACGACGTGCAAGAATTTAATGATCTTCCCATCATATACATTAGCGGTATCGATTCCGCGTCTATGGAACTCATCAATCAGAGCTTGATTATGATAAGCTCGCATACCTGTCCAGCCACGATTACCAACTTGGCGATTAAAGATGTCTACTAATTCTGTGATTTGCATGTCTGCGAATTGCAGAGCGAACTTGATGTAATAAATACTTTGTTGCATAACGTTTTTGTTTTTGAAGTGAATAATAATACTTCCGCATCGTACTGACCACCGTGGCTCAATGTTATTGCTCGGTTGGCGAGTCCACTCTTGCGAGTGTCTGCTCTTGATGCTTCGGGTGCAAAGGTACGAAGAATAATTGGAAAAACAAAACATTCGTAGAATAATTTGGATTGGAACAATATGATGCGATTCCAACTCACAACGGGGGCTGAGTGTCTATGCAAAGGTACGAGCGGCGTATTTTCCCCAACCAGGTGCCACCATTTTTCCACGCATTTGGAAAAAGAACTCTTGTTGCTTTCTAATAATATTTCAATTGCGGATCTTTTAGCCATATAAAGAGTGGAAAATAGTGCAGAATGAATATGTGGAACTATTCGATAGAGGTGTACCACTCTCCCGCATAATTTTCCGCATTAGTTTCCTCACTATAAAGGCTTGCATGGTCATTGCACATTCTTGGCATTCTTCTCCTTGCATTCGATAGATAAAATTTCCGCATTGAAATCAAACGATAATGCTTGGTCACCGAAGGGTTGTGTTTCATGATAACATGTAAATCAAAAGAGGGGTATCTGATATGCTATTTTGTTCTATCGTTTGCGCAATCGGGAAGTCAGACAGACATGTCTACGACCAAGCATAAAACATATTTCATAAACAGGAAAGAGCGCGATGAGATACAATATCATCATGGACTTGGCGAAGGGCTTATCTACGACAACCTAACAACTTCGAGATTATTTCTTGCTTATGGAAAAAATGTTGGGCGAGCAATTCCATTTCTATTCAGACCCGTCATCTACGCTAAGATTCTCGTCATATATTGCTATGCAATTCATCAACCTAAATGCAGACCCTTGGGAAAGGCTATTCTTCGTCATTTTTCTTGTGCATTTAGTGTTTCGTCGGATAAACGTTTTGGTGCGGGGTCTCGGGGTGTCCCTAAGCCTATTCAGCCAATGAGCTTGCTCAACCCTGGTTTGTGGCGGCTGCTTGCGGGATTTTTCCCCAAGGCAGGTATTAGGCTACCTCTATTGCGGAATTTTCGCAATAGGCGCAAGCGCCTTTAGAGAATTTTCGACACTCTGCGAGGATTGTTGAGAAAGCTATATGACGGTTCCGAAAATACATGTGTAAAAAGAGTGCTGTTACACGCCACCCAATTTAAGGCGGCGTAACAGCACTAAGAATGTCTGGGATATAGGGATACCACAAACTGCAGTTAAGCATCAGAGGGCATCTACGGTGCCTTAGAATGGATTATTAGCCGATAGTACAGTTCAGTTTTAATACTGCACGTTTCCCTATATCGTAACGACTAATCGCCCCAAACTTTTCCAGATCCGTAATAAAGGCACTCGTGGTATCTCTATCCCAGTGCCAGGCTCTTGACAGGCTGCTTATACTCCCAAAGATGCATTCG
>Ga0247609_10004788_pt1 | contig 13412 bp, 10 predicted proteins | sample 172DNAGHGlowgp2_FD_193487 | JGI IMG/M metagenome (GOLD analysis project Ga0247609, IMG submission 193487) | Sheep rumen microbial communities from Palmerston North, Manawatu-Wanganui, New Zealand - 1728 DNA GHGlow gp2 | ecosystem: Host-associated > Mammals > Digestive system > Stomach > Rumen ...
TTCCTACGTCTTCACCCCCGGTGCAGTATCGTTCCAGGAGACTCCTAAGGTCACCGTTGCCGACACCGTAGGCGCCGGCGACTCCTTCACCGGCTCCTTTGTAGGTAGCATCCTCAATGGCAAGTCCGTACCCGAAGCCCACCGCACCGCCGTCCGTGTCAGCGCCTTCGTCTGCACACAAAACGGCGCCATGCCCGTGGTGCCAGAGGAACTGAAGGTTTAATCCCTGATGACCGTTCGTTGCAATGACAGCGAGAACGCACCCTATTCCTAATCGTCCTTTTACTTCGAGCACTGCAAAGAAGCAGCGGCTGTGAAAATGATCCCCGCCCTCAGATCGCGATATCTGACAGCGGGGATTTCCTTTCTTTATTTCATCCCTCGTTCTCACCTTTGGTTCTCCTACAATACAGCGATCTGTCTTCGACCGAAGCCACGTGAAACTTTACGTTACCAATTTGGGGTTAGATGGAACAGAAAAAATATGGGTGATCATAGGCAAAGAGAATACCCTATTGTATTTATTTGGGCACAAAAATACTCAATTTTCTATAGAAAATAGTCCAAAAATCATTCTTTCACTCACTAAAAGACAGAATTAGTCCATTTATTTGTATTTTTGTGCCGAAATCCAGTAAGATGATTATGATTGGACTGAAACATACAAGTGAACTGCAGGTAACAGATTCCGTCACTGCAATCGTGGTTGGTTCTGGGGATATGCCAGTTCTTGCGACCCCTATGATGATGGCTTTGATGGAAAATGCCGCCATGCTCGCCATCAAAGAGGAACTGCCAGAAGGGTGTACTACCGTTGGCGGTCATATTGAATCGTCACACCTAAAGCCTTCGAAAGTCGGTGATGTTGTCAGAGCCGAAGCTGAAGTGACGAAGGTAGATGGGAAAAAGATTGAATTTAAGGTGACGGCCTATTCTGGTGACACACTTATAGGTGAAGGTACACACCTAAGATTCATAGTAGATAAAGAAAAATTCATATCAAAACTTGGATAGGGTATTGATATGTAAACGAATGAATAATCAGAACATGAAGAACTGATTTGTACATTCATGTTAGCGCTCGCCGTGACTTCGGAGGGTGGGCCAGCAACATGGAATGTTGCCAAAAAGAAAAGCGGAAGGGGGCAATTCCCAGCTCCACAAACCAAAGAAACAATCCTCTGAAATTCAGCGGATTGTTTCTTTGGTTTGTGGAGCTGGAGGGAATTGAACCCTCGTCCAAACAGGGACATCCTGTGCTTTCTACACGCTTATTCCAGACTAAGTTTTCGAGCAGCGGCAAGACCTGGACCACCAGCCGGTGCCTTATCCTCTAAAAGCTTCACCCTCGGCGCGAGGCCACCGACGGCTATCCCCAATTTGGCTGCACCACTTGACCAGAGCGCTTTGGGGCGTGGAGCCTCTGAGTGATGTCTCGTCTCAGCACCTGGTGCCGAGATAGGTTGATCTACTATACTTCAATCAAGCAGCGAGAGCGTAACGAGTTTCGCCAGATAATTGTTGAAGACCTTGGATTAAAGAGAGCGATCAGCGACTCTCTGCGTGCTTACACAACATCTCATCCTGCTGTCAAATCCATGTCAGCCCCGATGTCTTGCGATTAGCGGCCGCAAAGGTAGGTAAAAAAGTGAAAAGCGGAAAAGGAAAAGCGGAAAAAAATCGTCGAAAAGTGCAAAAAGAGGGTAAAACGAGAAAAAAGTGCGATGAAATGCATTTTTTTTGCGTTTCTTGACAATAAAAATGGACTTTTTCAGTTCTTATAATAAATAACATGCATACGCAAAGAAGAAATTGAAAATTCACATACAATGAAAAAGATAGCGATCCTTTTGTTTTTTGCCGTTGTCGCCGTCCGGCCCGCAGCGGCACAGTCGATGACTGACCAGCAGCTGGTCAACTACGTCATGCAAGAGAAAGAGAAGGGAACAGACCAACAGGTCATCGTTTCGAACCTCATGAAACGCGGCGTCACCGTAGAGCAGCTGCGGCGCGTCAAGAAGAAGGTAGAGGCCGAGCAGAAGCAGCTCGGAGCCACAGACCTTACAGGCAAGAACGCGCAGCAGAGCCGCAACCGCCTGCGTAATCAGCGTGAAATCAGTAACGACGAACGCCAGAAGCGCGACAACTACATGATTCGCTCCCAACGCGAGGACATGGACTACCGTTACATGACGCGTCAGCAACGTCAGCAGATGATAGAGGAGGAGAGCGAGTACTTCGACCTCGACTCGCTCGAGTACTACAGCCAGCAGATTCCCAAGGATCAGCAGGTCTATGGACGAGACATCTTCAACCAGAAGAACCTCTCGTTCGAACCCAACCAGAACATGGCTACGCCGATGAACTACCGTCTCGGCGCCGGCGACGTGGTGATCATCGATGTGTGGGGCGCCTCCCAGGAGACGTTCACAGAGACCGTATCTCCCGACGGCACCATCACCCTTGACGGCATCGGCCCTGTCAACCTCGGAGGCCTGTCGGTCAGCGCCGCTACGGCACGCCTGAAGTCACGGTTGGGTGAGTTCTACAGCGACTGTCGCGTCAGCCTCAGCGTTGGCGAGACGCGATCCATTGTCGTGCAGGTGCTGGGCGATGTCGTCATGCCGGGCACCTTCACCCTCAGCAGTCTATCCTCAGCCTTCAACGCCCTGTACGCCGCTGGCGGCATCAGCGAGATCGGTACGCTGCGCGACATCAAGGTGTACCGCGGCGGACGCATCATCTCGCGCATTGATGTCTATGATTACCTCACAAAAGGCGACAGTCGTGGCGACGTTCGCCTGCAGGACAACGACGTCATCATCGTGGGTAACTACGAATGTCTCGTTGAGGTACGTGGTAAGGTCAAGCGTCCCATGTTCTACGAGATGAAGAAGTCCGAGAGCGTCCAGCGTGTGCTGGAACTCGCAGGCGGTTTCTCTGGCGATGCCTACACCAAGAGCGTTCGCCTCGTTCGCAAGGCGGGCGACGAATATTCAATCCACAATATTGAGGAGTTCGAGATGAACGGCTTCACGCTGGCCGACGGCGACTCCATCTTCGTCGATAGCGTCATCCCTCGTTTCCGCAATATGGTGGAGGTGCGTGGCGCCGTGATGCACCCAGGTATGTTCCAAATGGACAAGGTGCAGAGCGTTCGCGAGCTGATTAACGCCGCAGAAGGGCTTCGTGAGGATGCCTTCACGGAGCGTGCTGTCATGCACCGCGAGAAGGACGACCTCACGCTCGAGATGGTCAGTATAGATATAAAAGGTATCGTTGAAGGCAGTGTCGCCGACGTGGCATTGAAGAAGAACGACGTCCTCTACATCCCCAGCAAGGTTGATCTGCAGGGCGAGCAGACCCTCCGCATCAACGGCGAGGTCAACTACCCTGGCACCTATCAGTTTGCTGAGAACACCACAGTCAAGGACCTCATCCTGCAAGCCGGCGGTCTGACACGGGCTGCCTCGACCGCTAAGATCGATGTCTTCCGCCGCAACTATGTCCCTGATGCCAAGGAGACATCAATGGACTTGGCGCAGATCTACTCCTTCAATCTCGCCAATGGCTTCATCATCGAGGACACGGCCTTCGTCCTGCAGCCCTTCGACGAGGTGCAGGTCCGTAAGAGTCCCACCTATGCCGAGCAGCAGAACGTTCGCGTCACCGGTGCCGTCAACTTTGAGGGTGAGTACGCGATGACGAACCGCGAGTTCCACCTCAGCGACCTCATCAAGATTGCCGGCGGCCTCTCGGAAGTGGCCTATGCCAAGGGCTCCCGTCTCATCCGCCAGATGACTCCCGAAGAACGCGAACAGCGCGAAGCCGCACTCCGCACATCACAGATCGCCCTCTACGAGCAGGCTTTGGAAGGCGAGAAGAACTTCGACATGGCACGTGCCGACTCGCTGCTCGACATGAAGATGAATCTGGGCAATAACTATAATGTAGCCATAAACCTCGAGGAAGCCCTGAAAAATCCTGGAGGCACTGAGGATATTACTCTCCGCGCCAACGACCAACTCATCGTACCTAAACTCTCCAACACCGTTAAGATCTCGGGTGAGGTCATGTATCCCATTTCCGTGAACTACAAGGAAGGTGCAAATCTCAGCTACTACATCAACAGCGCCGGCGGTTACAGTAAGAAGGCCAGTAAGAAGCAGACATACGCCATCTACATGAATGGCTCGGTCGATAAGCTCGGACGACGGGCTGGCAGCAAACACATTGAACCGGGCTGCGAAATCGTCATCCCGACGAAACCGAAGAAGGAAGGTATGTCAATGGCTGAGATCTCCGTGCTCGGTACCTCGGCTGCCAGCTTGACGACGATGGTTGTAGCCCTCGTCAACCTGCTGAAATCAAATGGCTCAAATGGCAAATGACAAAGGACTAAAGACAAAGGCAAATGGATAATCGCAAGAAGCATAACATAGACATTGTCGGGATTGTACACAACCTGTGGAACAACAAACGACGTTTCTTCAAGGTGTGGGTGTGGACGTTTGTCCTCTCATGCGTTTGGATCCTGCCCCAACCGCGCTACTACACTACCGAGGTGTCCATCGCCCCCGAATCGGGTGAAGGCAGCACCGCCGGAAGCCTCGCCACGCTGGCTTCGAACTTCGGTCTGAACCTTGGACAAGGAGCCACTGATGCCATCTATCCGCAGCTCTATCCCGACTTGATGGGCTCAACGGACTTCCTCGTTGGGCTGCTCGACATCAAGGTGACTACTCTCGAGGGCGACATCAGCACAGACTATTACACCTATCTTCGTAACTACCAGAAGAAGAACTACCTGACGTATCCTTTTTCATGGCTGCGCAGACAGATCACCAACTTCTTCAAGAAACCAGAGTCAGAAGACGTAGGCAAGGGAGGCAAGCGCTTTGATCCCTTCCGACTCAGCGAGTCAACCACAAAGGTGCTGAAGGGAATTCAGAATGACGTGGCTTGCACCTACAGCCGAACGACTAATGTCGTGACGATCAGCGTCACGGATCAGGATCCCCTGGTATGTGCGACGTTGGCCGACAGCATCAAGGAACACCTGCAGGACTACATCACCGACTACCGCACGAAGAAGGCACGCATCGACTATGAGTACTACAAGCAGCTTACGAAGGAGGCGAAGACGCAGTACGAGCAGATCAGCCGTGAGTATGCTCGATATGCTGACACCCACCAGAACGTCTTCTTGCAGACGGTCAAGACCAAGCTCACCGACATGGAATACGAGATGCAGATGAAGCACGAGATCTACACCGCCATGAATACCCGAGAACAAAGCGCCCTTGCTGACTTGCAGGCAAGGACGCCTGTATTCACCACGCTGACCAATGCCACCGTGCCCATCAAACCCGCAGGTCCCAAGCGCATGATCTTTGTGGCGGCGATGCTCTTCCTGGCCACCATCGGCACAATCGTTTATCTATACCGCCGCGAGTTGCGCGAATGGTTCTAAATTAAAGAAGGAGGCGATGGCATGACACAGCGACGACAGATCGTAATGCTCTATGGTTCCACGCTGGTTGGCGTGCTCATGGGGGTGTTGGCATCTATCGTCAATACGCGTTTTCTGGATCCTGCCGAGTATGGCGACGTACGCTACGTGCAGAACATCATCAACTTCATCGCCACCTTCCTCATCTTCGGCTATTTCCTCTCAGGAGCCCGTTTGATGGCCATCTCCGACGATCGTCAGCACGTGGCACGCATCAAGGGCACGATGGTACTCATCCTCTGTGTCGCGTGCCTGGTGCTGAGCCTGGCGATGCCTGTATGCTATTTCCTTCATACCAATAAGCCCGCCGTCGCTACGTTGTTCCTGGTGTCGATGCCAGTGTGCTTCTATCCGCTGTTCCTCAACTACATCGACCAGACGGCTCAGGGCGACAACCAAATCGTACACCTTTCGTTGGCACGCCTACTGCCGTTCCTCGTCTATGTTCCCATCGGTTACCTCGTCTATTCCCACTTCGGTGCTACCTCCCAGCGCATGGTGCTGCTTCAATGGGGTATCTACACCTTAATATATATAGCTATCATCATCGCCACCCGTCCCTCGTTCCGACAATTGCGCCCTGTGTGGCATGAGCTTAACGACGAGAACCGGCGCTATGGTTTGCAACTCTATATCGGGTCGCTCGTTATGGTGTCCACCAACTACTTGGCCGGCATCTCGCTTGGCTATTTCAATCAGGACAATAGCGAGGTGGGCTTCTACACGTTGGCACTCACCGTCACCCACCCCCTGCAGGCACTGCCCTCTATCATCGGCACCACCTATTTCAAGAAGTTTGCCAAGCAGCCTTGCATACCTCGCAAGGTCATCTGGGCAACAGTCCTTATGACGATGGCCACCTGCGTCGTTTTCGTCCTGCTGATACATCCCGTCGTGCGCTTCCTCTACACTGATAAGTACGCCGTCGTTGCCACCTATGCCTCTATTCTCTCCGTGGGTTTCTGCATACATGGGCTCGGCGATATGTTCAATCGCTACCTGTGCAGCCATGGGCAAGGCGTGTCAGTGCGCAATGCCAGCATTGCCAACGGCGTCTTCAAGTTGCTCGGCTACACCGTACTGGTGGCACTGTTCAATACCGGTGGTGCCATTGCCACTACGATCATCTGCGATGTGGTCTATTTCGCATGCCTCATCTATTATTACACCCGATTCACCAAACATGCTGTCTATGAAGAAGTATAAACTTGTAGTTTTCGGTGATCCGTGGGATGTGTTTCAGGTAGCCCATCGCGATTGGATAGATGACCCCAATGTCACTTATATATCCACCTTTAGGCCGGGCGGCCTCTTGGGTCAGCTGCAACGGCTACAGTTTAACCCCAAGATAAACAGCATCTTTAAGATACCTTGGAAGTCATGTTGGAATCGGTATTGTTTGCGTGAAATCAGAGGCGAGAAACTATGTTTCCTTGTTACTGGTTATTGGCTTCGCCATGAAAGTGGTATCCAACTGTTGCCATATCTTCGTCGCCATTATCCAGAATCGCTCATCGTCTGCTATTTCCAGGATTTGATAAATACGAATATTGACATTTATTCTCATAAGATTATTGATCTTAACCACATAAAGAAATATTCCAATCTACTAATCAGCTATGACAGGAACGATGCAAACAAACATCACACCCTTTACCATCCTACGGTTTTTTCACCAATAGCAATAAACCCGATAGATACGGATGACCTTTATGATTTGTATTTCCTGGGTTACGACAAAGGGCGCCTGCCTTTGCTGATTGATATCTGTCATGAGGCGAAAAAGAGGAACCTCAGGTGCAAGTTCATGATGATTCGAGTCCCCAAAGAGAAACGTATCCCCTGCGAGGACATTGAATACATCGATGAGTCGATATCCTATTATGAGAATCTGCGCTATAGCGCTTCCAGCAGATGCATCCTTGAGATACTTCAGCAGACAGCCACAAGTGCCACATTCCGTACCTGGGAGACTATTATGCTAAGCAGGAAACTGATAACCAACAATATGAGTATCACGGAGTCGGATATCTATGATGCCAAATACATATCCGTATTTCACAACCTGACAGACTTTGACTGGTCGTTCGTAGCAAGCAACAATAATTTTCCAGGAAAGAATCCTTTTCAAGACGCAATACGACCAAAGGCGTTGGTACATTTCATAGAAGAGCAACTGCAAATAGACATTGAGCAAGCATGAGCATAATTTATCTGATATTCGTACTATTAGCTGTATATTTCTCATTCCGCTACGATGGGATAGAAGAATATGACAGCCACAAGCAGCATCGCTTGTGGCTCATGTGCCTTTATCTCATCTTTCTGACTGGATTCAGCTATGGATTGGGGGGTGATAAGTTTGTGTATATGCGTGAGTTTGAGGAATATCCTTCTAACTTCTCCGAAGCAGGAGACTATATATGGCTTCAATTCATGCTCAGAAGCCAAATGCCACTTTGGACGCTTGTCAACATGTTTGGTAAGGCTGTTTTTAATTCTTTCTATTTCGTACAATTAGTGCAAAGTGCAGCTATTAATACCGCTGTGTGCTATATTGCCAGTAAGTACACGCACAGATATTTTATATTCCTACTTGCCTATTTCTTTACCTTGCAATATTTTATCTTTAATACGGAAATCATGCGAGAGGGCTTTGCGATGTCCTTTGCGCTCATAGGCATGCACAACTGGATAAATGGCAAGAAATGGATTTTTTTCGTGATGTTCCTTCTCGCGTTGATGCTTCATGTATCTGCCGTTACGATGCTGATATTCCCGTTCGTTCACTTCCGGGTATCCTGGAAGACCATAATAATAGCTTTCTTCATAGCTTTGGGGATATGGCTATTTAGTGATTTCATCCTTGTCAGGGTCATGCTCTCCGTGTTTGGGGGAATGGGAGCATTGGTTCAGAAAGTGCTTTTCTACTCTATTCGAGCCAGCACCATCTTCGGTTTTCTGCGCTCTTCTCTCACCTACCTCATCTTCCCGTTTGTCATTATGTACACCTCCATGGTCATGGAGCCGTCAGAAGAGTTACGGAAATGCAAAGAAAAAATGATTTCATTCACGGTTATACTTGCGATACTTGCTAGCTCGTTGGCGGGTTTCACTCGTCTATACAATTACGCCCAGATATTCTATCTTATCATGATGGCCGATTTCCTCTACACGTTGTTTCGTGAGAAGAACCACCTAATGATTAGAATGGGAACTTTGGCCGGTACTCTATTCTTCCTCATGCTTCGATACATGACACCCTACAATACAACGAACACCCGCTTTTATGACTTTTTCTATCCTTACACCTGCATCCTCAACGAAGATAAGAGTGTCTTCATTCGTGAGATAGCCCACGAAGAGGCGGTAAACGCAGAGGAATCAGATAATAATGTCCGTAATCTTGAATAAGCAGGATTGAATACCCAAACAGAAAACAACGAAGCTCATGAATATAGAAAGGTTTAGACTATCCCATTGGAAAAAGATCTTCTGGAACAGAATAACGACCTACAGCCGTCCTTTTCTGACAGATAAAGCATACTTGAAATTTATTTTCAAGCATCGTGTAGGATATCCATTGAATCTTGATGCTCCCCAGACTTACAATGAGAAACTGCAATGGCTGAAGTTAAATGACATTCATCCTGAATATCAAGACATGGTTGACAAGGCCACAGCCAAGGGCTATGTCGCGTCAATCCTTGGAGACAAGTATGTCATCCCCACGTTAGGGCTTTGGGATTCCATCGACGATATCGAATGGGAGAAACTGCCGGAGCAGTTTGTTATAAAAGCTACTGGAGACAGCGGGGGAGTCTACATCTGCCAAGACAAAAATAAATTCAACAAGTCTGAGGCCATTAGGAAGCTGAAGAAAGCAGGTCTTGTAAGCTACAATTTCTTCAACTTGGAATATCCCTATAAAAACGTACGGCGACGCTACATTGCTGAAGCCTACATGGAGGATGAAAGCGGATTTGAGTTGAAAGACTATAAATTTTTCTGCTTCAATGGTGTCCCTCGTTTCCTCTTCGTGGCAACCGGACGCCAACAGAACGATACCCGCTTCGACTTTTATGATACAGCTTTTAATCATCTGCCCCTCACTAATGGCCATGCAAATGCAGATGTTTGGCCAACCAAACCCCAGAATTTCGAGGAGATGCTTTTGGTTGCCGAAAAGTTATCCCAGGGTATTCCGCATGTCAGAGTCGATCTCTACAATATCAACGGCAAAATATACTTTGGCGAAATGACATTCTTCCATTGGAGTGGCTTCGTGCCTTTCGAGCCCGTAGAATGGGATTACAAATTTGGTGAATATCTTCAACTGCCCAAAGTTTAGTTAGTGGTTTGACTTATTATATTTGACAATATGAAAATTCTATTTGGTGGTGATTTTTGTCCGCAGAACAGAGTGGCCAAACTATTCGAGAAAGGAAACTATGCCTATGTTCTAAGCGAGCTTCGGGATATTGTTTCACAAGTTGATTATTCTATCATCAACTTTGAATGCCCCATTACTAAAGGAGGCGAAATTCCAATCATCAAACGTGGACCCAATCTTCAATGTTCAGAGAATGGTATTGAGGCCCTGCAGTGGGTCGGTATCAATTGTGTGGCGCTTGCCAATAACCATCTGTTAGACTTTGGCGAAGCAGGAGTCCGTCAAACCTTGGAAGCATGCAAGAAGTATGGTTTAGATACCATCGGAGGAGGGCCGAATCTTCAAGAGGCTTCACGTATATTATACAAGAGCATTAATGGCTCTATAGTAGCCTTTATCAATTGCTGTGAACACGAATTTTCTATTGCCAAAGAAACAACGGCGGGTGCTAATCCGCTGAACCCCATCCAGCAGTATTACGACATTCAAGACGCAAAGAATCGGGCAGACTATGTCATTGTGCTAATTCATGGCGGACATGAACACTTTCAATTGCCGAGTCCTCGAATGCAAGAACTATACCGATTCTTTATTCATGTAGGGGCTGATGCAGTCATCAATAATCATCAACATTGCTACAGTGGTTATGAACTCTACCATGGTAAGCCTATTTTCTATGGTTTAGGTAATCTGTGCTTTGACTATGCGATGACGGATGACGGTAAATGGAACGAGGGATATATGGTAGTTCTTGACATCAAAAAGAAGATTGATTTTGAAATTATTCCGTATAGTCAATGCAAGGATCGGCCCTCAGTGAACATCATCGACGCGTCATCATTTGATCAAACAATAGCGGAACTCAATGCGATTATCCTCAATCCCAAGAAATTAGAACAAGCGATAGCTTCCTACTATGAATCGTGTACCAAAAGCATCAGTGCGATTTTCGAACCATCGAATAACCGCTACTATCTTTGGGCAAGGAAAAGAGGCTGGATTCCCAGTCTTATTTCACAAAATCGGAAAATCAAGGCTTCGAATTTCATCTGCTGCGAATCCCATCGCGAGAAGCTCATCTACTACCTAAATCAATTATAAATGAGGATTTAATAAAGATGCATATACTCCTATCAGCTCAGACCTATCCAACGCCCAAGAACCAGTTGGCAGCCTTCGTGAAAGTGCTGGCAGAAGAGATGTTGCGCCAAGGAGTTGAGGTGACTGTGCTCGCACCGCAATCCCTGACCACGAGCTGGAAGAACCATATACCGCTTTGTCCACAGCAATACGAGGTGGAGATAGAGACGCCAGATGGCGTACGTAAGATGACAATCTTACGTCCCTTCTCCTTCACTTTCGGACAAGGACGTTTCTTTAAATGGTCTTTGTGGATGGATCGTCATGTCATTGGCCGTGCGGCAAGGAAGCTGATGGTAAAGCCAGACATCGTCTATTCCCATTTCTGGCGGGCTGCAGACCAGATTATCGGCTATGCCGTCAAAAACAATATTCCGTCCTTCGTCGCATCCGGCGAGGATGAGATCATTGTAGATCGTTTCCTCGGTTCTCAGCGTGTCGAGCTGCTTCGCAACCATACGGATGGTGTGATTTGTGTTTCGACAAAGAACCGTGAGGAAAGCGTCGCACATGGCTTGACGGAGTCGCAAAAGACGATTGTCCTGCCCAATGCCGTCAACGAGAAAGAATTCTACCAACTCACAAAACAGGCCGTGAGAGAGCAGTTGGGTTATAATCAGGATGACTTCATTGTGGCGTTTTGCGGGAGATTCAACAAGCGAAAGGGTAGCAGACGTGTCTCGGAGGCTATCTCGTCACTGCGTGACCCGCAGGTCAAATCCGTGTTTATCGGAGTCGCAGCAGGTGGCAACCACGAAGATCCTGAATGTGAAGGTATTCTTTTTAAAGGTAGCTTGCAGCATCATGAGATAGCGACCTATCTGAATGCCGCTGATGTCTTCGTGCTGCCTTCTCTGGCAGAGGGATGTTCCAATTCCATCGTCGAAGCCATGGCATGCGGTCTGCCCATCATCTCTTCCGATTTACCCTTCAATTGGGATATTCTTAACGACAGGAATGCCATATTGATAGATCCTAATGATGTGGGGCAGATAGCTGATGCCATCAAACGCATCAAATCTGACCAAGCTCTTCAGAAACGTATGTCAGAAGCTGCTCTGGAGACAGCAAAAGAACTTACCATAACGAATAGAGTTGCCAAAATTATCGATTTCATAAAACTCAAAGCAAGGAAATGAAACATTACAAGATAGCTATTAACTGTATGTTCTGCCAGCCACGAGGTGGCGGTATTAAGGAATATATCGTCAATCTGACCAATCATCTAGCTAAGGCTGACACGGACAATACCTATATATTATATGTATTAGAGGATCAGTTGGACTTTGCCAAGAGCTTGCTGCCGCAGCGCTTTCGGATAAAGACTTTGCCTTACAATAGCGATTTCCTCTCTGTAGTGCGCCGTAGTCTCTTCTCGCAGCGCTTCTGGACACATGAGGAGGAGACGGAGCAGTTTGACATCTTCCATTCGCCCTTTTTCCATGCTCCGAGGATGAAACGGGCGAAGTTAGTGGTCACGGTCCACGATCTGCGCCTCTATCGTTATCCGCAGACTTACAATCCCTTGCGTTATCTATTCCTGAAGCATGCCGTGAAGGATACGATTCGGCGAGCCGACAGCATCATCTCCATTTCGGATTTCACCAAGCAGGAAATGGTACAGCTTTGCGGTGCCGATCCTGATAAGATAACGGTTATCCACGAAGCTGTTAATCGGCAGGCCTTCTCGGCTGATGGCTTGAAAGGGTATGAGCTGCCGAAGGAGTATGCAGAACTGGCCTCCAGCCGTTTCCTCTTCTCGCTCGGACATATCGAACCCCGCAAGAATTACCCACGGCTCATTGAGGCTTTCAAGAAGCTGAAAGAACGGAAAGGGAATGACGACCTGAAGTTAATCATTGCAGGTAAGAAATACGTTGACTACAAAGACACCGTGAAACTGATGGAGGAGACTCCCGATGTCATCTATCTCGACTTCATCCCCCGTGAGTTGCTCCTTTGGCTCTACAAGAACGCTCAGCTCTTCGTGTTCCCCTCCACCTACGAGGGTTTCGGCTTTCCACCATTAGAAGCCGCCAGCCTAGGCACTATATCGGCAGTGAGCAATGTATCATCGATTCCAGAGGTATGTGGCGACTGCGCCTTTTACTTCTCTCCGACCGACACAGACGAAATGGTCTCGGTTATGGATTGCGCTCTGAACAATGCTGCCCATCGAATGGAGAAGCAGCGTCTGTTGGAGCCGCAGCTGAACAGCTTCTCCTGGGAGAAGAATGCCACAGAAACCATAAGTGTTTATCATCAGACAGCTATCGGGTAGAAAACTCAACCATTATAGCATGTATAGCATGAAAAGACTATTCTTATTATTTCTGATATTTGCATCCTTACGAGGTTATTCTGCAG
>Ga0247609_10004789_pt1 | contig 13410 bp, 9 predicted proteins | sample 172DNAGHGlowgp2_FD_193487 | JGI IMG/M metagenome (GOLD analysis project Ga0247609, IMG submission 193487) | Sheep rumen microbial communities from Palmerston North, Manawatu-Wanganui, New Zealand - 1728 DNA GHGlow gp2 | ecosystem: Host-associated > Mammals > Digestive system > Stomach > Rumen ...
GGCACGTAGGAAGTCCTGATCGATGATCATTGCTTCGTCGTCGCCCTTGTCAGCCAGTCGCATCTGTTCCTTGAATCGTTCCTCCTGGTCTATCGGGTCGTTTAACTCAGAATAAGCATTTGCCAACTCCTTACCATTCACCATCAGTTCGAAACGCTCAGTCAGTCCGGGCTTAGAGCGGTGCATCTTTGTCAATGGTGACATCTCCACCGGATAGTCGGTGATGAAGGTAGGCTGGATGAACGTACCCTCACAGAACTCTCCGAAGAGTTCGTCGATAAGTTTACCTTTGCCCATGGTCTCGTCCACCTCCATACCTTTTTGTTTGCAGAATTCACGAATCTCCTCCTCCGTCTTGCCGTTGCAGTCGAATCCAGTCTTCTCCTTGATAGCATCGAGGATAGGGAGTCGGCGATAGGGAGCCTTGAAGCTGATGATGTTACCGTCAATTTCCCTCTCTGGTTTACCATTGACGGCGATACATATTGTCTCCAGCATCTTCTCTGTGAACGACATCATCCAGTTGTAGTCCTTATACTGAACATACAACTCCATGCAGGTGAATTCAGGATTGTGATTGCGGTCCATACCCTCGTTGCGGAAGTTCTTGCCTATTTCATACACACCTTCAAAACCACCCACGATGAGTCGTTTCAAATAGAGCTCGGTGGCAATACGCATATACATGTCAATATCAAGTGCATTGAAATGGGTGATGAAAGGTCTGGCACTGGCACCACCAGCAATCGCTTGCAACGTCGGTGTCTCCACCTCAGTATAGCCGGCTTCGTCTAGAATGCGGCGCATGGTACGAACCACCGTGGCGCGTTGTAGGAACGTGTCTTTCACACCTTCGTTGACAACAAGGTCAACATAGCGCTGACGATAGCGCAGTTCAGGATCTTCAAACTTGTCGTAAGCCACACCGTCCTTATATTTAACGATAGGCAGAGGTTTGAGACTTTTAGACAAGAGTGTAAATTCTTTAGCGTGGACAGAAATCTCGCCTGTCTGTGTACGGAAGACGAAACCTTTCACACCGATGAAGTCGCCGATGTCCAACAGCCGCTTGAATACTGCGTTGTACAAGGATTTGTCTTCGCCCGGACAAATGTCGTCACGGGTGACATATACCTGAATTCTTCCTTTGGAATCCTGTATCTCGGCAAACGACGCCTTCCCCATGACGCGGCGGCTCATCATTCGTCCGGCGATACACACCTGTGGCAGTTTTTCAACAGGAATAGGTTCTTCGCCCTCAGGTACATCAACTATCCATTCGCCATCGGCTATTTTTGCTTTTATTTCGGTGCTGAATGCATTTGTCGGAAACTCGGCTGCGGGATAGGGATCAATGCCCATGTCGCGCAACTCTTGCAGTGCTTGTCGGCGAACAATCTCCTGTTCGCTCAGTTCTAAAATATTCATTCTTTCTTGTCTGTGTGTATTTTGAGTGCAAATATAATGTTTTATTTGCAATCGGCAAAGCAAACAAGAAAAAAAGGTCATCCTTCGCGGAAGAAATCAAGTGCTTCCTTGATTTCTTCAACTGTTGCCGTCTGGTTGATGCGGATGTCTCCTATGTTACCTAACAAGGTGAAATTGATGGTGCCGGCTGTATTCTTTTTGTCGTGCCCCATCAGTTCTATCAGTTGGTCGTAGTCTTCGCAGGTAATGGGGAGCGTACCATATTGTTCGCGTATGTAGCTGACGGTTTGCCGCATCTTGTCCGTTGGAAATCCTGCCTTGACAACAGAAAGGTATAGTTCGCATATCATTCCGAAGGCAACAGCATAGCCGTGTAATAGGGGCTGATGGTTGTTGGCTCTTGCCAAACTCCACGACTCGAAAGCATGTCCGAACGTATGTCCGAAGTTCAGCGCTTTGCGTATGCCTTGCTCTGTGGGATCTTCTTCCACGATGCGTTCTTTCACCTTTACAGAGTCAGCCACCATGCGTTGCAGGCGTTTTAATGTTGAGCGTTCTTGCTTTGGCAAGCGCTTTGCGATTTGGGAGTTGAGCGTTGACTGTTGACCGTCTCCCTTTTCCTCTACGATGTCAAAGGTTACTAGTTCTGCCCACATCTCTTCTGATGCGATGAGACCGTGTTTCAACATTTCGGCATAGCCGCTCAGCAAGTTCTCTGTGTCGAGTGTGTGTAAGAATTCTGTGTTCAGAATGACGTATTTCGAGTCGTTGAAGACACCAATCTCGTTCTTCAGTCCTCCGAAGTTGATACCCGTCTTCCCGCCCACGCTGGCATCGACCATCGAGAGTAGTGTTGTGGGGATGTTGATAAAGTTGATGCCCCGTTTGAAGGTACTGGCAGCAAATCCTCCAAGGTCGGTTACCATGCCTCCTCCTAGGTTAATCAGGCACGAATGGCGCGTAGCGCCGCCCTTGTCCAATTCTTCCCACACATGGCATACCGATTCCAATCCTTTGTTTTGGTCGCCGGCAGGAATGGTTATCATCTTCGAATTTTTCAATCCGAAGAAGTTGCTGAGTACTGGCCAGCATTTGTTATAGGTGTTCTCATCGGTGAGTACAAAGATATGGTCGCGCTCACATTCGATGAGTGCCATTGCTAAATCATTTTGGAAACTTTGGGTAATAGATGATCCCATTTCACCCGTTGAAGAAATAATCACTCTCTGTTCCATAACATTCCATTCTTAAAACATCCAACCTCACATTCTCTCTTGTTGAGGCTCTCCTTCGCAGACAAAGATACAATGTTTACGCGCTTACGCGCGCAAAAAAAACTTATATTTTAGCGTTTTTTTAGAGAAAAAAGTGTCAAATTGCGCACATAGAGGTGTGAGTGTGCAACATTTTTTGCGTTTTAGAGAGTGTGTGTGCTATGGATTATTACGTTTTTTTGTACGTGTGTGGTCAGGTTAATACCATTGCACAGCATTGGTGAATCCGCTATTCTTGTCATATTTCAACGCATCGGTGAGTGTAGAGGCGTTGCATCGGAAAGTGAAGTTATAGCTGGTGTACGGGTATAACACTACAAATGCACTCATGTTGAAACAGTGCAAGTCTCTGGAGAGTGACGCTGTCGTCATGGATAATTTGTGGGCATCAAAATCATATCCGCTGGCAAAGTTGATATTCCATCCGTCGCTAATACGGATATTTCCTGTGCAGTTTAGCGTATGAGAGAAGGTATAAGGATAGCGCATGTGCTTTTTATCAAATTTTCCTGATGTGTTCTCGCGCATGGTTATACCATATCCAATGGTCAGTGACCACGGCATAGAAAATTTCATGTACCCGTCGCGGTCGGTCTCAGCAATGCCGCCTTTCTTCTTAGCAGCATGTTTACCTTGCTCCATCTTGTCGTCGATGTTGCTTTCCATCTTCGTGTCAATGCCTTCGTTGTTGTTGGAGTTCTCTTCTTCTTCATCATCGCCACCACCGAACCATTTCTTTATTTTTTCAGGATTGATAATGAAGGAGAAGTTCTGCGAAAGACCTTGGAAGCGCGGGAAGCGTCCAAAGTGGAACTCCGTATGGTCGCTGACAAAAGGTTTCCCGTTGTTGTCCAATTCGTAGGCATACATGGCAAAACGAGCATGCATGCTGAACGTGTAGCTCTTCCACCATTTCAATACAAGGTCGGCATTGATATCGCTCCAGGGATGCCTTTTGGCTGCAGCATTATACGACATGTTGATAGCCAATTTGTCAATAAGGCTTATTTTCTTGTAACCAGTAGAATCCTTGTCGCTCTTCACTTTCATTTCGAGATTGTTGCTGATGCCGAACGAAATACTCTCGCTCTTCTGGTTGCCAGGTGCTCCGAACACATTGTTGGCGAATGGCGAGTATTCTACTAGCGACACGCTGCCATCGCTGTTTGTGCGCAGATAGGTGTCGTAGTATCCATATCGGCTTTCGCTGAAGTCTGGTGTATAAGAGAACGAAATGGTTGGCGTAATGACATGGCGAATGGCTTGAATCTTGTCACCGAAGATTTTTCGGTTGGGTGTCCAGAAACCATATATTTTTGTCGAGGCGCTGATGCCCATGCTCCAGTCGATAAGGTTATGGAATCCATAAACCGTATCTGTTGCGACCTCCATCTGTTTGTCTTTGTCCCATCCGCGCATCACCTTCTGAGAATACATGCGGTCGGTGATGGTAATATTGGGTTTTACGTTGATATACTTGAACAAAGAGAAGTCTGCTTGGATAGGCACTTTGTGAGAGATGCCATTGCGCCATTCCTTGAAGAAGTTTGTTTTCAGAATGCGGTTTTCCTTTACCTTCTCGATAGAGTTCTTCAGTTCACCCGTATAGGTTAGCGATATTTTCTCGTACCATCGTTCTTTGCCAGCCATGTGTTTTCTGCGGAAGGGATAGAATCGGCTGACGTTAACAGTGAGGTTTGGCAGGGTGACATCGAGTGTTGTGTCGCGCATATTCTGTGCAATGTTGAACGTTCCGTCCAAGGTCATGTTCAAACTGGAGAATCCAGTTGACCATCTTACCGATGACGTTCGTGTTGACTGTGTCCTTGCCTGTGGATTATACATCGATGTAAGGTTGTTGCTCTCATAGCTCGATGTGGCAAAGTTGACACTTGCCGACATGGTGCGGAAGGGGTTTGCCTTCTGGTCTTGCGTGTGGTTCCATTGCACCTTGAAACTCTCCGTCTTGTGATAGTCAGCCATACCCTTGTCGCCCTCACGGGAGTCCTGGTAGCTGGCCATGAACGAACCCGAATAGCGGTAACGTTTTCTATAGTTGCTGGTGGCGGTAATACCCCATGAGCCTTTGGTATAAATTTCACCCAACAGCTTCAAATCCACTTTGTCGTTGATGGCAAAGTAATATCCGCCGTTGTGCAGGTAGAATCCTCGTGTCTGTTCGTCACCGTACGACGGCATGATGAAACCGCTACTATATTTCTTTGAGAAGGGGAAGAAACCGTAGGGGATGGCAAGCGGCAGGGGCACATCGGCAACCACCAGGTAGGCAGGCCCGAAAACCACATCCTTCCCTGGTCGTACTTTCGCTCGTGACAGGGCGATATAGAAGTCGGGATGCGGGTCATCACAAGTGGTGTATCGTCCGTGTTTCAGGTATATTGTTCCGGTTGAGTCTCGTTTTCCCAACTCACCTTTCAGGTATCCGTCTTCCTGTTCTGTATAGACGTCCTTGATGAGACCGCGTTTCGACTTGAAGTTGAATGCCATCGTGTCACTCTTGTATTCGTCCGTTCCCATAGAAAACTGCGGTTTACCTTTGATACCATCTTCAGCGGTGGTGTCGGGAGAACCAGTAGCTCTGACGATGCTGCTGTCCAGACTCATGTAGATCTTGTCGCTGTTCAACTTCATGTTTTGATAGTCCACCTTCGATGTTCCGAACATGTAAGCCGTCTTTGTCTTTGCATCGTAGATGAGCGAGTCGTCAGCAGCATATTGTACAGGAGCCTCAATGCCATTGGCTTTCGCCCGCTGGATGCTGTCCAAACGTATGGAGTCGTCAATCTGCCGGTTGTGGTGGTAGATGGCTTTCTGCAAGGAGTCCATCTGCGTGGTGTCGTTCTTGTCGATTTCCTTGTCGTCAGCAACTGTCTGTTCTAGAGTCGAATCCACCAATGTCGAGTCTGCCGTCTTGCGCATCCGCTTCTTCTGTGGGCGCTGGGCAAACAGGTAGTTGTCGGTCACAACAAAGAGTATGACTAACAACAAAAGTGATATGGTGGTTTTCGTTCTCATTCAAACAGTTGTTCCCATTTTCTGAAGCGTTCGACACCCGCTGCGCCAAATTTGGCTAAGCTGTATTCTGCTTGTTCAATGGTCTTTTCGCGGTCGGGCTTGGTCTTGGAAAAAAACTTGTCGGCATAGCAGATGAGCTGCTCTTCCAAAGTCTCCGGTAAGAAATCCTGATGGGGGAGGGGCAGTCCTTGTTGTATTACTTCCTCGCAGGAGATGCCGGCACCCGTATGACGTTCGCACACCCTTGCGTGTCTGGGGTATCCCTCGTTTCTCAGCATCTCGGCTCCTATGCGCCCGTGCAGGATGTAAGGCTCGTTGCCGAAGCATTGTATGCCTGGTGCGTTGCAACGGATGATGCCGATGTCGTGTAGCATGGCAGCTTCTTCAATGAACGGCATGTCGAGGTGTAGCTCCGGATGCATAGAACCAATCTGCAGCGCTTTTTTCGCTACAGATTGGCTATGTCTGAGGAGAATTGTTTTCAGTTCTGAATCCGCTTCTCCGTAGTACTTATCGATCAGCGTCCGATAGTCCATGTTTTCAAGTCCCGTTTGTCAACCTCCCCGAAAGAGAGGTCTTGCAGGGACGTTCTATTTTTCTTTTCTCTCAATCCAAGCCAGCACGTCGCCTTTGTTGACTTTTGAACCTTGTTTGGCAGCAATTTCCACCAGTTTGCCTCCGAGGGCAGCGGGAATGGTGACAAATTCGCCCCAGGTCGCTTGGATGTAGCAGAAGGCATCGCCTTCTTCGTATTCCTTGCCGATATACGGTTCTACCGTAGCCACAGCCTCGCCGTCGCCGCCAAACTCCCAGAACACCTGTCCCTTGACAGGAGCTACAATGGCATCAGCCTTGGCATGTTTAAAGGCAGCCAGTTCCTCAGCCGAGAGGGATGAGCCCAACTCGGCATCTTTAGCTTTCTGTAAGTCTGCCAGGAAGTTCTTTTTAGCCTGTCCGCTCTTGTAGTTGCGATACTGCTCAGGGTGCATAGCCAGCTCCCATAGTTCTTCATCGTCTTTGCCATATTCCCATCCGTTCTCGTCCATTTCCTTGCGGAAGTCATCGAGGGCATTGGGAATGAGAGTATGCGGGTCGGCTGTCGTAAACTCGCGACCTTGTTTCTTGGCAAGTTCTATCAGTTCGGGGTCTATATCGCCAGGAATTTTGCCGCTCTTGCCGAGAATCATGCCCCACATCGAGTCGTCCATCATCACAAAGCGTCCCTTTCCTTGTTCCATAGTGAGCAGGTTCATCAAGGCGATATTCTTCACATACTGAGAGAACGGTGTTACCAGTGGTGGATAACCTACACGCGGCCATACATATTCCACCTCCTTGAACAGTTTCACCAACATATCGTCGGTAGAGAGTTCTTCTTCACCGCGCTTCTTGCGGATGTTGTTGATGGTACCCATGATGCCACCGAGGTCAGCCATCATCGAACCCATCATGCCGCCCGGAAGACCGCATCCCAGCAACAGAGACGACATCACCTTGTTGCCCGGATTGATGAAGTAGCCCAGCCATTCGTCGATGAACTCCTGAGTCAGCGAACGTGCCTTCATGTAGGCGTTCATGTTGATTTCCGGCACGTCGAAACCTTCGTTCTTCAACATCGACTGCACGGAGATGACGTCAGGATGTACCTTTCCCCATGACAACGGTTCAATAGCAGTGTCAATGATGTCGGCACCATTCTCGCAGACCTCTAAAATGCTTGCCATAGACAGTCCCGGACCGCTGTGACCATGATACTGGATGATAATCTGCGGATATTTCTCCTTGATCATTTTCGTCAGTTTGCCCAAAAATGCAGGCTGACCAATACCCGCCATGTCCTTCAGACAAATTTCCTCGGCGCCAGCTGCAATCACCTGGTCGGCAATGTTCATGTAGTACTCTAATGTGTGAACTGGCGAGGTGGTAATGCAGAGTGTAGCCTGAGGCGTCATGCCTGCCTCCTTAGCCCACTTGATGCTGGGGATGATGTTGCGCACGTCGTTCAGACCGTCGAAGATACGGGGGATGTCAACACCCTGTGCATGCTTCACTTTATACATCAGCGCACGTACATCGTCGGGCACGGGATACATGCGAAGTGCATTCAGACCGCGGTCCAGCATGTGCGTCTTAATGCCAGCTTCGTTGAACGGCTTACAGAAAGCGCGCACGGCATCGTTAGGGTTTTCGCCAGCCAACAGATTCACCTGTTCAAAGGCACCGCCATTAGTTTCAACACGGGCAAAACAGCCCATTTCAATAATCACGGGAGCAATACGCTCCAACTGGTCTTTGCGTGGCTGGAACTTACCAGAACTCTGCCACATGTCTCGGTAAACGAGACTAAACTGTATTTTCTTCTTCATATTCTTTTATCCTTCAAGTCCCTATTGGGGTGCAAAGGTACGAAAAAATTTCAATTGACGATTGTCAATTATCAATTATTTTATAGTACCTTTGTCGCCAAGAAAAGAAACATGTGAAAAATGAAACGATTACCATATCTCGTGTTGCTGGCTGTCTGCCTCCTGTTGGCAGCCTGTGGCTCGCGTAAAGGCAACGAGAAAGAAGCTATCGACCTCAGTAAAAAACTACCAGGCGACCAAATGATTTACGGTCTTGCCTGCGACGGCTGTACCGACTCCGTGCTGGTGTTCCTGCCTAACGATGGCGGCGATCCCGTTACCTACAATGTTGTTCAAGCCATGCGAAAGCATCAGGTATTCGGTCATCCTGAAGTTGGCGACTGGGTGGGTATCATGCTCAATCCGAAAGACTCTACAGAAGCCATCTTTGTTGTTGATCTCGACCAACTGAAAGGCACATGGACCTATCAGGTTTTGCCAACCATTCGTGCTACGGCAACACAAAAGGAGCATGAGATTGAAGCCAACCTTACTGATTCCATGCGTGCCCTGCTTTTCGTTCCGCGCGAATACGGTTTCACGCTCAAGCGTCATCGTGCAGCCTCTTCTGTCGGCAACGTTTATAAAGGAAATTCCTTGACTACTGAAGACTTAGTCGAGTATCCGCCCGTTCCTCATTATACAGGCTGGGTAACTTGGAACGGCAAGATCATTCTCACACGCGATACTGCAGATATGAAGACTCGCCAGCGACTGCCCGAACATAAAATTCAGCACGATACTTTGGAGTTTGTCTATATGAAAGACGACTCGCTGGTGCTGCGCTCTGCAGGGAAAGTCATCAGTTTCCATAGGCAAGAGAATGCCCGTGATGCCAATAAGAAAGCTCAAGCAGCGGCAGCCAAGCAGGCAGCAGCTGATACTATCAAAATGTGAAGCGTGAAGAATTGGGCGGCGATGGTATCGCCACTTACGAATAAAGAATTATTGCCTTATACTTCCTGTTGCATCATTCGCTTTTTCGCCATTTCTTCATATTTCGTACCTGGCTTGCCGTAGTTGGCATACGGCCAGATGCTGATGCCGCCGCGCGGCATAAAGATTCCCTTTACCTCGATATAGCGTGGGTCCATCAGCCGTATCAAGTCCTTCATGATGGTGTTCACGCAGTCTTCGTGGAATCCGCCGTGATTGCGGAAACTGAACAAGTATAGCTTCAGAGACTTGCTTTCCACCATCCGCTTGTCGGGGATATACGAAATGCGAATCTCTGCAAAATCAGGCTGTCCCGTGATTGGACACAACGTAGTAAACTCCGGGCAGTTGAAACGCACCCAGTAATCGTTTTCCTGATGCATGTTTTCAAACGTCTCCAGTACTTCCGGAGTATATTGGGGCAGGTATTCCGTATCGTTGCCCAATACTTTCAATCCCTCCTGTTTTCTGTCTTTCATTTCTTTTCTTTTTTTATTTTTTTAATCTGTTCCGCTGCAAAAATATAAATAAGGTTTTATATCTGCAATATTCTTGATGGGAAAAACGGCAAAAAAGTCATAAAACGGCAACGTCGCAACGCGGTGGGATTTCCCGATTTTCGGGTGAGGCTTACTTGCAATTCAACTACGGCTCTTTTGCCGATGAATTTGGGCTTGTTTGCCGCCCAATTACGGCTTACTTGGAAACGGGGTGTATGGCTGTAAGAATTTGCGAAAATCTGTCTTTTTTCCCTAACGTTTTCCTTTCGCTATGATTTGAAACTAGTTCCTTGCGGTAAGCACTCAAAGGGGGCGTACAATTCTGATACCAAGACTGGCTGGTTGCTTCTTGAGGTAGAGATAGAGGGGCGTGGAGTCTTCGATTACTTTCTTGTGGACGCTGGAGGCATGAAGCATGTGCAGACCATCTTTATGCCATACGGCAATGCCGAGATGGGTGGTGTCGAGGTTCTTCTTGTTCGTGACGATGCCGATGATGTCGCCGTCATGAACGATTTGGCGCAGCAGCGGAGTGTTCTTAATGTTGGCCTTGGGGATATAGCGCACACATTTGCCGTTGGTTTGGTCTTCCAACACTTTTAGCGCACGCACACGTTCGGGGTGATTCCTCAGCATGTCGTAGCTTCGGTAGTTAGTGCTCATGAAGTTGATTTTCAGCTTTTGAGCACCAAGAAAAGGAGGACGTGGCGTGTCAACAATCTTAACCAGATGCTTTTCGGCATTGTCGTCAGCCCACCATTCGAAATAGTGCAGACGGTTTTCATAACTGAGCTTGCCCTGTCGGTAGCGGATGGTCTGCAACGTTTTGACGTAGTCGCGGAATTGGTTCTTGCCCGTCTGTGCACAGTGGGTAAGCGCAAGAACGCTCTCTACATAGGTGGTGCAGTCGAGTTCGTGTAGGTTGATAACCATGCGTTCGTCGTCGGTACGGTCAAGGGTATGACCGACATAAGGAATCCCTTTCAAGGCTCGGGCAAAGTGGAGCATGGTTTGACCGACAGAGAGGTGCTTGTCTTTTGACTCACGCAATAGGTGTTCGACGAGGAGAGAGTCTTCGAGTGTATAGGGTGAAGGTTGGGCTGCCTTGACCATTGACAAGGTAAGCAAGAGGGTGGCTATGCAAATAAAAAGATGGCGATGTTTCATTGTTTCTTCATTCTGATCGACTGCAAAGTTAGCAAATAATTCATAATTATCAATTATCAATTATCAATTGTCAATTATTATTTCTACCTTTGTCCCGCAATTCAATAAGATAAAGGAAAAATGAAAAAGTTTTTGTTGGTGGTTTCCGCAGTGTTGATAACGCTGGGTTGCAAGCCTGTACAGGCGCAGAAGAATGGTGAAGACGGACCGAAGAACGACAAGTTGGAGTCTTATCAGGAAAAGTTGGCTCAGATAGACAAGGAGGGTGAGCGCGTGATGCAAGCCTATCGTGAACTGGGCATGAAACAGCAGCTGGCGCCGACGGAGGCTGGCAAGCAGCGTTTGGAGCAGCTGATGGATTCGCTTCAGACCTTGTCAAACGAACAGGCTGCCATTGTGTTGAAGATGGCAGAAACCAACAAACAGTCGAAGGTGCCCGCAAAGTATATCTCACAGGTATATTATGACTTGACATACGACCAGCTGAAGGGTATTCTGACACCGGATGCTGCATACTATAACGAACCGGAACTGAAAGAGGCTAAAGCTCATCTGGAAGCTTTGGAGAAGCGAGCACCGGGAAAGATGTTCCACGATTTGACGATGGCCGACCCCGACGGCAAGCAGCACAAACTGAGCGAGTGGGCAGGCAAGGGCAACTACGTGCTGGTAGATTTCTGGGCTTCGTGGTGCGGACCATGTCGCATGGAGATGCCTACCGTAGTGGCTGCTTATGAAAAGTATCACCAGAAGGGATTTGACGTGGTAGGTGTGTCGTTTGACAACAAGGTTGACGCTTGGAAGGCTGCCATCGGACAGCTGAAGATGCCGTGGCACCACATCTCCGACCTGAAAGGCTGGGAATGTGCCGCTTCAGCGCTCTATGGTGTTCGTTCTATTCCGTCGAATGTGTTGTTGGACGGTACGGGTAAGATTGTTGCAACAGACTTGCGTGGTGAAAAACTGCTGACGACGCTGGAAAAAATATATCAATAAGGAATTCTTGGCTGATTTGATCGACAAGCAAGTTCGAATCAGGAATATGGAGATAAGGTAGAGAAGTCATGTTGCTGAATATCCTGATGATTGTCGGAGGCATTGCCCTCGTGTTGTGGGGCGCCGACAGGCTGACAGACGGTGCTGTGGGCATCGCTGAACGATTGTGTATTCCACAGATTATTATCGGTCTGACTGTCGTAGCGATGGGTACGTCGATGCCTGAATTCTGCGTCAGCCTTGTATCCGCAGTAAAAGGCACGCCCGACTTGGCTGTGGGCAACGTGGTGGGAAGTAATGTTTTCAATACCTTACTCATCGTGGGTGTTGCATCGCTGGTTGCCCCAATTACCATCTTGCGCACTACTGTGCGCAAGGATATTCCTTTTGCGGTGATGGCATCAGCGTGGTTGGTCATCATCAGCGGTGACAGCAACTTATCGCGGTTCGATGCTGCCACCTTGTTCTTCCTCTTCCTTGCCTTTATGTACATATCGGTAAAGGGCGCAATGGGAGAAGGAGCAAAGAAACAGGCGACAGACGGAACGATGAGTACAACGATTGACGGTGAGATCGAAGAAACGGAGGAAGGCAGAAAACGGGTTCCTCTATGGAAATCTGTAGGATTGATTGTGTTGGGACTGGCTTGTCTTGTTGGCGGCTCGAACATCTTTGTGGAAGGCGCAACCGAAGTGGCGGCTGCCTTAGGTGTCAGCGACGCGGTGATTGGTCTGACTGTCGTGGCTATGGGCACATCGATGCCGGAACTGGCTACCACCGTAGTGTCGGCACGCAAGGGAAACAGCGGCATTGCCATCGGCAACGTACTGGGATCTAACGTCTTTAATATTCTGATGGTATTGGGACTGACGGGCATCATCTGCCCAATGACGATTCAAGGGATTACGCAAGTGGATTTCACCGTGCTGGTAGGTTCGATGATTCTCCTGTGGCTGTTCTCGTTTACGAAGCTTACCATACAACGATGGGAGGGTGCCGTACTGACAATTATCTTTATGGCTTATCTTGTATGGCTTATAGTAAACGTCTAAACGCTAACTCCTAAACCTTCGGCTCTCGTTCGAGCTTGCTCGCTTGCAGAGCGAAGCAGCGCAAGAACTCTCAAACTATATACTCAAACTCGTCAAAATGGGTGAAGCCCATCTCCAAGAGTATGTGACGGCTGCTGACAACAGCCGCCTTTGTATTGTATTCGGGGATAAGCGGTAGGCGGATAAGGCAATTGTCGGCCACTCCTTGTTTTGCCAGCCACCGCAGGTTGCCTGTCACGCGTCGGTTGCTGCGTCGGGTATAGGCATGGTAGATGTCTGGATTCATGTCTTTCACGTCTATAATCCACTGTGATACAAAAGGCAAGAGCGTTTGCAAGTGACGGCGTTCTACGTTCAGGCTGGTTTCCAGCGTGATGCGCCAACGCGGGTCTGCCAACTGGCAGAACTCGCTGATAAACTGGCTGCGCAGACATGGTTCACCACCACCAAAGCAGATTCCGCCATCGGTGGAGAGAAAATACAAGTTATCTATCTTGACTTGTTCCAACAGCATTTCGGGTGTCAGTATCTGACCGATACCACTGGCATGGTTGCATTGTGGATTAAGACAATAACGGCAACGCAAAGGACAGCCGTGAAAGGCTACGAGGGTGGT
>Ga0247609_10004790_pt1 | contig 13410 bp, 1 predicted proteins | sample 172DNAGHGlowgp2_FD_193487 | JGI IMG/M metagenome (GOLD analysis project Ga0247609, IMG submission 193487) | Sheep rumen microbial communities from Palmerston North, Manawatu-Wanganui, New Zealand - 1728 DNA GHGlow gp2 | ecosystem: Host-associated > Mammals > Digestive system > Stomach > Rumen ...
CCTTTTTTATAGTCCATTTTGAAATTTAAAATATTCTTTTATATTTTCAGAAATTAAATAATTGGAATTCCCCATTATAAAAAATTAAATAATTAAAATATATCCTATAATATGGGGATTGGGGATAAATATTTTTAATTTTCTATTTTTTATTTTATTAATATTTTCTAAAAAATATTGTTAAATAAAATGTTTGAACAGATAAATGATGAAATATTTAAAGAGAAAGATGATGATAAATATAGCAGTGAAGATGAAGATGAAAATGATTATAATAAAATTAAATATGAGAAAAAGAGAACTAAAGATATCAATTATATGAATATTATTATTAATAAAAATATTTATAAAATTATTGATGATGAAGAATTTTTAGATAAAAAATGTACCTATTTTTTGCTTTCTGTTATAAATCAAATTGAAGAAACAAAAATTGGTATCCACAATTTTAAATTTGAAGTTTATCATATAGGCTCAATAAAAAAAGATGGGATATCTTTCAAAATAGAAATTATAAAAATAAATTCTCTTATCAAAAGAGATAATATAAATTTAGAAATTGATAAAAAAGTTTATTCTTTAGAACTCTGTCCTGGAATAAATTTCACTTATGATCAAAGGGCCATTGATCAAACAAATAAATTGGAAGTGAAATTAAATTGTTTCGATTTTTATGAAGAATTTTATATTTATAGTAGACTTATTTCAAATTATGATGTAAAATCATTTTTAGTATCTAAAGCTTTGAATATATTTAACGAAATAAACAAAAATTTAACTTTTAGTATTTTCATATATATATTGATTTATTCAATTGAAAATAAAATAAATGTGAATGAATTTGGAAAAATTCTAGTAAATATTAAAGAAAAAGGGGATTTAACTAAAATATATAAAAAAGATTTAGCTCCTTTAATAAAAGAAATTAAAAAAGGTCCAATTTATGATGCATTTATAATAATAAATATCTTTGAAAAAAATGACTTGTTAATATTTAATGAAAATAATATTTTTAAAGTTTTAATTGGCTATCCAAATTTATTTTTGCATTCTCTCCAACTTTTCCCTGATTATTCATTTTTAATAAAAATGGCGAATTGTATAAATGACCTAAAAATTATTTTAAAATGTTCAATTGGATTATCTGATATGATTTCATTTATAAATGAAAATAAAACATATATAAGTGAAAGCATATTAAAAAATAAATCTTTAGTTTTTTATGATATTATCGGACAAAATTCTTTCTCAGAACCATTTAATCAAAATATTTATTCAACTTTAAATGATATAAAACAATATGAAAAAAAAAAAGGAAATAAAATTTTAATATCAAATATAAATATTAGATTAAATATGATTAGAAATATAACAGATATTACAATCCAAATAAGAATTTTACTTTTTGAATATATAATAGGGACTTTCAATGAAGAAGAAATTATATATAATATTTTGTCTCGAAAAAACAAATTGATTGAGTTTAATAATATTGAATTAATTTTATTGATAGATATGCTATTAAATAGTGAAAATAAGAATTCTAATTCCTTAAAATACTTTATTGAATTTATTAATAAAATTGAATTTGGAAATATAAATGAAAATTTTAAATATTTTTTTTCTAAAAATATTAAATGGGAAATAGAAAGTTATAATCTAATTATAACAAATATTAGAATATCCAATGCAAATATTGAATTTATTTTATTTTTAATAGATACACTTATTATGAAATCAATTGAGAATAACAATTTCAAAACAATTTATGCGATTTTTAATAAAAACGAAAATATAAATTTAATGAATTTATTAAGTAAATATGTTATAGATGATGATGAATTATTTATAAAAGAAGATTCAATTAATTTAAAACTATTAAATAATTTATATGATGAAAAATTTTTTAATCAAAAAAATAATATTTATTCAGAAACAACTATTACTAAATTAAAAAATATTTTTGATAGAATTATTAATATGAAAGATTTGTCATATAATAATATCATATATTTTAAATATAGAATTAATTTATTATTGCTATTTGATAAAAATTATGAAATGAAAATAATTGAAATTGTGAATAAAAATATAAATTTTATTGAGGAAATTATTCAAAGAATAACAGATATAAAAAATAATCTTCATTTTTCTTGTTCTAAAAAATTACCCAATCAATTGGAAACTTTAATAGATAAATTTAAAAGTACTAAAATTAAAAGTATGGAGATGGAAATACAAATAAATAATTTTAATATTTTTGATGAATTATTCCAGAGTTTAAAAGAAAAAATAAAAGAAAATTATTTTTTTAAAAAAATAAAAGAAAGAGTAAGACTTAAAAAAAAAATTCCCAATTATTTATTTGAAAAAATAATAAATATTTTTGATAAGACAACAATTGATGAAATAGATTATAATCTAATATATAATACTTCTTTTTTTTCACAAAGTGATAGAGAAAAAGATAATATTATAAATAATTTATTTAAATGCTATCAATTATATAAAATAATATATTTTAATTTTGAAAAAGTAATCAAGTATAATTACAATGAAAAAGTAAAAGATGAAATACTTGATAGGAAGTCTACAATTGGTCAAAGGAGAGGCCAAGAAGATAATAATGATGACATTATAATAAATAAAATTTATAATATGATAATTGAACAAAAAGAAACCATTTCATATTATGAAAAGAATAATGTAAAAAATAAGATATTGATTTTGTCTAAAATAACTAAAATATTTGAAATATATCTTACAATAAAACTTAAAATAATTGAGAAGAGTGATGGGAATAAAATTAAGTATATGAAATATGATATTAATGTCAATATGAAAATGCTCAATTCATTTTTGTTATTATTTGGAGTAAATCCAGAAAAGATATTTAATTATGAAGAAAATAATTTAATTAATATGATAAAAAGTAAAAAACCAATCAGAATTATTAATTCTTTAATAAAAAATATAGAAGCTCTTGAATTTTTGCTGTCAATAACTTCACAAGATTGTAGAAATTTAAGGGAATTAGCCGGAGAAGTACACGGAGGAAATAATCAAAATTTTTTATCCATAGAAGAATTGCTTTTTTTGGAAAAAATTGAAGAATCATTTGAAAATATTAAAAAAGGAGTAAATAATGATAATGAATTTATTACAAATTTATCAACCCAAATAGAAGAAGATGAATTAAAAAACTATATAGATAAATATCAACAATTCAAAGAATTCTTTTCTGAAAATTTAGATAAAAATAAATTTACTTCAGAAATAATACAGAAAATATTAAATAATAGTGAATTCATGATAATTAACAGTAATAAGAATAATTTTAAAGCATTTTATAAAAATAAAGGAGAAGAATTTAAGTTAGAAAAAGATATTTATAAGGAATTTGATTTCAATTATATGATATATTTAAGAGATAGAGCTTTAACAAGATATAAAATAACTGATTCATTTTTATCAGAAAATAATAAAAAAAATTATGATTTTGCAAAAAATCTTCAAAAAGAAGAAAAAAAAATATTTGAAAACAATCAAATATTTATAAAATATGTTCAACAAATAAATGATTTATTAAAGCTATTAGATAAAATAACACAAAGGGGATATTTTTATTATGTTGAAGATGAAGAAAATAATAAAGATGATGATATTATTTCTTATTTTAATAAAATTGAAGATAACAATAATATTTCTTTATTAAAAATAAAAATAAAAATTGAGAATAACTCTGATGAATCTTATAAAATTCATTATTTTTTGAATGGAAAGAAAAATAAAAATTTTTCGGATACATATGAAATAATAAATAATATTTATAATAGCATCATAGCTATACAAAGAAATGCTTATTTGAAAAAGAATTATATTAATTTTATTTATGGAAAACAGTTTCATTTATTTTTTGATTATTTTTATAATCAAAAGATAAATGAAAATTTCAAATGCTTTTTGCATTATTTTACAAATTGTGAAAATTTAAATTTAAAATCAGTTGGTCATCTGTTTCAAAATCTATCTCCAAAAAATAATAATATTGATTTCGAATTTTATCAAAATTTCATTGATCAATGTGAACAATTTTTAGATAAATTATGCAAAGATAAAGGTTTGTCTCTAGAAATAATATATCAACAGAATAAAATTAAAAAAGATTTCGAAAAAATGAAAGGTATATATTTCAATGGAACTACAAATTTGGAAAATGAAATAATCCAATGTTATAAGTTTTTTACAAATAATATGCCACTTGCAAAGACATTACTATTATGCAAACAAGACACAACAATTGAAGAACTTTTATCTTTTTTACATAGAGCAATTAATTGCAAATATCATATATTATTTTGCTTAGCAAGAACCAATTATTTATCTGAAGATAAAAAAAATTTTATTTTAGAAACAGTAAGTGAATTATTGGGTGAAGAAATAGAAGAAAATAGATCTGATAAAATGAATTCTTTTCTAATTATAATGAATTATAATATAAAAGATGAATTATTCCAATCTTTATTTCGTTTAAAATATATAAAACCATTAGATATTCAAAGAGACAAAATAAATACAATAAAAATATTAGAAAATAATGACAATATAAAAACTATGCTTATATACTCTGATCATTCAGGAGTGGGAAAATCAACTTATATAAAAAATAAAGCAAAAGAAGGATATATATATTTTCCTTTAGGAGGAAATTTCACAAAAGAAAATACTTTAAAAAGACTGCAGTATTTAAATAATAAATATAAGATTAATCTTAAATCAAATTTATTATTTCATGTTGACTTATTTGATACTGAGCAAAATTCATTAATGAATGACTTTTTGTATTTTATTTTGATTACAAAATTATATGGCCAAGATGATAATATTTTTTATTTATCAAAAAAAATAATTTTATATCTCGAAATTCCAAATAGTTTCATAGATTTTTTTGATAAATATCCAATTCTGAAATCATTTCCTAAAAAAGAATTATCCTTAGAAAATTTAGAGCCTTTAATTGTTCCTAATGATATCTGTAGCAAAATTAAAATAGTATCATTATATTTGAAATTTTTAAAAGAAGAAAATATATCACCTGAAAAAACATCTAATTATTTCAAGGCTGATAATAAAATTGATAAAAACGAAATAATTTTTCCTTTTACACCCCCTGATATAATATTAAAAGATGCTAACTACGATTATGATAAAATTGCTATAAAAGCAGAAGAAGAAAATAAGAATTTAACACAAAAAGTTTGTCAAAATTTAATTATGGAAGAAATCAAAAAAACAATTGAAAAACCTACATATTATCAAATAACAACTTTTATTAATGTTCTTGCTAATCAATTGATTCAATTTAATAGAAACTATATTTTAAGTGCATGCACAATATTAGATACTGGCAAAATTAATAATTGTTCAGTAAGAAGTTTAATCGTCAGAAAATTCATTGATTTAACTAAATATTTCACTAAAGGTGCCTTCACTGAATTATTAAATGAACAAAAAAGTATTCAGGAAATCATACATAAAAAATATAATGATAAAAAAAAAATAGAAAAAGCAAATAATATTCTTGAAAATCACAAGCATGATTCAATATCATTTGAAAAAATGGATTTAGCTTTGATTTTTTTTCATGGAGGAAATAATAGTGTGCTTTTCAGTATAATTACTAATAAAAAGCCATATGAAGACACATATAGAGATTTATTAAACCTTAAAAATTTTCAGTCTGGAAAAGATATCATCAAGAGAATTAGAACTGATAAAATTATTAATTTAGAAGAAGCAGAATTGTTAACAGACTATAGAAAGTATTCACAAAAGGAATTTTTAGAGGAATTAAAAAGCATTTTAGATTTAGATAATCCAGTGGAAATAGAAAATAAAGATAATTTAGAAGAAAAAGATAGAAAAATATCATTGATGGAAATGACAAAAAATTATGTTATTACAGTAGACAATTTCATAAAAATGTGTTTGATTCTAATTAGAATAAGAGCGAATGTTCCAATAATAATGATGGGAGAGACTGGATGTGGAAAAACAAGTTTAATTAGAAAATTAAGTGAATTACAAAATGATGGAAAGTGCCTTTTAGTAATAGATAATATTCATGCCGGGCATACAAATGAAGATATAATTAAATTTATTGAAGAAAAAGTTATCCCAGAGGCTGAAAAATTGTCAAAGCAAGAAGAAGAAAAAAAAACATGGTATAGAGATAGAGATTTAATATATGAAGAAAAGAAATTGTGGATATTCTTTGATGAATTAAATACTTGTAAATCAATGGATTTATTAAGTGAAATTATATGCAAGCATTCTTATCAAGGGAAAAAATTACCTGAAAATATTGTTTTTATAGGAGCAGTAAATCCTTATAGAAAAGCAAAGCAAAAATTAGTAGGATTGAAAATAAATAATAATAATAATACTTTTGAGGAATCAGATTTAGTTTATACTGTCAATCCTATGCCACATTCATTATTAAATTTTGTATTTGACTTCGGAAATTTAAATCCTGATGATGAAAAAAGATATATCACAAATATGATTGACCAAACAATTAAAGAAAAAAATCTATGTAATTTAGCTATTGATTTAATAATTATTTCTCAAAATTTCATTAGAAAAGAAAATGGTATTTCTTCAGTTTCTTTGAGAGAAATTAGAAGATTTATTATTTTTTATGAATTTTTTATTGATTATTTAAAAAAAAGAAAAGATATTATTATTGAAGAAAAGGTCAAGGAAAAAGAAGATGATTTAATACAATTTTCTAAATTAACTGATAAAGAAATCCAATTATATTCTATTAATTTATCTATATATTTAGGTTATTATTTGCGTTTGACTAATTTTAATGAAGAAGTTAATGGAAAAGTAGGATTAAGATTAATTTTACTTGAAAAATTAAATAATATATTTCTGAAAGAAAGCAAAAATGAATTTTTAATTTTACCAGAAAATGAAGAAAATTTTATTGCTGATAATGTTGAATTAGAAAAAGGTATTGCCAAAAATAGAGCTTTATTAGAAAACTTATTTTCTCTATTTGTTGCAATTAATACAAAAATTCCTATATTTATAATAGGTAAACCTGGATGTAGTAAATCTTTAAGTATTCAATTAATAAATAATGCAATGAAAGGAAGAAATTCAAATAATTCATTTTTTAAAAAATACCCAAAAATGTATGTAAGTACATATCAAGGGGCTTTAAATAGTACATCTGAGGGAGTAAAGAGCATCTTTGATAAAGCAAGAGAAATATTAAAAGTTTCAAAAAATAATGATAAAATTAGCACAATTTATTTTGATGAAATGGGATTAGCTGAGCATTCTCCATATAATCCACTAAAAGTAATTCATAGTGAATTAGAATATGATTTAAATGCTGATAGTAAAAAAGTCTCATTTTTAGGTATATCAAATTGGAGTTTAGATTCATCTAAAATGAATAGAGGTATAACAATTAGTATACCTGAGCCAAATGAAAAGGACATTATAATTACTTCAATTACAATTGCCAAATCTTATTTAGGAGAAAATCTAGAAGAAAAAATAAAAATATTTTTTGAAAATTTAGGAAAAAGCTTTTATAAATATAAGAAAGAATTTAAAAATAATTCTGCTATTAAAATATATGAAGATTTTCATGGAAACAGAGATTTTTATCATCTTATTAAATATCTTTCAGTTAAAATAAAAGAAACAATTAATAATAAGAACAATATTAATGAAAAATTTTTAGCACAATTAGCAATTAAAGCTTTAGGCAGAAATTTCGGAGGATTAAATATAAACGAAAATAAATATATAACTGGATTAAATATAATAATTGAAAAATTATCTGAAGTTGATAATGAAGTAAAAAATATTTTAAAAGAAAAAATCATAATTAATTATGTAAAAAATAAAATAATGGATAATTTGATTGAGCATACAAATGATTATTTAAGTAGATATCTTTTACTAATTACCAAGTCTAATATCGGAATATATTTATTAACTTCTTTTCTAAAATCCATTAATGGAAATAATAGTTTTAGCAATTATACAATTTTAATTGGAAGTATGTTTATTGATGACATTCAAAATGAAGAATATACTTCCAAAATACTAAGTAAAATTAAAATTAATATAGAGAAAGAGACAATATTAATTTTAAAAGATTTTGAATCTATATACACTTCTCTTTATGATTTATTTAATCAGAATTTTGTAAAAGTAAAAGGCAAAAAATATGCAAGAATTGCTTTAGGAAGCAAAACTAATTCATTTTCCGAAGTAAATAATAATTTCAGATGTATTATTGTTGTTGATGAAGATAAAATTCCAGAGCAAGAAATTCCTTTCTTAAATCGTTTTGAAAAACAAAGCCTGTCTTTTGAATACTTAATGGATGAAAAACAAAAATCAATTTCTTTGAGTCTTTATGAAAAATGCCAAAATATGATAATATATGACGAAGAAAAAATAAAACTAATAAATTATAATATAAATAATCTACTTATAAATTGCGATGAAGAAGAAATTAATGGAATTGTTTTAATGGAAAAACAAAATTTAAGCTTTAATAATTATGATTATGAAAGTATAGAAAATAAATTAGTTTCCAAAATAAGTATGACTTTACCTCAAGATATTATTTTAATTATATTAAAAAAAAAAGATTTAGAAATTAATGAAGAAAATAAAACTTTTTACAATAAAATTTTAGAAAATTATAAGAAAAATTATCATCAAAATATCAAAAGTTTTTTATCAAATTATGAAAATAAAACTAATAAAATTATAATTTATACATTCACTAGAATAATTGATTCGATAAAAAAGGAATATTTAAATTTGTATAATATTAAATTAGTAGGTGAGCTTAATTTAAATAATATTAAGCAAATAAGAATATCTTCCATTCAAAATGAATCTAATTTAGAATCAGAAATAGAACAATTTTTGGAAGACGATAACTTAAAAGTTTTCATTTTAAAATTATTACCCTTGGAATATTCAGCTATTGATTATTTAAAAATTGTAATTGAAAATAAAGAAAGAGAATACAAAAATAAAATGCAAGAAACAAAAAATAAATTATTTATATTCATAGTTCATTTAGAAAGAATTGATAAAAATGATATGGATAATTTGGATAAAATAAAAGAAAAATTACTAATAGGAACATTATCACATTTAGCCGGATATAGTCAAATATTTATAGATGATATAAACAGTCCTGATTACTTTGATAATGAAGGTAAAATTATTACTTTGGATAAAATCCTTTTAATGAAAAATATTGACTTATATAAGGCCTTCATCAATAAAAAGGCAATATTTATAGAAAATTTAAATACTTCTTTATGCTATTTTGATTATTCATTCAATAGAGAAGATTTAAATAAAGATAATTATATAAATGATTTAATTATGTTATTTTATCAAGATGAGGATCTTATTAATATAATTGATGAATTAATAATGAAAAATATATGCTCTAAAAAAAATAATGAGATAAATCTTTTAGATAAAATATTAAAAGAAGAAAAATTCAGTAAAGGAGATATTTGCATTTTTGATCTAGTTAAAAAGGTATTGACTAAAAATTATTTAAATGAATTTAAAATGCTATATGTTGAACTTGAAAAAAATTATTATTTTTCTTGTATATTAAATCATAAAAAAAATAGTGATTTTAATGATAAAAAGGAATTTTATAAAGCAATAAAGGAAATATTCATAAAAGAAGTAAATTTGAAAAATAGAATACCTGAAAATGAAATTAAATTAAATATAATTATTGGATTTTATCTTCCTTCAAAAAGCTTATTAGAAAAATTAATTAATTATATATCCAATAATATTATTGCTCAATATAGACAATTTGAAGAACAATTTAAAAATTCTTATTATGAAGATAAAGAATTTGAAGAAGGAAAGCAGGAATATGAGAATAATATTGAGCTTCTAAATAGATATACACAAGATTTTTTAAATAAAATTGAATTAATAAAAAATTTTGAATCAAAATTTGGAAAATATGAAAAAATTAAATTTTATAATTTAATTTTAGAAGACTATTTATTATATTTCATTAATAAATATTATGAATATAATAAATTATCACAATCATCTATAACAAATATTAAAGAAATTATAAAAATAATTTTAAGTAATAAATTTGGAACTTACAAAGATGGAGATATCAGAAATATATCTCAACAATTAAATTGGATTGAATCTTATTCAATGGAAATTATATCAATCATAAAAATATTTATATTCTTGGATTCATTTAATTATACAAATTGCAATTTAATTGAGAAAATGAAAAATAATATAAAAGAGTTAAACGAAGAATATGATAAAATTAAAATAACTCAAAATATAAAAATTATTAATAAGCCATTTTATAGTATGATTGGCTCTTTGATAAAAATTTTAATTTCGGATTTAGAAAATATTCTTTCAAATATACACGATCAAGAAAAGTTTAATATTTTATTAGATGATTTAAATAATATTTATTATACTGTATTATCTAATGATAATAATTTAAATTTAAGTTGTAAAGAACTATTTTCTTTTCATGAAGCAATTAAAATAATTAGTATATTATCATTTAATAATAAAGAAGATAAAATAAAAAAAGATAAAAAAATGATGATTGATTTTATTCAAAAAAAAATAATTAATAAAGTTAAAAATGAGCAGAAACTCAAAAATATTAATCAACCAAGATTAAAAAAAGATAAAAAAGATAATAATTTTGATGAAGTTGAAGAAACTGATGAAGAAAGAAATCTAAAAGATAATTTAAAAAATTATAAAAACTATTATAAAGAAAAAAACAGCCTTAATTTTGTAGAATCTTTTTCTTCAGTCTTATTTGATGAATTTAATAAAGAATATAATGAAAACTATAGAAAATATATTTTAAAAATTATTCTTGATGATGATAATCTAATAAAACACAATATATTATTAATAAAAATAATAATAGCTGAATCTATAAAACCAGAAAAAGAATATATTGATGAAGCTCTAAATTATATATCTAATGAAGAAACTTATTTTCCTTTACTAAATAATTGTAAAAAAGAAATTTTAGAAAAAAGCATTATGAAAATTTTTGATTCTATAATAAATTTATATTTTGATTCTTTAAATGACAAAGAAAGTTATATCAAATCTGACTTGTTTTCAATTTATAAAGAATATATATGTGTATTAGAAAATAAAGAATATAAAAAATATTATGATAATTATTGCAATGAAAATTTAGTAAAATTATATACTATTTGTTTTATTAAAATTTATTTAAATAGATTTATAATTGCTTTATGTGACAATAGAAATTATTTAATGGGTGAAGAAAATAAAATAATTCAAGAAATTAGCAGAAACTCATCTCTTTCAAATATTATCCAAATTTATTTCATAATTTTATTATATCATAAACAAAAATCATTAGAACTTTTGAAAGAAAAATCTTTTGAAATTATTGAAAATTTTTCAAATGATTTAAGAGGAAGAAATAATTTTAAAGATATTTTAAATAAGTCACTTATTCCTAAAGAAGAAAAATACCTTTTTAGTGAATATTTTTCTTATATTGAATATCCTTCTTTTAATAATTTTGAATCAAAATATTTATCTTCAAATGAAAATAAAGAAAAATATCCATTGCTTGGACAATATATACAATATAAAAAATTAGGTGAATCTGGGCCTAACAATTTAAAATATTTGAATGACTATATAGATTTTGTGAATTTAATGATAAATATATATTCTGGAAAAATCTCAAGAAATGAAGCAAACAAGGAAGAAAGAAGTTTAAATCTTGAAGAAATTTACAAAGATGAAATTTTTAGAAATAAATTTGAAAAATTTAAATTAATTTGGAATGAGCATTTATCTAAAGAATTAAAAGAATATGAAAAAAATAAATCTGATAAATTTTTAGATAAATTCAATGGAAATGAAACATTAGCTTATTTTTTGAATGATGATGATGAAAAAGGATATGGCATATTTATAGCCAATGGATTACTTAAATTCATTGAATGGCAAAATTCCTTTTTAAAGCCAATAATAAGAATTTATAAATCTAAAAAAAATAATATTTTAAGTTGCTATATATCTCAGATGGAAAAAACAGTAAATATCCAAAATATAAATAATTTACAGATTTTGCAAATAGAAAAATGTTTTGAAAATACATTTTATATTAATTTTAATGAACTTTTATCTATTTATTTTGAAAGAAAAATTGATAATATAAATGATTTTGAATATAACTTTGAAATGATTGAACAAGAAATAGGAAAATCTCTTTTACCAAATAAATGTCTACTTAATGAAAAAAATATAAAATATATAATATATCAAAATGAAGGATTTAGGTTTATCAATTATGATCTTCTAATTATCTTTGGAAAGAAATATGGTCAGAAAGAATTAAATGATGAAGATAAAAAAAAAATTTTAATTTATTCCACTAAAGAGTATAATAATTTTGATATTATATTTGAATCTTTTATTTTATTTGTTAATCATTTGAATAATAATTATATTAAAAAAGATACAAAAATAATTGATTTTATTTCTGAAGCTAAAAAAAAGTATATTCATTTCCCAGAACAATTCACAAATTATTTTAAAGAAGAAGGAAAAGATATAGTTATAGAAAAATTATTAAATTCAATTTTATATATGGAGCATATATGCTTTGGACATTTAAAAAATAAAATTGACAATAGATTTAAAATAGGATTAAATAAAGGACAAAAAGAAGAAATAATAAATTATTTTGACAAAAGCCATAATGATAATATTTTAACAAAAAAAGAAATTTCTTCAGCTGTAAGAAGATTTATAACTAGATACCTATTAAATGATAATAAAAAGGAAAATATAGATCCTAATCTAAATCTTTATTTATGCTTGGAGAGAAAATTTTTATGGAGTAATGGAATATTTTCAAAAATTGAAAACAATTTTAATGATTTAATTAAAAGATATATAGGCAATTTTTCATTTCCTTTGGAGGTTAAACATTCATTTGATTTTTATAATATTATTGGGGAAGAAGAGGATAATTTCATATTAGAAGAAAAGAATAAATTCCCAGGATTAGAGCAAAAAAATCAAAATAAAATTTTAACTAATGATATTAAAATAGCAGCAAAAACACTAGGATTAGGAGGAAGTAAGGGAAATAAAAAAGGACGTCCAAAATTGAAAAATAAAAATTAAAATATTTATTATTCATAATAATAAAAAAAATATTCAAATTAAATAATTAAAAAATAGAATAAATTATATTTTAATTATTTGAATAGGAATTGGGGATTGGGGATTGGGGATTGGGGATTGGGGATTGGGGATTGGGGA
>Ga0247609_10004791_pt1 | contig 13409 bp, 3 predicted proteins | sample 172DNAGHGlowgp2_FD_193487 | JGI IMG/M metagenome (GOLD analysis project Ga0247609, IMG submission 193487) | Sheep rumen microbial communities from Palmerston North, Manawatu-Wanganui, New Zealand - 1728 DNA GHGlow gp2 | ecosystem: Host-associated > Mammals > Digestive system > Stomach > Rumen ...
TTGTTCAGCCGTTCAACCTAAAGAAAGGACCGCTTTATCGCTTTGAGGTGGTGGAAACTACAGAAAATCTCTATCTGCTCGGGGACATACATCATCTTATTTTTGACGGTGGTTCGCACGACCTTTTCAACCAGCAAATTTGTATGCGTTTGGAAGGGAAAGCTATAGATGAAGAGAAATACACACTTATTGATTTCACTATCGATGAACAGAAGGCAGACCAGACTGATGCAAAAGCATTTTTTGACGAGCAGATGAAGGAATGTGAAGGTGCTACGGACATACCGGCTGACCTCAAGTCGGGGGCAAAACATGGAAAACTGAAGTGGACCGGAGCACCGTTCGATTTGGATGGATTAACGGAATTCTGCAAGCGTGAGAATGTCACTCCAGCGACGGTGACTCTCGCTGCCGCTATGTATACAATCGCTCGTTATGCTAATTCTTATGATGTCTATATCAGTACAATCAGCAACGGACGTTCGAACCTGAAGATATCCAATACGATGGGCATGTTTGTAAACACCCTTCCGCTGGCTGCACATATAAAGGATGGCTCGGTGATGGAATTCATCAGGAATACTGCAGAGATATTTGAGAAGACCATTTCGTTTGAACAGTATCCTTTCGCACAAATTGCCGACAGTTATGGATTCCGTCCAAACATTTCATTCGCATACCAGTTGGGAGTGATGAACGAAACAAAGATAAACGGAAAGCCAATCAACATTGAACCTTTGGATTTGGATGTGCCGAAATTTAAAATCGACATCTTCATCACTATGCACAACAATGTGCCGGAAATAAGAATCGGATTTGATGACGCATTCTATTCTGAGGGATTTATAAGGCAACTATGCGAAAATATGGCTACGGTCGTTTCTCATTTCATCCAGAATAAGGAAACACCGGTTAGGAATATTTCGATGCTCAACGAAAAACAATGTCGGGAAATCATTGCTGCGTCGGCAGGAAAACCTTTAGACGTGGACATAAACCGCACTTTTGCAAACAGCTTCTCCATACAGGCGGAAAAAACGCCCGACAGGTTGGCGGTAGCTGACGACAAGCAAGAACTTACATATGGGGAGATGGAAAGACGGGCGAACATCCTGGCTGACAAACTCATTAAGGCCGGGGTGAAAGCCGACAGTTTTGTGGCGGTAGGATTGGAAAGGACTGTGTTGTTCCCGATTACCGTGCTTGCCATACATAAAGCAGGGGCGGCATATCTACCTCTGGATTTGGAATATCCGAATGAGCGACTGCAATACATGATGGAAGATTCGCAAGCGCCGGTATTGGTAACTACTCATGATGTGTTGACAGAAAAGAGGAAAGGTGGAGAGTTCAAAGTAGCGAACATCATTCTGTTGGATGATATGGATTGGACAGAAGATGTGCATGAAATCGACAAATCCAAACCTGAAGGACTGGCATACATCATTTACACCAGCGGCTCTACGGGAAAACCGAAAGGGGCGATGCTGCACCAGGCGGGACTGAGCAATTTCATCGCATCGGTCATTGACTTCACGTCCCTCAACAAAGACGACAGGATTGCCCATCATCGAAGTTTCAGTTTCGACGCACATATCGAAGACCTCTATCCTGTTCTGACATTGGGAGGTAGCCTCCATATCATGCCAAGTGATATACGCAAAGACCTTCAAAAAATGTATCAGTTCATCATGGAACATAAAATAACCGGGGGTGGGTATGCCACGCCTATGGCTATTCTTATGCTCAACAATTTTGACTTGCCGGTACGTTATATCACTGCAGGAGGTGACAAACTTGCCGGAGTGAAAAGCGACCACATCGACATCATAAATGTTTATGGTCCTACGGAATGCACTGATGACACTAACTATTACATCATGCAACGGGGAAAGGATTACGACAACATTCCGATTGGAACGACGATTCCGAATTGTTGGAGTTTCATAACCGACCCCGACGGTAATCTCCTGCCGAATGGTGTCGCGGGTGAACTTTGCTTTGCAGGCATTCAGGTGGGATACGGTTACTGGAACATGCCGGAAAGAACACAGAAATCATTCGTCGACTGTCCGTTTGTTAGCATTGACCGATTCGGAAGGAAGGTGAAAATGTACCATACCGGCGATTTGTGCAAATACAACAGGGACGGACTTATTGAATTCATTGGAAGAATCGACAATCAGGTGAAAGTGAATGGGTTCCGTATCGAATTGGGTGAAATAGAAAGTATTGCCTCTCAATTCGATGGAATATCTGAAGTGGCTGCCACTGTCAAGACTATTGGAGTGGGAAAACACATTTGCCTTTTCTATACCGCGAAAGAAAATCTGTCTCAAGACGAACTTACAGAGCATATACAGAATTCATCATTGGCACAATATATGCAGCCGGATGTGTATGTGCGTCTTGACGAAATGCCACATACACCGAGCGGTAAAATAAATGTAAAGGCATTGCCGACACCTGACCTCAAGGCTTTGAAGAAATATGTGGCACCAAGAAATGCCACCGAAGAGAAGCTGTGCTCAATATTTGCTGACACTTTGCAGCTGGAACGAGTAGGAATCAACGATGATTTCTTTGCACTGGGGGGCACATCTCTTATTGCAACGCGAGCGGTGATTGACATTGTAAATGCAGGATATAACATCACTTACGGAGACCTTTTCAAATATAAGACACCGGCGGCTCTTTCTGCGTTCCTTGAGGGAGACAGCAAGGAGGAAGACGAAACGGATATACTTAACAGACAGTTGTCCGACTATGACTATAGGATTATTGATAATCTGCTACAGAAAAACTCGTTGGAGGCGTTCAACAGTGAGGAAATGGAAGCATTTGGCAATGTACTGCTTACCGGTTCAACCGGATTCCTTGGCATCCACGTGTTGTATGAACTGATGCGTCGCGAGGATGTGGAAACCATCACATGTCTGATAAGGGGCGAAAATACCAATGCTGCGGAGAACAGGTTGAGAACTATGCTCTTCTATTATTTCGGAAACGCGTTTAAAGATGAATTCGGAAAACGTCTGTTTGTGGTTTGCGGAAACGTGACAGACTCTTTCGACGAGATGATAGAAAGAAAAATCGACATCGTGTTCAACTGTGCGGCTAATGTGAAACATTTCTCGAAAGGAACAGACATTGAAGATGTCAATATCGGTGGAGCGGAACGGTGCATTGATTTTTGCATTAAGAGAGGGGCTAAGCTGATACACGTTTCAACCATGAGCACGGCGGGGGTGATGGTTGACAGCGAACTCTCTGAACCGCCGGTGTTCAACGAACAAAAACTGTTTATAGGACAACGGCTGAACACTAAATATTCGTGGTCGAAATTCGTGGCTGAACGGAAGATTCTGCAGGCGGTGGCAACTCAAGAACTCAGGGCTAAAATAATGCGTGTGGGAAGTCTTTCTGCGCGTAGCACAGACGGAGAATTCCAGATTAATTTCCAAACTAATTCGTCTTTAGGACGACTGCGTATATATAAGATGTTGGGAGCACTACCGTATTGCCAATATGATATGCCGATAGAATTCTCGCCTATCAACCAAACGGCACTGGCTATTGTGATTTTGGCTCAGACGCCTGACTCTTGCGTGGTATTCCATCCGTTCAACCATCATCGAGAACTCTTGGGAGACATATTGGAAAGGATGAAGAACATAGGATTTAAAATATCTATGGTGGATGAAGAAGAATTCCAACGGAGGATGAACGAGGCAAAGAAAGATCCGGAGAAAGCGGAAAAGATGTCCGGACTCATCGCATATGTCAATGCGGCACATGGACGGCAGACGGTGGTGCCGAGAACGGTTAACCAATTTACTATGCAGGTGTTGTACAGACTGCAGTTTAAATGGGATATGACTACTTGGGACTATATCGACCGTATGTTCGCTACATTGCACGGATTCGGATATTTCAACGACTCGAATGATGACTTATAAAGAAAATAAATTTCAAATATAAAAACTTAAATTAATATGAAAACAACTGTTCAAGAAGTAGACGGCAAAATGCTGGTTGAACTCATTGGAGAACTCGACACCGCGGCTGCTGTGGAAGTGGAAAAACAATTACTGGTGCTCAACGAACACGAAGGCAAAGATGTAATCATCGAATGTTCACAACTGGAATATATTGCATCAAGCGGACTGAGGATTCTGCTCGGAATTCTGAAAAAAGCAAAGGCAACTGGAAGCGTGGTTACATTGAAAAATGTTAACGACGACATCAAGAATGTCTTCAAACTTACTGGATTCATCAACTTGTTTGACTTTGCCTGACAAGTGGGATAAGTAGTTGCTGTTTTTCTGCTTAGCTTTAGTAAAGAAGTATCATTTTTACTCAACTTTCTATAGTGACTGTATTAATGATAATTAGGTCGATACATCGACATCATGTAATTAGTGGTAATTAAAAAGTTCAATAATTGACAAAATTCATGAATAATTTGAGGTAATTTGTGTTAGAAAAGAAACTAAATGTCAAGATATTGTGAACTTGTGAAACTTGTATTTTTTTTTAATCTTCAAAACATCAGACCTATGCTACCTAAGTTTTTATTGCTATGCCTGTCCGAATTTATATTGTTCTTGTTTCCTGTAGTAGGCTGGGCTCAAGACAGCATAAGTATAAGTAACTATAGTGTCGAGAAGAAGAATAAGTTGACTATCGACGGCCAGTTACTTACGAGAGGAGAGTTCCGTTATGGAGGTTTGCCGCTTGACGAGAATGGGGAAGTAAAGAAAGATGATGAGAAATATGCTGCATTCATCATGGAACGTTCAAGACTGACAGTTGACTACCAGAGGGATTTGTTCGAAGCGAAGGTGACGGCACAGCACTCTGGAATTTGGGGACAGGCCGGAAAGGGGACGTTTAACCTGTATGAGGCGTGGATTCAGATGAAAAGCCGTTCGGGATTTTTCGCAAAGGTGGGACGCCAGGAACTTGTATACGATGATGAACGTATCATCGGAAACAACGACTGGACTATGGCGGCACAGTCGCACGATGTGCTGAAAGTGGGAATCGAGAGAAACAACCATAAGGCCCACCTCATTCTGGGATATAACCAGAATGCCGAAAACACTAATGGAGGTACTGAATATACTAACGGCGCGGAACCGTGGAAAATGATGCAGACACTATGGTATCATTACGACATGCCTAATATCCCATTGGGGATTTCTCTGATTGCGATGAATGTGGGAACTCAAAACCCTACAACCGAAAAAGACAATAACGAATACCAGCAACTTGTGGGTACATACATGAAATACCAGCCACAAGATTGGAAGGTGGAGGGGGCCTTCTACTATCAGATGGGAAGAAATGAACATCATTTGCCGATTAATGCTTGGATGACGGCGGTTAGGGGTGAACACCGATTCAATCCTAATTTGACTGTTTATGCCGGATATGATTACCTCAGCGGAGACGATAGTTTTCATGTGCCGCCGATTGGGGGTATAGGACTACAACAACATAAGAGGGTCAACGGATTCAACCTGTTGTTCGGATCTCACCACCAGTTCTACGGGGCTATGGACTTCTTCTATGTCTCTGCATTCTACGGAGGATTCAGCCCGGGACTGCAAAATCTGTTTGCAGGTACTAAATGGACTCCGATTGAACCGTTAACCATTTCTGCTGCATACCATTATTTATCAACGGCTACTAAGATGACTAAATCTAAATGGACTTTGGGACACGAAATAGAACTGGATGCATCTTACAAAATTATGCAGGACGTAAAAATCTCACTCGGATATTCTTTCATGGTGGGAACCAAAACCATGGAAAGACTAAAACGCACTGTAGAAAATGGAAAACTACATTGGATATGGATTACTCTCAACGCTACACCTAAATTCTTGAACATGAAATGGTGATAATGGTTTTAATTAATATAACTGAAATTTATAACTAACAACTCGTTTATTTGTTAACTATTATTTAATTCCTAATCCTCTTCCGTATGGAAAAAAATTCCTAATTCCTAATTCCTAATTCCTAATTTTAATTTTAAATAAGATATGAAAACCTCAGCACCTTTATCTAAAACACAATACGGTCTCTATGTCGAGTGTGTAAATCATCCGGGAGAGGCTTGTTATAACCTTCCTTATCTGTATGTGTTGGACATTTCTCTTGAGGAAGAACGCCTGCGTAAGGCCATTGAAACAGCGGTAAAGGCACATCCTACTCTCTTCACTCGATTGCAACTGAATGAAGATGGGGAGCCTTTACAGACTATCGATGGCTCCGAGACTTTCATACTTAAGCTTGAAGAGGTGGATGACATCGAAGCGATGAAGCAAAAACTTATTGTGCCTTTCAACCTTTTCGAAGACCGTCTATTCCACATCCGACTACTGAAGGATTCAACGCATTTATACTTCTTTCTCGACATACATCACATCATCGGAGACGGAACTACACTGAAAGTGATGCTTGCAGATGTGGAAACGGCTTACAACGGAGGTGAACTAATGCCGGAAGCGCTTACTATGGCACAAGTGGCTATTAAGGAGGCGGAAGACAGAAAAACACCGGCGTTTGAGGATGGGAAAAAATGGTATGCGGAACATTTCGACTGCAGCGACACGTTCACTCAACTGATGCCGGACCTCGAGATTGAAGAACATGCGGAAGACCATATCGTCCACACTCTCGATGTCGACACTCAGCAAGTGGAAAATTTTTGCAAAGAAAACGGGATATTCAAGAGCAATTTCTTCACTACGGCGTATTCTTTCCTACTAGCTAAATTCAATAACGAACAGGAGTCGCTTTTCAACACTATATATAACGGTAGAACCGACAAACGCTTCCTGCATTCCGTTGGGATGACGGTCAAAACACTGCCGGTTTATGCCAAATTCGATAACGACACCACCGTACTCGACTTTCTTAAAGCGGGACAGAATCAGATGAGCGGATGCAGAAAACACGATATTTATGCTTTCAGCGATGTGGTAAACGATTTGAAACTCCAAAGCAACTCTACCTTTGCATGGCATGGCATGATGTTTGCCGACGAACTGTTGTGCGGAAAACCTATGAAGACTATTCGCCTCTGTAACAGCACTCTCGAGGCCTCCCTTTATATCAAGGCGTTCATCTTTAACGGACACTACCAAGTGAAGGCGGAATACAACTCCAACGAATATTCTGAAGCATTGATACAACAGTTCCTGGAGAGCTATGAGGCTGTGGTCAAGGGATTCCTAAAAGAAACTTACCTCAGGGATATCAACATCTCTTCGGACGCTCAGATTGAAATCCTCGATAGCTTCAACCAAAATGACGTGGAATACGACTCTACACAGACCGTGGTTTCTATGTTCCGAAATCAGGCGAAACTAACGCCAGACAATATGGCGGTAGTATATCAAGACAGACACTATACATACGCACAGGTGGACGACATAAGCGACAGGATTGCTGCATACATCGTCGATAAAGGACTCGGAAAAGAGGATGTGGTGTCTGTACTCATTCCACGGTGTGAATGGATGGCTATCGCCTCATTGGGAGTGATGAAGGCGGGATGCGCTTATCAGCCCCTCGACCCTACATACCCGAAGGAGAGACTCAATTTCATGATGAAGGACGCAGAGGCGAAACTGCTTATTGCAGAAGAAGAACTGCGCGACATCGTGGACGAATATCAGGGGGAGGTGATGCTCACCAAGTCGATACTTAATTTGCCCGAATGCAGAAAACCCCTGCCGACGCCGGCACCCGACGACCTCTTCATTCTGCTTTACACTTCCGGGTCTACCGGCGTTCCTAAAGGATGCCAACTGGTTCATTCTAACATTGCCATGTTCTGTCATTTCGTACACGATTTGTTTGAAATGAAACCGGAGGATAAGGTTGCAGCTTATGCCAGTTACGGATTCGATGCATGCATGTTCGACCTGTATCCTACTCTTACATGTGGAGCCGTGGTGCATATCATACCGGAGGATATTAGACTTGACCTCATCGCTCTGAATGAATATTTTGAAATCAACGGGATAACCAACTCGTTTATGACTACTCAGGTGGCATATCAGTTTGCTACCAATATAGAAAATCATTCGCTGAAATTCCTGTCAACTGGTGGAGAAAAACTGGCATCGCTCAATCCACCGAAAAACTATGCGTTATATAACATTTACGGACCGACAGAATGTACGGTGTTTGCTTCTTGCTATAAAGTGGACAAGAAAATGAAGGAGATTCCGATAGGAAACGCGAACACAAATTTGAAACTTTATATCACTGACCAACAGGGACATCGATTGCCGGTGGGTGCGGCAGGAGAACTATGGGTGGCTGGACCGCAGGTGAGCCGTGGATACCTCAACAGGCCGGAAAAGACGGAGGAGGTGTATATCGACAACCCGTTTACCGATAACCCGAAATACAAACGGGTTTACAGAACTGGAGACATCGTAAGATATCTTCCTGACGGAAACATTCAGTTTGTGGGACGGAGGGACGGACAGGTGAAAATAAGGGGATTCAGAATCGAACTGAAAGAAGTGGAAGGCATAATACGTGAATTCCCGGGTATCAAAGATGCCACTGTACAGGCGTTCGATGAGGATGGGGGAGGAAAATTCATTGCAGCTTATGTCGTCAGCGACCAGAAGGTCGACATCGAAGCGCTCAACCAATTCATCATGGAGGAAAAACCTCCGTATATGGTGCCGGCAGTGACGATGCAAATCGAGGCCATACCGCTCAACCAAAACCAGAAAGTGAACAAGAGGGCTTTGCCGAAACCGGAAAAGAAAGCAGAGAATCAAGAACCGACTGCCAACATTCCGATGAATGTGCTGGAAGAGGAACTTCATGCCATCGTGGCAAGCATTGTGGGATCTAATGACTTCGGCGTGACAACTAACCTCGGATATGCGGGACTGACTTCTATTTCATCAATTCGGCTGGCTATTCAGTTGAACAAACGGTTTGGAGTGATTCTCGATTCTAAGTCGCTCGTGAAAAACGGATGCATACAGAGCATTGAAAACGAAATTCTCAAAATGATGCTCAAACAAGACGAACAACCTAAGAATCAAGAGAAAACCAAGACGGAAATGCCGACTTCTGCACCGTTGTCTTATGCGCAGACGGGGGTTTACTTTGAATGCATGAAAAATCCTACGTCTACCATTTACAATATTCCTTATCTGCTTTCTTATCCTCAGGGGACAAATGCGAACAATCTGAAGGAAGCGGTCAAGAAAGTGGCGGAATGCCATCCGGAACTCCACGTGTATTTCACCACACAAGCCGACTCAATCGTGCAGACCATGGATGAAAAGAAGGAGGCGGAAGTGCTCGTAAGCGAGATGACGGAAGAGGAACTGAAAAACTATAAGATATCATTTGTCAGACCGTTTAACCTGCAGAAACCGCCGCTCTACAGATTTGAAGTGGTGACAACGCCGAAAGGGGTACACCTGTTGATGGACCTACACCACCTGGTGTTCGACGGGGCGTCGGCCGACTTGATCATCAGGCAGATTAGCATGGTCTTGGAAGGACAAACTGTGGAGATGGAAACATACAGTTACCTGAATTTTGTCAATGACCAGAAGAAAGCGGAGGAAAGCGAAGGGTTCCAGAAGGCGGAGAAGTTCTTCGCTGAGAAACTCCAGACATGCGAGGGGGCAAGCGAAATTCCGGCAGACTTGCCGAAGACGGAAGAACAAGGGCTGATTGGAGAGGCGGTATGCTGTCCGGATTATGAACGTGTAAACGCTTTCTGCCGGGAACATCAAATCACACCGGCTCATCTCTTCCTTGCCGCAACGGCGTATGTGGTGTCAAGATATACCAACAACAGGGATGTGTATCTATGTACCGTCAGCAACGGACGCTCTAACCTCAAAATTGCGGACACGGTGGGTATGTTCGTCAACACTTTGGCGCTGGGAATAAACATATCTGATGTGACGGTAAACGAATTCCTGAAACTGACGGCCGACACCTTTGACGAAACGCTCAGGCACGAGGATTATCCGTTCGCTCGAATTGCGTCAGAGTATGCTTTCCGACCGGCTATTGCTTACGCTTATCAAGTGGGGGTGCTCACTGAGTATTCTCTCAATGGGAAAACGATTGGACAGGAACTCCTGGAACTCAATGTGCCGAAATTTAAGATTAACATAAAAATTGAGTCCAGAGGGGTGGTCGTGCAGTTCGACGACGCCGTTTATTCTCAGCAAATGGCGGATAATCTCGCGGAAAGCATCGTGGCGGTGGTCGACAATATGATGAAACATACCGACGAAAAGGTGAGGAAATTATCTATCGTCAGCCAAAACCAGGAAGTGGCGCTATCCAAAGTGAGACAGACGGCTACAGGGGAAGCGCCGTTCAGATTCTTCCACGATTGTATTCGGCATTTTGCTCAGACACAGCCAGAGAAGGAGGCCCTGGTGGCGGTGGATGCTACTTTCTCATATAGAGAAATGGACAAGACCACTGACGCCATCGCGGCTGCTCTTCACGCTAGAGGGGTGAAGGAACGCGACAGGGTGGCGCTTTTGCTGCCAAGAACTAGCAGGCTGATCCTCTCTCTCTTCGGAGTACTCAAGGCAGGGGCTGCATATATTCCTTGTGACCCGGATTATCCGCAGGACAGAATAAAACTGATTCTGGAGGACAGCCAGGCTAGGTTTATCATCACTACTGATGACCGCCTCGAATCGGTGCCTGAGGACAAGGCCATAGATGTGGAGTCGCTCATAAACTTCAAGGCGGATCCTCCGAAAATCAATATATCTCCTGACGAACTCGCTTATCTCATTTATACAAGCGGGTCGACAGGACGGCCGAAAGGGGTGATGCTGAGGCATGAAGGTATATGCAACTACCTCTACGGGCATCCGGCCAATGTGTTTGCTAATGCTGTGATGACGGATGCGGAACGGGTGCTGAGCGTGACAACCATATCGTTCGACGCGGCTCTGCAAGACATTGGCATGGCTTATTTCAACGGTAAGACGCTCGTCATGGCGACGGAAGACCAGGCAAACAACCCTATCGAACTGGCAAATATAATCTTCAATAAAAAAATCAATATGGTGTCGGGAACGCCGTCGAGATGGCAGACTTGGATCACAAGCGACGATTTCTGCAAGGCAATCAAGAACGTGAAGATTTGTAGGGCGGGAGGTGAGAAATTCTCAGAACAACTTCTTTCACAATTGAGAAACGTGACGAATGCAAGGATTTTCAACTGCTACGGACCTACAGAAATCACTGTGGCGTCAAACAACAAGGAACTTACCAATGCAACAATTGTAACCGTGGGAAAACCACAACTCAACGTGAAGGAGTTCATTGTAGACTCCGACGGAAACGAACTGCCGATTGGAGTGGTGGGCGAACTCTACATCGGAGGACGTGGGGTGGCAAAGGGATACAACAACCTTGACGACATGACTCGAGAACGGTTCATCGATTATCACGGAGAACGTATATATAAGTCGGGCGACTACGCCAAATGGTTGCAGGACGGTGATGTGGTCATCCTTGGACGTACTGACCACCAAATCAAACTCAGGGGACTGCGTATCGAATTGGGAGAGATTGAGAATGTGATGCTCAAAGTGGAGGGAATGAAGAAAGTGGTAATCCTCATCAGGAAACTCAATGGTAAGGAACATCTCTGCGCTTACTATACTGCTGACCACGAGATTGCTCCGGATGCGTTGAAAGCGGAGATTTCAAAAAGCCTCACTCAATATATGGTGCCGACGGCATACCTGCAACTGAAGGAAATGCCGATGACACCGAACGGAAAAACGGATGTGAAGGTTCTGCCGGAACCTCTACTGGCGGTCTCTTCGGCTTACGAGGCTCCGATGAACGACACGGAGAAGACATTCTGCAACATCTTCGCCGACATTCTGCAGATGGATAAAGTGGGGGCCACCGACAACTTCTTCGAACTGGGTGGAACATCTCTCGTGGTCACACGTGTCATCATTGAAGCGGATAAGGCCGGTATTCATGTGGCATATGGAGATGTGTTTGCAAATCCTACACCAAGGCAACTGGCGAAACTCATCACTGGAGAGTCGGCTGAAACTGATGCAAATGACCCTATAACGAACTTTGATTATACGGCCATCAACAACCTGCTACAACGAAACACCCTCAAGGCTTTCAGGGACGGTGAACGGCTGACTCTCGGAAACGTACTGCTGACGGGAGCCACCGGATATCTGGGTATGCATATTCTGCGTGAACTGATTGATTCCGACGCTAAGCATATCTATTGCCTCGTAAGGGGAAAGACTCTGGATGCGGCGGAAAGACGTCTCAGAACTCTGCTATATTATTATTTCTCTAACGCATTTAAGGAACTGTTCGGGGAAAGAATTCATGTGGTGCTCGGAGATGTTACCGGAGAATTTGGAGAGGGAATGCAGGTCGACACGGTAATTAACTGTGCGGCTATCGTAAAGCACTTCTCTGAAGGTACGGAAATTGAGGATGTCAACATAGGAGGGGCTCAACGATGTGTAGACTTCTGCTTGAAGACCGGGGCAAAACTCGTGCATGTGTCAACGGCTAGCACGAGGGGAATTTGGGCAGGAGAAATCAGAGACGATATATTCACCGAACAGAAACTGTATATGGGACAATATCTTGGAAACAAGTATATATTCTCCAAGTTTATGGCTGAGAGACTCATTCTCAATGCGGTGGCGCTACACGGACTCAAAGCGAAAATCATGCGTGTGGGGAATCTTGCGGCGCGCTCTACTGACGGAGAGTTCCAGGCAAACTTCTCTTCAAACTCATTCATGGGACGTATCAAGGTCTACAACATGCTGGGATGCTGCCCGTACGGAATGAGAAACAAGAGGGTGGAGTTCTCGCCTATCAACGAGGTGGCACATGCTATCGTCATGCTCGCTACAACGCCTAAGGAGTGCACAGTATTCCATCCTTATAACATACACACTCAGTTCCTCGGAGATGTGCTTACCGGACTTTCTTCAGTGGGGGACGGGGTGAAGTTTGTGGAACAGGAGGAATTCCAAAAGGCGATTGATGAAGCGGGAAACGACCCGGGGAAAGCCAAGCAGATGTCGAGCCTGCTGGCATACCAGGATATGGCACACGGACAAAAAACAGCAGACGTGGCAAGAGACAACGACTACACCACTCAAATTCTCTATCGACTCGACTTCGCATGGTCTCCTACATCTTGGGACTACGTTGAACGTATGCTAACCGCCATCGGTGGATTCGGGTTCTTCGAATAAATGGCATCAACCAGTCAACTACAACAACCAACTCGTCTACTATTTAACTACAACAACCAACTCGTCTACTCGTCAACTTGTCTACTCGTCAACTAAAAAATAAATGAA
>Ga0247609_10004793_pt1 | contig 13407 bp, 12 predicted proteins | sample 172DNAGHGlowgp2_FD_193487 | JGI IMG/M metagenome (GOLD analysis project Ga0247609, IMG submission 193487) | Sheep rumen microbial communities from Palmerston North, Manawatu-Wanganui, New Zealand - 1728 DNA GHGlow gp2 | ecosystem: Host-associated > Mammals > Digestive system > Stomach > Rumen ...
CCTTGAATTCTTTCCCTGCTTTTATCGAATGCTATATCATAACCTACAATCTGCCTTTTGTCTTTGCTAATGAGAGTCATTACGTAAATTCTGTTTTTTTATCTCTACAAACGAATAAAGTTCATCCATTTCTATAACTTCCACCCTTTCGTTTGGATAACTTTTGTTTGTAATCGTTTTAGCGTATTTTTTTCCAGTACAAGCATATATTTTACTTATACCTAATATCCTCCCAACTGCTCTTCCACTGTTTCCTTCCATATACAGTTTTATTGCCTGTTTTTTGTTTCTTCACTATAGATTCTTTCCTTTGGATTTGGCGTGTATACTTTTCCACAGTGTTTGCATTTGTATTTTTGGCTTTCTGCCCTTGTTTTTCCTGCTTTTATTTGTCCAGTTTATTTTCTGCAATTTTTACATTTCACTCTTCTATTACATTATATATTTTCTTATTGGGCACTCTCCCCCCCTCCTTGCGTTTGCTATATCGTTGTTGTATAATTAAAAATGATTTAAATTAACGAGGTGAAAATTGTGAAAATAATTATAGAAACTTCTGCACGACACGTACATTTATCTCAAAAAGACTTAAACGTTTTATTTGGCGAAAATTATAAACTCCACAATAAAAAAGATCTCTCTCAACCGGGCCAATTTGCTTGTACAGAAAAAGTTACAATCTCTGGACCAAAAGGTGAAGTTACAGCTTCAATATTAGGACCCGTTAGAAAAAACACACAAGTCGAACTTTCTTTGACTGACGCTAGAAAAATAGGTATTACTCCTCCAGTTAAAGAATCTGGAGACCTTAAAAATACTCCTGGCTGTAAAATAATAGGTCCAAATGGAGAAATCACTTTAGAAAATGGTATAATTGCGGCGAAAAGACATATACATCTAGATCCTAAAACGGCAGTTGAATATAATTTGTCAGATAAAGATATAGTTTGCGTAAAAGTAACTACCGACGACCGTTCACTCATTTTTGGAGATGTGGTAGTTAGAGTGAATGAAACCTTTTCTCCTGCTATGCATATTGATACTGATGAATCAAATGCAGCCGGAATAAGTGGTACCGTTTTTGGCGAAATTTTAAAATAATAGATATTAAATTTATGTTTATGCTGGAGGGTAATTAAACATATGGGAATAAAGCAAGATTGGTTAGAAAGACAAATAGAATCGTTAGGAAAAGCTTTTGCTGGAGCGATTTTCGGTAAAGAAAAACTAGAAGAACTTTGTGAAAAATATGAAGCAGTTTTAACTCAAGAAACATTGGACGAAGACATCCTAGAAAGAATGCTAAAGCAACACATCAAGGAAGGTAAACTGTGCGCTGCTGAAGATTTACTATTCGAATCTTTAAATGAAAACGTCACTCCCCAAAAAATTATTACGGGACTGAATTTCTACAATGGATTAAATGAGTTAGATGAAACATATTTAAATCAGCATAACTTTTCAAAACAAGAAATCGAAGATGGCATAAAGGATTTGAGAGATTACGTTTAACTTTCAAATAAACATATAATAGATTAAAGTTATCTCTCAGTAAATTTTCCATTTTGTGCTGTAGCCATTAACGCAATCTTACTACTATAAAAATTAAGTCCACCTTGTAACCAAACCGCAAACGGCTCGCGAAGCGGTGCGTCAGCAGAAAGTTCTATAGAAGCACCAAGAGTAAAGGTTCCTGCTGCCATTATAACTTGACTGTCGTACCCGGGCATGTCCCACGGCTCAGGCGATACAAAAGAATCAACAGGTGAAAATGATTGTATCCCTTTACAAAATTTTATAAGATTATTTCTATTGCCAAGCTTTATTGATTCTATAATATCGGTTCTTGGCTCATTATACTTAGGTGAAGTTTCAAACCCTAAAAGTTCAAAAAAAGCCGAAGCAAATACTGCTGTTTTTAAAGCTTCACCTGTAACAAAAGGTGCATTGAAAGTACCTAAAAAGAGTTCTCGATTGCAGTTTAATGTAGCACCGACTTCTTTACCTATTCCAGGCGTTGTTAATCGGTACGCACACAATTTTATAAGGTTCTTTTTACCTGCAATATATCCACCAGTTGGAGCTATTCCTCCACCTGGATTTTTTATTAAAGATCCGACTATTAAATCGGCTCCAACTGAAGTCGGTTCAATTTTTTGAGTGAATTCACCGTAACAATTGTCAACTACAACTATACAATTGGGATTTTTATTTTTTACTATATCTACGACTTTTTTTATATCTTCCGGGAAGAGTGATGCCCTCAAGGAATAGCCTCTTGAGCGCTGCAAATAAACAACTTTAACGTCGCTCGTGATTTTTTTACTTATCCCTTCAAAATTCAAAGTTCCACCGTTTTTTAAATCCACTTGATCATATTTTATTTTAAAATCTTTTAAAGATCCTTGCCCCGGTTTATCAGAAAGTCCTATAACATCTTTTAAAGTGTCGTATGGTTTCCCCGTTACGCAAAGCATAGTATCTTGTGGTCTTAAAACAGCAAAAAGAGCTGTAGCTATAGCATGGGTGCCACAAACGAAATTATGTCGAACTAGTGCATCTTCGCTTTCGAAAATCTGCGCATAAATTTTATCTAAAGTTTCTCTTCCTCGATCCCCGTAGCCATACCCTGTTGATCCAACTAAGTGCGATTCGCTAACTTTACAGTCTATGAATGCTTTGAGTACTTTCTGCTGATTATATTCAGTAATTTCTTCTATCTTTTTAAATTGTTCTTTACAAAGCTCTAGAGCTCTGTCTGCAAGCTTTTTAATATCATCATTTATATCGAAATTGACCATTATATTCTCCTAATTGTAATTTTGAATTTATTTTATAAAATTAAAAAATATTTTCTATGAGTCTAAAAACTAAGTTTTCAGTGTTTTCTATATCTTTGATTGAAGCTAAAGTAAAAAATGAATGCAAATATCTGCAAGGAGTTGAAACTGCAACTGTCTTTACTCCACCACGAGTTTTATGTATACTACCAGCGTCATTGCCTCCAGAAATAGCACTTTTAGTTTGGATTTTTAATTTATACTTTTTCGCTAAAGAAAATGCAAGGTTATAATATTCACGATTATAAACAGTAGCTCTGTCCATAAAAGGGACAACGGCACCCTCGTTTACAGAACAGACCTTGTTGTCGCTTCCGTGAATATCTGCAGCCGTAGTAGTTTCAACAACAATTGCACTATCAGGGTTTATTTTATAACTTGCAACTGCACTTCCACGAAGACCAATTTCCTCTTGCACGACAAAGCTAAAATAAACATCAAACGGCAAATCTTTTTTTATTAAGTCAATCAAAATCAAACAACCAACTCTATCATCTAAAGCTTTAGACATTACGATATTTCCATTTAAATTAAAGCTAGAATCAAAGCAAATATAATCTCCTAAAGAAATATATTCTAATGTTTGTTCTTTATTTTTAGCGCCTATGTCTATGTATAAATCTTCGACTTTTATGTTTTTTAATCTTTCATCCGATTTTAAAAGATGTATAGGTTTGACCCCAATTACTCCAGGGATCTTTTTTTTACCGATAAGGACAGTTTTCCCCGGCAAAATTTTTTCATCTATCCCACCAACTGCTGAAAATTTGATGTAACCTTCACTCGTTACGTAGGTTGCAATCAAACCAACTTCATCCATGTGAGCACTTACCATCAATTTTTTATTTGCTCTATTTTTTCCTTTTTTAAAAGCAATTATATTTCCTAGATTATCGATTTCTATTTTATCAGCGTGATTTTTTATTTGCGACAATATTACATCCCGAACATTTTCTTCATCACCGGAAACCCCAGAAAGTAAACATAACTTTTCTAGTAATTTTACATCAATCATTATCATTATCTCCTTTCAGGATGTAAGAAGCTAACAACTTTGCGGTATTTTTGACGTCCTCGATGTTGATAATTTCTACCGGAGTGTGCATATACCTTAGAGGAATGGAAACAAGTGCTGTTGGGATCCCACATTTTGAGATTACAATATCGTCAGCATTTGTTCCTGTTTTTTCGGACATAATTTCAAGTTGATAAGGTATTTTTTGCTTCTTAGCGATATTTATTAAGCTCTGCGACATTTTTTTTGAAAGGATCGGCGATATTCCTATCATAGGGCCACAAGTTAATTTACCGCACTTATCTTCAGAGACGTTTTTTTGGTCAGCAAATGAAGTGTCAACTGAAATAGCTTCATCCGGCGAAACAGAAAAAGCGGCAGTTTTCGCGCCGACACCTGTGATTTCCTCTCCGGTACTAAAAAGAAAACTAACTTTAATTTTTAATTTTTCGATATTTTTCGATAAATTTTGCGCGCAATAAATAAGCGCAGCAACTCCGGCATTGTTATCTAATCCTGGAGCTGTTATGTTTTTATTTAAAAGTTCTTGAGGTTTATTGATAAAACTTACAAGATCTCCGGGTTTAATTAGATTTGAGTTTTCCTTTTTTAAGTTAAGACCGGTGTCTATAAAGATTTCTGATATTTTGGGGAAATTATCAGATTTTTTGTCGTTTGCTAAGTGAGGGGGTGTCGAAGTTACGATTCCGTCGAACGTTTTATCAAAATCTGAATAGATCTTAACTAATGCTCCAGGCAGTACTCTTGCGTCGATTCCACCACATGGAGCTACTTTTAAAAAGCCATCATCAAAAACCTTAGTCACGATAAGTCCTATTTGATCAAGGTGCGCATCTATCAAGATGTGCTTTTTATAATCTTTAGGTTCTATAGAAAAAATCAAATTGCCATTTTGATCTATAATCTTTTTGTAGCACTTTGGAAAATGGGATAAGATTACCCTTATCATATCTTTTTCTCTTCCGAGGACTGCAAATTTTTCAGTTAAATCAAAAATAATATTTTTCATTACAAAACTCCTTTTCATTAAACTTTGTAAATTTAATTTCTAAGGTTAAAGAGCATTTACTAAAGATTTAAAGTGTTTACCCCTCTCATCAAAATTTTTATATAAATCAAAGCTAGCGCAAGCTGGGGATAATGAAACTATATCGTTACAACTAGAGTTACTATAAGCAAAATTTACAGCTTGTTCCATATTCTTTACACGTATGATTTTAGGATTAATCCCATTATATTTTGAAGATTTCTTAATAGCGGTTTCTATTTTATCTGCAGTTTGACCCATTAAAATTAATATTTTAACTTTATCAATTATCTTATCAGCCAAAGCGTCAAAAGGGATTTTCTTATCATATCCGCCACAGATTAAAATAATTTTTTGATCAAATAAAGAAAGTATACCTTTAGTTACTCTAGTCGGACTAGACGCTATGGAATCATTGTAATATTTTACGCCATTTAATTCTCTTACGAACTCTATTCTGTGTTCAACGCCGCTAAAAGTTTTTGCAACGTTAAAAATATCTTGAGGGGTAACATCCTCAAAAACAGCACAAATCGCTGCCATGTAATTTGCAAGATTATGTTTTCCCGGCAATTTGATGTCTTTTGGTTTTAAGATTGGGATTTCCCGATTTGAATCCTTATAAAAAATTACATTATCTTTACAAAATACACCCATAGGCACTTTTTCACTCAAGCTAAAAAATAATGTTTTGCCCCTACAATCATCCGAAAAACTTTTAGTGAGCTCATTGTCAAAATTCAAAACGGTTTTAGAAAAGGCATCTTGATGTAGGAAGATATTTTTTTTAGCGAGAACATATTCAGACATATCTTTATGTATATCCAAGTGATTCGGTTCAATATTTGTGATAACAGCGATATCCGGACTTTTTCTCATAGACATAAGCTGAAAGCTTGAAAGTTCCACAACTGCTACATCGTCTTTATGTATATTTTCTATTTTTGGCAAAAGTGGAGTTCCGATATTTCCACCCAAATGAACTGTTTTTCCGGCACTTTCTAGTATTTTGCTTATTATTGTTGTAGTAGTAGTTTTTCCGTCACTTCCAGTTACAGCGATAATTTTACAAGGACAAAGGTCAAAAAAAACTTCCATTTCAGATGTGACTGTTATTCCATTTTCGCGAGCTTTAATAAGTTCTGGCGACAAAAAATTAATACCGGGAGACCTGAAAATGACATCAGCGTCTAGATTTTTCAAATAATCTTTTCCAAGTTTTAAGTTTATTCCTAGCGATTCAAGTTCTAGTATTTCCTTACTAGCGTTTTCCCTTTCTATAATATCACAAGCTAAAATATTTACTCCTTTTTCTAAGAATAGTTTTATTATTGGCAAATTGCTAGTACCAATACCGCAAAATGCAATCTTTTTATTTTTGATTTTTTCAAAAAAATCTTGAACTCTTAAATTCATGTGACTAATCCTTTCGATGTAACTCTTTGGTGAAGTGTAAAAGTATCATAATTAATTATACAATATTTATCTTATTAATATCAATAAAGATATTTAAGAGGTATTGCAAATATTGCATAGATAGTAAAGAATTATGATTCATAAAGAGAACAACGGAGTTATTGATCATGCTTAAACTCTGAGCCCAACAATAAGTTTTGCGAGCTAATCTTGCTAAATAATTCCACAACAATCTGTTAGTTTCTTCAACGGTATAAATGTCAATAGTCTTTTTCTAGGGTCAATCAAGTCGTATGCTTCAAAACGATCAGAGACATATTTGTTGGGTAGTATATATAAAATTTTTGAAACCAGCATATCAAATATTATAATAAATCGTAATATAAACTTAAGTTTGACCGAAAATATTCACAAACATTTTAAATTCAAATATAAAAAACAGTACACTGCAACTAGATAACATACAGTGTACTGTTTTTATTATTATTAGAAGAGTTATAAAACATAAATATTTTTATTTTTTTCAAGCATAAGAATAACTCCTATACTAGCAACAGATATTATCGCTATGGCAACTATAATATTCGTAAAAGAATCCCCCGTCTGTAATTTTTTCGATAAAGCTGTTGCAGCTATGCTACTTGACTTGGTAGCAATAGCATAACTTGAAAAACTTTTCGTTTTAAATGTTATTGTGTTTGTATTTTTGTCGTAACTTTCAAGATTAATCACTTCATATTCATCAGTATCGTGAATATTATGTACAATTACAATATCATCCGCACTAACATCATCCGATAATTTAAGTGAAATTGTTGCTTCATTATTTAATTCATCCATCTTATTTGTCCAAGTATCGTTTGATGTACCCTTATATATAACTTGATTTAAATCTATACCCAAATATTGTGATATTTTATAGTCACCTGCTGCAGCTGAAAACTCTTCGACTTTATCGTTAGATAGGTTAACGTCATTTACAGATAGCACAACAGACCCTGTATCGATTTCATCATTAGCAATCTTTATATTTCCTGACTTTACGTTATTAGCTTTTACTGATACCATATCTTCGACTTTTTCAAAGTGAGCTGCTAAATGAAAGTTCCCTTTACCAACTACGAATGTAAATTGTGATTGGGTTTCATCATCTGCAGTAAAACTTCCACCGTTAGGACCAAACGATACTAATTGATATCCGTATTCTGGAACTAGCTTAACTGTCAATTCTGCACCAGCTGGCAATGTTGCTCCACCAGTTATTCCAGTTGGATCTGTTTCTGTTATAATATGATCAGCCCAATCATATGCTGAACCTGTAACAAAAATAGGGTCTCCCGGATAATAAGTACGACCGTTATATTTCAATTTGACTAATTCTATATCACCGTGATCCAAACAATCATCAACTTCTTCTTCGGAAGATGGAGTTCTTCGATCCCATAAAAAGTTTCCTATAACCATATGTTCAGCATCAGTCTGTACAGATTTTGTAGTAATTGTATATGACTCTGCATAAGGAACTTGTATTTCTGCGAAAAAGCGTTGATCTGAAAAAGCTTGGAGCATTTGTTCAGGAGTATTTGGAAGACTACCTGAGTAATCTCTTCCATTTATTTTAAGTTCTGTTAATCTATGCAAAAATATAGTTCCAACCTTAAATGTAACATTTCCAGAATCATCGTAATAATAATCAACATTTTGATTGGTTATATTTTCTCTTTGTTCATTAGGTAACATAGTTCCATTAATAAAAATATCTGCACATGCATCTTTATCTTCACCTTCGTATGAATATGTAAAAGTTCCTGTTTTATTAGCTGCAGGTCCTTCACCACCAGATCCACCCGGATTATTTAAACGCGCACTAACTGACAAATGATTTTGATGGTTCGCAGCCATATCATATATTATTTTGAAAGTATATTTGTTTCCTTCTGTTTTGTCTAAAGTTATATCTGCAGGGGTATCTCCATTGACACCCAAGCTCGGTTCTCTTCCAGAAGTACTTGTGATTTCTACGTATATTGTATATTTTCCATCATTTGTTTTAAATCGATCTTCTTCACTTGTCATTATATTGTTATTAATTTTTATAGTTCCAACAGTGAGACTAGTATCCGTTGGCTGACAATCAAATGAAAATTCATAGGTTCCATCTCCAAATATAGTTGCAAATGAACCAACAGATACGATAGACATTATCATACACGCCGTTATTAACACAGATATTAATGATTTTAACTTACTTTTCATAAAAACAACACTCCTCTTTTTAATTTTCTTTTGTTATATAATAACACAACTAAAAATAAAAATCAATATTTTTTATTAGTTTTGTTAGTGGTTTCTTGTATGCTAGTAGATTGATAAAAATTACAAACTAAAAATAAAATCGGATTATAGCTAGGTCTAAAATCCATTCCTATAATCTGATTTTGCAAACATAATGTTGAAGGTGATTTCTCTATTTTATAAAAATCTAGAAACAATATCCTCTAACTGTTTTTTTATATTTTTTATATCGTATATACTTTTTAAATTAAATCTAACTTTTTCTTTGCCTTGGCCATTAAGTTCCACGTATTTATTAGTCGGACTGTTTAAGTAGAATCTGCAAATCCAGCGAGTAACTTTATTTTTATAAATTATAGCAAAATAGCGACCAGTATCTTTATAATTAATATCTTTTACATTTACTATATTTGACAATAAAGTCCTAACTATCACAAATGCTTCCAATTCCTCTTGCGTTGTCACTATATAATCCTTTTTATTTTTCTCAGCAATTTCCATATCAATATTTTTTGTTTCCTCAGAAGATTCATTATTTAGTGCTGATTTTATTTTTTCATTCATTAACTCGTTTATGTAATCATTAAGCGCTTTCTTTAATATTAATCTAAAATTGTCAATTACTTTTTTCGTTTTAACTTTGTCATATGTACGAGAAAGAAAAAATTTGACGAAATCATCATTTGGATTTTGTAATTGTTCAGAAAAAACGTTTTTAAACTCATTTGAATATTTTAGTATCGATGCATCTTCAATAATTTTGTTTATATTAAAATTAGTCTTATGAAATTTTTTTAATTCTGCAATTTGATAATCTTTTAAGTTTAAAAGGTTAAATTCTAAGAAAGGAACATTATCCATTTTATTGGGAGCATCTAAATCAGAGAAAAATTTATACTCATATCCATTTGTTAGTATAGCAAACTTTGCTTTGCTTGCGCTAAAATATCTAAAAAGTTGCGAACCATGTTTTTGCAGGATCTTATCTACACATTTGCATTCAACTAAAATAATCGGCTCCCCATTTAATTTAATTGCATAATCAACTCTTTCTCCCCTTTTTATTCCTACACCTGCCGTAAATTCTGGTGAAAATTCTTCTGGATTAAATACATCATATCCGAGCAATGAGAAAAATGGCATTATTATCGACGTTTTTGTTGCTTCTTCTGTATATATACTACCTTTTAATTTTTCCACTTTTTTTGAAAACGATTTAATTTGATCAATAAAATCCATAAATATCTCTCCTTAAATATTTTGTGAAGATTTATGTAAAAATAGTACCATAAAAGCAAATTATTGTCAACAAATAATCGCTATTCGAAAATTTCTGATTTTTAAATTATAAGCAATTTTCTACTTCAGAAAACTTTTTAAGCAATATTTCGCTTGTTAATTTTTCTTTCTCTTCGCGGGAAATATCAAATATTATTTTGCCACCGGATAACATTATAAGTCTGGTTCCTAATTTTATAGCATCATTCATGTTGTGGGTTATCATGAGAGTTGTTAGAGCATCTTTTTTTATTACATTATCAGTTTGAAGTAAAACTTTTTGAGCAGTTTTTGGGTCAAGTGCTGAAGTATGTTCATCCAATAAAAGTATTTTAGGTTTTTTTAAAGTTGCCATTAAAAGCGTTAAAGCTTGTCTTTGCCCGCCTGATAAAAGTCCTACTTTAGCATTTAAATTGTTTTCAAGACCTAAATCTAAAGTTGTAACGATTTTTTTATATTTACTTAATTCGTGTCGGGATATGCACCATTTAAATCCCATCTTGTTTCCTTTTTTACTGGCAAGAGCAAGATTTTCATAGATTCGCATATTTGAAGCTGTACCCATTAATGGATCCTGAAAAACTCTACCAATTTGTTTTGCGCGTAGATGTTCAACCTGGGTAGACACATCAACATTATCTATAAATATTTTGCCAGCATCTGGTTTGATTTTTCCTGAAATCAAATTCATTAGCGTTGATTTTCCAGATCCATTTGACCCAATTATAACAACAAATTCTCCATTTTTTACATTCAAATTAAAATTATCAAATATAACTTTTTCATTTACTGTTCCTTTATTAAACACTTTTGAAATATTTTCAAGTTTCAGCATTTTCAGTCTCCTTTCTTTTTTAAAAACTTAGGTAGCGCTAAAGCTACTGCTACAATTATAGCTGTAAATAACTTTAAATCACTAGGATTCATTCCGATTTGTAATGCTAGCGCTATGATAACTCTGTACAAAATTGAACCTAAAACAACAAAAATAAGTTTAATCATAAAGTTAAGATCTTTTTTGATAAAAGTCTCTCCGATTATAATTGAAGCTAAACCACATACAAGAGCTCCAACACCCATATTAATGTCAGCATAACCTTGGCTTTGAGCAATAAGCGCACCGGAAAATGCAATTAGCCCGTTACTCAAAGAGAGAGCAATAATTTGCATAATTCCCACATTTATCCCAAGTGCACAAATCATATTTTTATTGTTGCCTGTTGCACGAATTGCAAATCCTAATTCTGTACCGAAAAACCAGTATAAAAGTGCAATAATAACAGAACAAATTAATAAACCTATCATGATTGAAGACATGAGTTGTGAATCTGATCCTAGATTATCAAACATTTTATTTATGTAAGTAAAAACCGTTTGTTTTCCCAACAATGGTGTATTGGCCTTGCCCATAATTCGTATGTTTATCGAATATAATGCAGTCATAGTTAAAATTCCTGCTAGTATTCCGGGAATTTTTAATTTTATATGTAATATTCCAGTAATACAACCTGCAAATATACCGGACAAAGTTGCAATCAAAAGGCTTAAAAATGGATTCATTCCATTTGATAATAATACTGCACTAACACTCCCACCTAGAGCTAAACTTCCATCAACTGTGAGGTCAGCAAAATCTAGAACTCTAAACGTTATGTATAATCCTAATACCATGATTCCCCAAATAAGTCCTTGAGAAGTCGCACCAAACATTGTTAAAATAAATTCCATATTAATCCTCCTTTAATTATTCTGTGCGTGTAAACTTTGCTATTTTGCGAAGGTCTTCCGGCACATTTAATTTTAATTTATCTATAATATCAGTGTTTAATGTAAGTTCATTTTCCTCTAAGTACTCTATTGGCATATCTTGCGGTTTTTTATTGTTCATCAAGATGTCAAAAGCCTGATGTGCTGCAAGTTTGCCCAATTTATAATAATCCATTCCATATGTTCCGACCGAGCCTTTATGAACAACATTAGTTTCGCCACATACTATAGGAATCCCAGCTGGAGTCGCAATAGATGAAATCGTTGGCATTGTTGAGGCCATCATATTGTCAGTCGGAGTATAAATCGCATCAACTGAGTTTACCATATCTTGTACCACTTGAGCCACTTCAGACGACTGTGAAACAGTGAACACTTGCGAACTTAACCCTAATTTTTCTATCTCTTCAATAGCTAAACTTGCTTGATATTCAGAATTTGCTTCATTAGAGCAAAATAATATTCCAATTTTTTCAACTGACGGTTTTAATTTTTTAATGAGATTTATTTGTTTTTTTACAGGTGCTAGATCGGAAGTTCCGGTAACATTGGTATTTGGTTTAGAATTAGATTCGACTAATCCAGCTGCCATTGGTGAAGTTATAGCAGTTACGAGTATCGGAATATCACGAGTTGCGTTTGCGATAGCTTGAGCAGCAGGAGTTGCAATTGCTAAAACCAAATCAGACTTTTGGTTTATGAATTTATTTGCCAAAAGATAACAATTAGACTGTTCTCCTTGTGCGTTTTCATAATCTAAAATGATATTTTCTCCATCTCTCAGACCAAGTTCTGAAAGACCATCTACAAAACCTAACCTTGCTTCATTTAAAGCATCGTGTTCCACGAGCTGTAATATTCCTATTTTGATCTTATTTTCAGATGTGAAGGAACATCTCTTTAATATAACCGCCAAAGGATTTAAAAAAATTATAATTAATATTAAACATTTTAGTTTTCTTTTCATTTTTATCACCTCGAATATTTTAAATTTTAGTTTTGAAAATAATAAAGTTAATATCGATCGTCCCACTTAAAATATTTTAAAATAAACATTATTTTTCTCCTTTAAAATAAGAATAGAGCCAACTTTTTTAGTTGGCTCAAAAATATAAAAATAAAGAGCCATCATAGATAATAAGCAAAACACCTTACCTTATATCTACGACAGCTCAAAAATATCGTAAATATAAGGTTATCTATAATAGCTCATATAATTATTTTGAATATTAATATTTAGAAAAAACATTTTTAACACCTCATCTATTTTTAATAATTATAACATGAATTTTTAAATTTGTCAAGTTTGATATTTATGGCGTTGAATATATTTTCTTTAATTACCAACTTCAATATACCATAAAAATTAATAAAATGACTTTAATAATACAAAATTAAATTATCAACTATTTTGTGAAAAAAGCTCAAGGTTGCATACGGTCACATATTAGATTAAATTTTACTTCAACGTGTGCATAGTAGCTTACGAAAGCTAAAAAACACTTAGAGAGTTGCACTAAAGAACAAAAGGTGAATAAAAAAATTAAAATATTTCATTGAATATAATTTTGAAAAAATTCCCAAAAATACGCTGAAGCCCAGTAATACTAGGCTTCAGCACTATATCATTTATGACGTGCTTTCATGCCTAATGACGTCACTTTTGATACAAGTACACGGTATGATTATATTTTGAAACCAGTGTACGAAAGCTCAAAAAGTTGCACTAGTATACGAAAGGTTTTATA
>Ga0247609_10004794_pt1 | contig 13405 bp, 16 predicted proteins | sample 172DNAGHGlowgp2_FD_193487 | JGI IMG/M metagenome (GOLD analysis project Ga0247609, IMG submission 193487) | Sheep rumen microbial communities from Palmerston North, Manawatu-Wanganui, New Zealand - 1728 DNA GHGlow gp2 | ecosystem: Host-associated > Mammals > Digestive system > Stomach > Rumen ...
GTAGGTGAAACCTTTGTTCGTCCCCAGGATCACGCGGCATGCCCTGGCAATCTCCCTTCGGCTTGCGCCAAGTGCTTCTAACCAGTCGCCCACCTCCTCGACATCGTCTTCCCCAATGTCGTAGGCGAACACAAACGCCCACTTCTTTACTATGTCTATGTAGTGCTTCTTCATAGCACTTCGTCCCAGGGGATAGCCACACCCTTCCTCGCACAGTCAGCAAGAAAGCGGTTGAAGGCGATACCATCATAGCCATCTTCGTCGTCTAGCACGTCTTTGATATAGAGCGCCACATGCATCTCGTCGGTGATGCTGCTGCCATAATAATCTGCCTTGCACATGTTGGCTACATACACGGCATCATATAGCGCGTCATTCTCAATCTTCACACCGGCATTCTTCAGCAGGCTGTCCACTTCCTGTTTGCCCCAAGCATTTAGCCTCGACACCTTGCCGCTCTCGTCCTTCTTCCACATCTTGTTGCATGCCCAGTCGCACAACGCCTTGCTGAAATGTGGTCCGTTATAGCGCAGGTAGTTCACCATAGCCTCAGGCTTAATGTCATATTGTGTCAAATCCATCTTCTCCATAGTCTTGCTGTTTTTAAAAAAGGGTGAGGTTTGGCCTCACCCTAATTGTGAATTATGCATTATGAATTGTGCATTGATTAGTATCCATAACGGCCTCCGTCACGATAGCGGCCACCACGGCGATAGTACATGTCGTCACGGTACATGCCACGCTCGTTCATGGTGTTCTCGCCACCCTCAATCTCCTCCATCATGTCGCACACCTCACACAGGGCCTTCTTGGCCTTGTTGAGCTTGGTCATTAACTCGGTGCGCTCTTGCTCGTCGCGGAATTCAAGTATGTAACTCATAGTCTTTATTTCTTGTTTAGGAGTTTCGTGATCTGCGACAGGCTAGCCTCTATACCGTCAAGGCGTCCGCTCAGGTTCTTGATCTCGGCATCACGCTCGGCTTCCTTGGCAAAGTTGGGGTTGAGCACCTTGAACATTCCTTCGCACGCGGCGATGGTGGCTTTGTTCTTGTCCACGCTGTCGAGCACCTCTTGCGCTCTCTGCTTCATGGCGTCAACCTCGCTGAGCATGGCTTCCCTGGAGTCGGCCACTATCATGTTGCCGTAGTCATGCACTCCCTGGTCAGTAGGCAAGTGAGCGAAGTCACCCTCTTGCTCTCCCACCTTGGCACGCACGCTAAGCTCCATCTTGGGTTGCATGCCCATTGTCAGCCCTGCCGTCTGGGTGTTGTACACTGCCATGGGGCTGCCCACATTTACCACTGTGCCGGTCTTCAAAGCTGGCACGTCCGTCTTGTCCAGGATATAGATTGTGTTGCCTGGTCTCAGATTTTGAAACATAGTTATTTGATTTTAATTTATTTTACGCTGTTGTTCTCGATGTCAGTTGCAGCACACCGTTGAAGCGGTCATTGAAGACCGCGAACACACCACCGCCGATAAGGTCGGCCACGGTGGCCTGCGTGCCGTCATACAATGTCAGGTTCCTCGTTGTACCGTTGAGGGTCAATGTCACTGGCAATGTGGTAGTGGTGTCCGCGGGAATCGCAGTGGCAAGACGGATTGTCATATAGCCCACTGGAGCGATGCGACGGAAACCAAGTGCCAGGTCCACTGCATCGGTGCCAACTGTGACATTGCTAACGCTCAGGTAAGGTATACCTCCTGCGTTGGTAGTGATATTAAAGCATCCCATGTCCTGTCCTCCTTATGCTTTAATTAGAATACGATACCGCCACCGAAGCCGTTGCCGCCGTAGTAGTTGTAGCCGCTGTTTCCATAGAAGCCTCCATTGACGTAGGGGGTGGCGTTCACGGCTACAAGATTAGGATATTCCACATTGACGGTGTTGGGCAGCTTGCACTTGATGTCGTCAACCTCCTTGTTCAGGGCGGCGAGCTGTGCGTTAAGCGGAGCCATTGACTGGCCTACCACACCAGCGATGTACTGGTTCTGGTTGAGCTGCGAAATCTCACCGCTGAGCTGGGTGTTCTTCTCACGCGCTGCTTCGAGCTTGTCCTGCAATGCCCTTGTCTCCATCGAAGCGAGCTTGTCGAGGATGCTCTGGTTGTTGCGGTTCATGGTGTCGGTGAGAGCATAGGTCTGCTGGCATGTGCCGAGCTGGTCGGCTGCTGCCTTGTCGGCGATAGCACGCTGCACGTCACTAAAGCCGTTGTTCACGGTCGACTGCATGTTGCAGCAGCACTGGCAAAGCTGACTTGCAAGGCTTGCATTTCCACTCTGGATAGAGTTTACAATCTGCATAGCATTCAACCCTTGGTTGTTGGCCACTTGATTCAATGCCGATGAGATTGTCTGGATGCTTGCGTTAACCAAGTTGAAGTCCTGTCCGAGCATAGTGCTCAAAGTTGAGATCGCCTGACGGCTCTGCTCGCCCTGCGAGGTGATGGCTTGCATCAGCAGGTCACGGCCGTTGTCGTTGTTGATCTGGTTAGAGAGGAAACCTGCACCATTGTTGCCGCCGCCGAAGCCACCGAAGCCGCCCCAGCCGCCGTTACCAAACATCAAGCCCAACAAGAACCCTAAGATGCCGCCGCCCCAGCCGCTGTTACCGCCGAATAGACCGCCGCCATTATTCCCGTTATCGGGGAATGAAAATACTTTTGTATCTGCCATTGTTGTAGTAGATTTAAGAGTTAATAAAAGATTTTACTTGTCACCTTTTATCGCGATTTAAGGTACCACAAAATTACATTCCTAAAACCTCTATGGCAAACATTCTCCTTCTATTCACAGGTCAGCTTTTGACCCGCCGTGAAAGCCTCCTTATCACCCTTTTAATCGAACTCTCACTCGTTCCATACTTCTCAGCAAGGATAGTCCTCACATATTCCTTCTTGTGTCCCTCCCTCACCATTTCAACGTATTCGTCATACATCTGAACGTGCCTGTAATCACTTATGCGCAGACCAATTTCTGACATGCTTTTTAGAATTTTGTCACAAATTCTCAACAACTCGATTGCCGTCATAAAAATTTTTACTATCTTTGCATACCACAAAAAGATATGCGATTATACAATAATCTCCCACTTGGAAGGTTAAGGATATTACGTCCCCTACGCTTCCAGATGGGAGAATCTTTTTGTGGTAATTAAGATTTATTTTAGTAGGGGACTTTTAAATCCCCTTTGTGGGTAGAGGCGACAGAGGTCGCCTCTTTTTATTTGTCGTTCCCTAACCCAAAGTTCCCAGTGCCAGCATTCCCAAACAACTGACCACTCACTTTGTCATACATATAGCCAACTTGCCCCACTCTCACAGGGATGAAGTCTGCTACAAGATCCTCACCACTCCATATTTTTGCCGCATATATCTTGCCGCTAAACTTGTTGAAAGAGCTTCCAGCGAAGAATAAATACATATTTGTACTTGTTTGGAAAGAAGCTGTTTGATTCCATGAAACCGAACTTTCGCCGACTGTCAACCCACTTTTGCTGATGGTGACTTCATACTCAGTACCAACCGAAAACGAGAAACTTGTAGTCGATTGTGAACCGAACCTTTGAGTCTTCTTGTTGCCAAAAAACACGGAGAGATTATCGCCTGTGCCTCCTCTTGAGCCGAAAAGCCCATCAGTACCAACTACCATTGTTCCTTTAAATTTTATATAAAAGACTGTGTTGAGGTTGCCCTTCAGCAACGTGTCAATGTATTGCGTGCCAGTTCCCTCGAGATATTCAATCTCTGCATCATAAGGCAGTTTGCCGCCCTCACCGAACATCGTCGCACGTCTTCCTAATAATGAAAAAATGTTGCTCATATCTTTCTTGTTATAATATTAGTCATTATTCTTCTTGCCATTCAGAGCCGTCATAAACGATAGATTTGCAAGTGTCTGTCTCAAACATTCTCCTGCCTTTAAAGAGGAAAGTTTCTGGCCTTGTCAACGAAGTGCATGTGCCTCTTTTTGTGAATTTAATTGATAGACTCCCCCCAGGTGTGACAAGAATTGTTGAAGTCAAAAACCTTGCAGTGCCGCAATCACCTTGATTATATGCCAGAGTGGTGTCACAGGTGCCAGACTTGTTGCATAACTTGTAGTATGTGTCGTCCAGCTTAATAACCTCTCCGTATTCCACGTCCAAGTCATCATTCTCCACCATGTCTGAAAATTCCCTAACATCTTCCAACCAAGAACAAGAAAGTATGGCTCCACTTGTAACTATTCCTTCATCACCGTATGTGGCTGATTTAAACGTGTCACCGACAAGGAACACTTCGCTTGTTTCCGTCCTTGTGGTGTTCAGCCCGCCTGTGAATACTGTGGCCGAACCAAAATACAAGTAGAAGTCGTCACTAACCTTGTTGTTGTAAATATGCAGATTTTCAGGATAATCTAGGCTTGCATAACCAAACTCATAATGCGCTGCACCTACGGGGATTCTTCCATATTTAGTTGGTTTCCCCTCTCTGCCGAAGCCATAGTACACCTTTCCATAATCAAGGGTGAAAACGTTGTCGTGGAACCTTGAATTTTTACAGTCAGTTATATTTCTGACAAGTAACCCTTGCCCATTTCCCCATTTATAAGAGTTATCAGAATTAGGGAGGTTGACCGCATAATTCTTGTTGTCGTGTATATCACAATCGATGAGTTTATTGAACATCCATCTCCCACACTGATATGTCGTGTTGTTATGGATATTGCAGTTGGTAAGTATCTTTGACTCATTACGGAACGGGGCACCACAACTTATCAGGAGATTATTGTATGCTTCTACATTATCACAATCGGATGCTTCGGTGGCGACATCACCAATCCTAACACCCACCGTGAAATTTTTGATGGTATTATTGTAGATGCTCATGCGGCTCTTCTGCCAATGCCTCTCCGCAAAAGTTCCATTACCCTCTGACGTGTCTTTATGCCAAACAACATTAATGCCAGCACTGCCATAATCAAAGAAATTATCATGCGCCGAACACATAAGGCATCTCTCAAGTCGAAGCCCATTATAACAGTTTTCAAAGACGTTGTTCTTAAACTCATAATTCTTGACGTAGCGCATGGAAGTATCATCATAATTAGGTGGCTCTATGTCAATAGCTGAATATGTTGAGGTTCCCCTTACCCTGCCATTGCCACAGAAATAACACCCGTCAATAACTACATTGTCGCCACGCTCACTCACATAACCCGTCCTGCGGGCATAAAGCATGTTTACGTTTTTATAGGTGTGGTAACCTTGAAGCGAATTACTGCTAGGGGAAACGGAGGTGCGCCCATGTCTCCAATTATGGTCATATATGCAGTCTCCCCACGCATAGGCGAAAGTCAGGGACTCTACAGTCAAATTCTTTGTATTGCTTACAGCAAGAAGCATCCCAGCCTCTCCTGTATTGCCTGAACGGAACTTATGTTCAAGAAGGTCTCCATGAATGCCGCCATCCCCTGTTATACGAACATCCTTGCACCCTATTATGTTGAGGATATAGTAGTTTGTGAGATTGTTTTGAATCACTTTAAGCCATCCTTCCAACACAAGTTCACTGCTGTTTTGCCCATCATACAAAAGGCATACTGGGTCACCATAACCCAAGTTGGTGTAGGTATCTGCTTTCACCATATATATGCCATCCTCAACGACTGTCTTTTTCGCCCTGATGTCAAACAAGCTCTGCAAAGCCGCAGTATCATTATACTGAGCATACTCTGTTGCATCAAGGCTCCCTGGGATTCTTTCGCTGGCCGCAATATAATCTATGGAGCTGTCTGCATTGTAGCCTTCTATCTTGAATGTTGCATACGCCGTGGCTGTAACTGATATGCTCCCCTCTACGACCTCACCACCTACAAGTGTGCTTGTAACATAATAAGTTCCATTTACATCTGTGAGGTCTGCCAAAGCATAGTAGTTGCTATCACTCCCTTTGTAAAGAGTTGTTCCGTTCTCAGTCACGCTCTTAATCTTGTAACCCTTCTTGTGCATCTTGAACCAAGAGCTGTAAGCCTCGGCAACGTCCCATGTGCCTTGAATGGTAATGTTGTCGAAAATCATCACACCCTTCTTCGCCTGTATGCGAGTGTTGTTACCAATGAGCGTGCCGTTCTTGATGCTGCCCCCCATAAAAACAAGGCTTGCATTCGCTGGCAATGTGACAGTTGCGCCGTCGAGGTCATAGTCATACTGGATGAAGTACTCAGTGTTGGCTGTGCCTATCATCGCCGCTGTCAACACATTCACGCCCTCAACCATGTCCTTCTTCAGCGTGGTTCTGCCAAGGCCGTTATAGATGCTTGGCGCATAGGCCTTGTCGTTCCAGTCGAGAGTCACAAGCTGGGTAGACTTGTACTTGCCATCGAGGGTGTCACCACCTTCGCCGACATAGATGTACAGCGCATTCTCATAAAGATAAGCCTGTCTCTTTTGCTCCAGGGTTGGCGACAATGGCAGGTCATCAAGCGAGTCAATAGGCCAAAAGCCTTGGATGCCTTGAACATTGATTGCCCCAATATTGTCAATAAGGGTCTTCAACGCTTTACCCTGTTTGGCCGACAATGCCTTTGTTGGTGACGATGTTGTTAAGTTGTCAACGACGGTAGGAATCTTCTCGTTAAGGACTTTGCCCTGTTTGGCCGAGAGCGCCGATGTTGCCGACGTTGATGTAAGGCTGTCGACAACGAGTGGGATCTTCTCATTAAGAATCTTACCTTGGCGAGCACTCAATGTTTTGGTGCCGCTGTTTGTCACCAAGTCGTCGGCAATCTCTGGGATGTCATTTAACTTTGCATACTCGGTCAAGTCCACCTCGCCAGAGCCTCCAGTCTCGCCGCTGTCGGTCCATTCGCCCTCAGTGACGCAGTGGTATATCTCGCCAGGGATAGTGTCGCCCACTATAGCCCACCAACCAACTTTAGGTGTTGGCCACTTCTCTTCGAGAGCTTCCTCACTTGGGAAGAAACCCACACATGGGTTGTTGATCCCCTTGGCTCTTATTGTGCCAGCCACAGTAAGGTTGTTGTGGATATTCACGTCACCATAAAAGGTGTCGACATTTCTTGCTGGTGTAGGCCCGAAGTTGGGATCGGCAACCCACATGCGGTCGTACTTGTCCCAACGGTATTTCACACCGTCGATGGTGCAGTAGTCGCCCTCCTGGCCACCTTCGGGATAAGCAGCCCACAGTGCATTAATACTGGCAAAACTGCCCAAATCATTTATCTCAATATAACTCGCCATAAATATATCTCACTAATCTCTAATCATTAATCTTTAATCACTCGCTGAGTTTATATCAGCGAGTTCCCTCGCTGTCGCAAGCATTGCAGCTGCCGCGTCACCATTGCCAAGGCTCAAAGCTGCCAAATAGGCAGAGTAGTAAACCACAGCACGCTTCAGCTTCTCACACAACTCAATCTTGCCGTTCTTGATCCTGGGGATAGGAATATAACGAGCTTTCTTTATAAAGGCATTCTCGCCGCTGTAGCAGCTGAAGAACTCCAACACAAGACCAATAGGCTGCGATGTAATCGCTACCACTGGCTTCTGTGGGTTGCCACGCACACCTGCAAAGCGGCTGCGCTGCATCTGGTATTGCGGACTGTCCTCGGTGATGGCAAGAGCGACAGCATAGTCCCAATCGCTCATCTGGAAGCACACCAAGCGCATGAAGTCGTCAGGCAGATGGATGTAGCCGGCGCCATAACCAGGCTGGCCGTCCCAACCTATGCTCTCACCAAAGGCTTTGCCCGAGTCAAGAAGACTCGCCGAAGCCGAGTTCTCGACAATCCTGGCGGCATCCGCAACCTTGCTCTCTATGATCTCATCAAGTGTCAGCGTGTCCACGTCACCAAGCGACGCGAGTGCCGCACTGCTCACGTTCTCGTCAAGCGCAACCTTCGCCTCCTGTACTATATCACTTACGTTATATTCCATGTCATTCTATCTATTATCCGTCAACTACTGGCTCGGCTGGGGCGCTAGGCGATTCGGGCGCATCCCATACCATAAAAGCAGCTCTGCCGTCCTGGATTGAAATCTCACAGGTCTGTCCTTCCTCAATCGCAAAATCTCCATTCAGCACTACACCTTCAGGGAGATAAGTCGAAGTGGATGCGTCGAAACTCGAACTTGCTGTGAAGCTGTAGGCATAGATGTTCAATACACCTTCTTCAGCCTCACCTAATGTCAAGTCAAGGCTATCAACCTCACCAAACTTATAAAAGGTGTTAGGCGCAAGTTCCTGCTCTGGCTCCGCTCCCTCTACCTCAACAACAGGAATTTGTGCGCTGCCACTGCCTCCTTCTGGATCGTCACTGGTGTTTATATAATGCACCTTTCCGTCCCTGCCGCGATAGCGAAGCACGCTGGCTCCTTTTGAATTGTACAACTCGCCAATGGTTCGCCAGAAGCGAGAAAAAAATGATGTAACCATATCTCGATTCTTTTATGAATTACTCAAAACTAAACTCAATACCATTAGCCGCTGCCGCGTCCTCAATCTGCTTCTTGCTTCTGAGCTTCGTGCGGCTGATGCCGAAGTTGTCGGCAAGGTAGGCCTTCGCATCATCAAGGCTCGCCATCTTCATCACCTTGACCTTGGGCTCCTCAACAGCAGCTGCTTCCTCAACAACAGGTTCCTCTTCTTTATAATTGACATCAATCTTGAAGAGCTTGCCAAAGCGGCTGTGACGCTCAAGAGCTTTTTGGATGTCCTCGTTGTTGGTGACGTACACACTGCCGCCACCAGTCACAGGGGTAAACGACACATGCATGCCCTTGCCGCTTGGCAGCACCACGTTAATTGCCACATGGCTGTATGCTATATATTTCTTTGTCATAACTTTCTTGTCTTGTTTGTTGTGTTGTCAACGCAACTCATTACTCATTACTCAAAACTAAGAAAGGACGGGCGCTATGCCCGCCCTCTCGGTATTATTGTTTATGAACAGAGATTAATCTCCATCAGGCTCTTGTGCAAGACGCAGACGAGCGTGAGCCTTAGCATAACGCAGATACAGGCAGCTTACCTCCTGGAGAACTACAGCGTCGGTGTTGCGAACACCAGCCTTCTTCAGGTCAAGCACGTTGCGAGTCCAACTAACGTGAGTCTTCTTGCTCAAGTACTCGGGATCGAGTGCGAAGCCGCAGTCGCTCATGCCGTTGGCATCAAAGAGCTCATGGTGGATAGTAAGAACCTCGCCAAAGTCGGTGTCCCAACTCTTGAACTTGAGGTTCCAAACCTCTACAGTGTCCTTCAGACGGAACTTGTCAGATTTAATCTTGCTGAATGCAGAGAGCATGTCGCTACCGCAGAACAAAATCTTGCGCTTGTTGCCGATGCCGGTGCCCACAAAGAGGTCTTTGGTGATGTCAACAAGGTTCTCGTCGCTGATAACAGCACAGCCCTTGTCGCTGTCCCATTCGCCAACCTCGATGTCCTTGCCAGCCATGTACCAGATACCGCCAGTGAACCATGTAGCCATGCCGTCCTTGGTAACATGATGGTGAACGTGCTTGTCACCGAAGAGATAAGTGTTCTCTTGAGCCAATCTCATGTCGTAGATACCATCTTCCTCAAGGTCGCTGAAGTTCCAGTCAACTTCCTTGGCAGCAATTTTGTCAAAGGTGCTCTGCTCAATTTGGATCATGAAGTTCTGGCAGTATTGGGTTTGTGCAGATGGAATGTTGTTGAAGCGACCCGTTTGCACGTCCAATTCGCCACAGGCCTTACCCATGCGGACCAAGGTAGTGCCACTTGGAATAGCAGGAACCCAAATACTTTGGGTGGTGTTGGTCTTCAAGTTACCGTTAACGGCATAAACAATGGGCTTGCCTGTCGAAACGTCACGACCGCACACACAAAGTACCAAGTCGGGGATGCTCTCGGTGTTAGTGATATAAGAGGCATAAGCCACGCCCTTGTCATCATAAACACCCTTAACGCCTACCACGCGGATGGTGTCGTCCAATGTGAACATGTTGGTGTCGGCAACAGGCAGTACGATGCTGTCGTTAGCAGCTTGGGCAGTAACGGCGCTGCTGGTTGTAGTCTTGATAGGACGAGTGCCTACGCTGTAGTACTTAACCTCAAACGAGTCAGCGGGCTGAGCCTTGGCATAACGCGAAATCTGGTCGATAGGAGTAGCCATTGGACGAATCTTGGTGATTCGCTTGTCAATGTCCTTTGTGTAGAGATCGGGCTCTGCGGCACGACCTGCGGTCTCGGTAGAAATGCCATCAGGGCCTCTATGGCCGCTAGGGGTTTGGCGGCTGCCGTCGGCCTCACCACTGGCGTTGAGCGAAACAACATCGCCTGCATCACCACCAACAGTCTTACCAGCATCTGGCAAGTTGGTGGCAGCTGCCATCATCACACCTGAATGAGCACCAATGAGGACGCTCACCAGGGTCAGCACGAAGCTGAACATAAACTTAAAATACTTCTTCATCTTAAAAAACAATTAAATTATTACCTAAATTATGAATATTATAATCCTACATCGTTCTTGCGCTTGGTGCGGTCAATTCGCATTATGCGGTTGCGGTCAGCGTTTGACTCGCGCTCTATGCGCATTCTTTCTCTCGCGATAGCCTCTTGCATGCGCTGTTCGCGACGCTCCTCGGCATTGCGATAACCACCACGCTGCCATATGTTCTGGTAATCATCACCATAGCGCTCTAAAGCCCCACGTTGTCTTTGCAGTTCTGCACGACGGCGCATGATCTCCTCTCGGCTCATTGGAGCCTCTTCCATTCGGTCGGCAAGGCGCTCAGTCATGGGGTGCTCAAGGGGTTCAAGAGGTCGATTCTCAACCTCTGCTCTCCAACGCGCACGCTCCTCGGGAGTGGCTTCCTCGGCGGGTGCGGCACCATTGTCGTTTACAGGGGCAGGAGCAGTTACAGTCACCTCACGAAGTGTCTTGCTCACTGGAGTCGAGTTGCCTGTAACATGTTCCCAAGTCTCGCTCTCGCCAGTCTGCGGGTTGGTTGCAGTACTGCGCATTGCTAGTCTTCTTTCTTCAGCCATAACTCAAAACTCAAAACTCATTACTGATTACTGTACTTAACTCGTTTCTCGCCACCTCTTGTCCAGATGTCGTCGCCGTTGGCAAAGTTGTCTAGGGCTCCAAGGCTTGGCTGTGGCTCACGGTTGCCCGAACTTCCGTTGCGTCCGTTCAATGCAGCTGTGCCGTCACCTGATTTGCGGGAGCGAAGGCGCTCATCAATCTTGGCGTTACGGCCGCGAACCTCGCCTTCCAGGTTCGCTTCCTCTACTGCTCCGTCATAGTTGAGAGCCTTCAGCGCAAGGTCCATGCTCGACTCGCTGAACTTGCCCACCACTGCATCGGTGGCAATCGAAACGAGCGTCGCCATCACCTCGTCAACCTGGTCATCACTCAGGCCGTTCTTCTGCTGGAACTCATCCAGGGCGGCCTTGGTGTCAACCAGGTTCTGCTTATACTGCTCCTCGAGTTCTTTCTCTTTAGCAACGCGCTCAACATATTCCTTGTTGGCCTCGGCAAACTTGTCCTGCCACTCGGGGTCTTCGAGTCGGTCCTTGATGTCGGGACCGAACATTCTGATGAGCTCCACCGCAGGATCACCACCCTCACGCCAGTTGTTGAGGAAGTAGGCGCTGCGGGGATCGGCCGAGAACATGTCGGCAAACTTCTGCTCGCGCTCCTTGTAACCACTCAACTGACTGTCGTAATCATCGTAATCATCGGAAATACGACCGAACATCACCTCATCATCAGTGAAGTCCATGTCGGGATATTTCGACGAAAGGCGCTCGCTCATGCTTTCGCGCTTTGACTTAACTAGTTGATTATCATCTTTTGCCATAATACTTTTTGTACTTTAATTATTTTATGTCACAAAAATAACCACCTCTCACACCCCCACATCTTTATCTTTTAACACACATTCATTAATTTTGTACAAACCATAACCCAATGAAACCCACAGGCTCCCACTTTGAATACGAAGCACAGCGCGACGACAACCTCATGCAATGTTACCATGAGTTGCTTAGCAGCGCCGAGTTCGTACGCATGCCCGAGATCTACCGGCAGGTGGTCGACATGCCGGCACAACGGTTCTGGGTGAGTGAAGAGAGGGCTGCCATCGTGATATCATCTATGATGAGAGGCGACAAGCTCGAGAATATGCGCCCTCTCAAAAGGGAGATGTACAACGAAATCTATCGTCGGGCCATGGCGCTCCGTGAGGAAGATCCCACGCTGCCCATATCGCAGCTGGTGGCGCAGGTGGTCGAGCAACCTGCACCCAAGTTCTACCTCACTCCAGGCTCGGCAAAAGTGTTAATCTGTAAAATCCGTAAAGAATGGTATTATCAGCGCACCAAACGAAGACTGCGACATTGCTTCTGAGTCTCGCATTATTTATATTGTCGTTTTTCGATGCACCACAGCAATGCATGCTGCAACCTGGTTGTGGCATCACAGGACGGCTGTGCTACCACTTCTTCCATGCCAATGTGTTCCACGCCATCTGCAATATATGGTGTCTCTTGGCATTGGCATTCTATTATGATATAGAAGATTGGGAACTGCTGCTAGCATTCATCATAGCTGCCACCGTGCCTGCATTCGAGGCTCCTGCCATTGGCTTCTCGGGAGTCTGTTTCGCACTCATGGGCATTGTATACCACAAGGTGGCACGCAAGCGCTATTACCTTTCCTGGATCATCCCCATAGTGGCCGTAGGCTTCATCATCCCAGGCATGGCTGCCATGCTGCACTTCTATTGCTTCATTATCGGCATCACTGCCGCACTCGTTTATTCTCTTTTTAAGCATGAAGGAAATCGATAAGATATTGAAGGAGAACGAGGCGCGCATAGCTCGCATCAACACCAAGTTCAACCCCATCACTGGTGAGGGTTCCACTGGCGAGCGCTTCCTGCTGACTATCGATGACTTCCCCATACGCAACCAATGGCTGCCCATCGCCATGCGCGACATCCCTCTTGTGAAGCAATTGAAGGAGTGCGGCACCGTCCGTCAGTTCCTTATCGAGCTCACAGGGCAGGCCACATACACCGACAGGCAGAAGGTCATCGAGCAGTTCACGCGCGTACGCTTCCGTCACGACTTCGCATTCTGGGCTGCCGCCTATGTCAAGATTCAGTCGAAGATTCCTGGCGAGGGTGAGATTCTTTTCAGGCTTACACGTCCACAACGCAAGTTCGTTGAGGCTCTAGAGGAGAAGCGCACTAACAACCAACCCATCCGTTTCGTGCTCCTAAAGGCCCGACAATGGGGTGGCTCCACCACGTCACAACTCTATATGATGTGGCTCCAGGTAGTCCACAAGGTGGGCCTCAATAGCGTCATTGTTTCACAAACCAAGAAGACTTCCTTCGCCATCAAGGCGA
>Ga0247609_10004795_pt1 | contig 13403 bp, 16 predicted proteins | sample 172DNAGHGlowgp2_FD_193487 | JGI IMG/M metagenome (GOLD analysis project Ga0247609, IMG submission 193487) | Sheep rumen microbial communities from Palmerston North, Manawatu-Wanganui, New Zealand - 1728 DNA GHGlow gp2 | ecosystem: Host-associated > Mammals > Digestive system > Stomach > Rumen ...
CCACAATTTCTTAATAGAGGGAAGGTTGGAACCACAAGATGTTGAGAAACCTGTTAAATATGATACACAAGCCATAAATTTTCCTTTCTGTTTTTATATTGTATAGGATTGGTTTATTCGTTGATATAAACAAACTCTGAGAAAGCATAGTTCACACAGTAAGCATACTCAACAACGAATTTGAAGGTTCTGTCTGATTTGTCGAAATAGAGGTCAACGATTTCATCGTCAGACTCACCATCAACACCGAGATAGAGGTTGTCCTCTGGAGTTGCTATGATAGTGTCGGAAGTGATACCGGAAACACCTTTGATTTTCACGTTGGCACCTGGCATAACCATTTCGTAAGTACCCTTATATTCCTCGAATACGTGGAACATATTCTCGTTCATCAACTCAACAATAAGTTGTTTGTAGTTGGCGATACTCATAAAGATTGTGGTTTCATCTGCAACTGCTGGGTCAAGAGCCAACCAGAGTTTCTGAACTCTTTCCCAAACGGTGTCAGTACCCTTGTTCTGTTTTACGGTGTTAGCGTCTGCACGAGCGATGGTAAGAATACCGTCCATAAGAGCCATATTACCTGTTCCGTTAGTTGTGTCACCTTCCCAAATGAGGGATTCGTTCACCTTTGCAAGTTCCTTGATGTTGTTCTCAATCAAAAGTTCCTCAAAAGGAAGTTCCTGACCAAGAGCAGCCATCTTAACCTCGTTATGTGCCCAAGTTTTCAAAAGAGTTTTGGGACAGAACTCTTTGTTCACTTTCAAGAATTTAGGAGACAAAAGTCTGTTTGTGAAAGTGTCTGAACCGGTAGCGTCGAAACCACAGTTTGAAGCATCAGCGAGAGTGATGGTGGAATCGAGTCTGATAATAGGTTGTTCAGCGGTAACGCCGGTCTGTATGTTGAAATATTTTGCTGACTCACTGTTGAAAAGAGCCTTAGTCAAAACATCAACACCATTGGTTTCTAAGTAATTTTTTAATCTGCTATCAAGAGCAGAGATTGTGTAATCTGCCATAATTATTGATTTTCGTTTTATTTATTTCTTTTTTTGATGTATTGTGAAAAGTCAATTTTCATTTCCTTTTCAACTGGTTTTTGGTTTTTGAACTCTTCCTCTGCTAATTCAGCGGCGGGTTCTTCGAGTTTCTTTTTAAGGTCTTCGTTCTCTGCTTTCAAAGTTTCAATCAAGGTCTTTTGTTCCTCGATGATACCTTCGAGTTCAGAAATCTTCTCATCCTTGTCTTCTACTTCGGTAACTTCCTCAGTAACTTCCTCTGTGGTCTCTTCGTTGGCGGGGGTTTCAACTACTTCCTCGACCACTTCCTCTGTTACTGGTTCCTCAACAACTTCCTCTTCGGTAGGTTGTTCGATTGGAGGTTCAACGATGGAAACTATCTTACCACCTTCGACTGTGACTATATTGTCATTTACCGTGTACTCACCGTCCTTTGCTGGTTCAAGTCCGTCTTCACCATCTACAAAGACTTCCATTCCAACCTCGAAAGTGTCGTCATCTGTTATGAGGGTAATTCCTTCCTTAGTAGAGACCTCTTTAAGCGATAGTAACGCTTTCTTCAACTTAAATAGGTTTGCTTTCGAAAAAATCATAGTCTTTTGTTTTTAGAATATATCTTGTTTAAAAAGTAAGGAAATTATATCTTTTCCATTTCGACTTCGACTCTCTTTGAATAAGCGTCAACTATCTCATCTATAATGTCGTCAAGTATTCCTGCTCTCTCAACTTCATCCATAACCTTTTCAAGAATGTGCTTTCCGTGATGGTCTGTTCCATAGAATCCTAGTCTCGTTATCTTACGTACAATCAAATACGACACACTCTTAATTTCCTTGTCTGTACGTGGAATCGTGTGACCAGATGACGGCACAAAACTTCCCTTTGCTATCTTCAATCTCAACCACTTCTCGATGTCTGCATACTTTGTCGCCCAACTACCGAAACGACCGGTAGATTTGTTCCTACCCTTTTCTATGTAGTACCAATAAGACTCCATTATGAGATATATCGATACGTGATATTCACTGAAATCAAGGTCGAAGTCAGCTGTCCTACTGAGTTGTCCACTTGCATCAACTTTTTCTATTTTGAGTTTGTCCCTGTACATCTGGACAATCTTTGTGGCGTAGTCGTATAATTTTGTATAATCTACTTTGCTTACATCTATCATTTGTCCAAATCTTCTCTTGTTATGTGGTCTATGCAAGGAAACATAGACTTGTCTCCTTCAAGGTTGACACGAGAGTCCAACACATCCCATCCCCAAGGTGCAGTTCCTATCATAGGTTTGAGACTTTTGATTCTTTTGGTCAATAGGAGTCTGTAATCAGGGATAACACCATCTCCTTCACGGACTGAACGAGAATCACCAAACACCTCCATAACCCTCAAGCATTCATTCCCCAACTTTGTATATCCGTGAGCGATGACTGCACATTGTCTGAATCCGAGAGCTGGTTTTTCCTTTTCGTCATTATAACTAATCATACACATCACCCTGTTGTGAATAAGGTCTGAATATGATGAAGTACCCCTTGTTCTCGTTACAACAACATCATCGTCATCCATTATCTTTTCATAGGATGGGTCTGTGTAGACAAACTCACCAACCGGTGTGTCTGATACGACACAATCTATATCTTTCAGTGTTTTGACACTCCATTTGTCTGTGTCTGGGTTGTAGAGAACAACTGCATCCTTACCGTCCTTCTTTCCGAGTGAGTGTGGCCAATATTCGACAGCTTTCTTTCCACCTTCGTCAACCAATATCACATTTCCGTCATCGATTGCCTTACGGATTGTTCCTTTACTTACACTGAAGTTTTTTTTTTCGAAATCCTCATCTTGTAACCATTGCATCAGTTCAGACCAGAAGTCATCGTTTTCCGATTCGACATATTCATCTGTTGGTTTTAGGTCTGCAATTATCTCAATTGAGAAACCGTTTATTTCATCTGAGTTCTTAACTGTGTCCCACAGATTATCGTCTGTTATCTTGTAAGTGACCATCAAACTTCCGTCTTCAACATCCTCGAAACCTGTTGGACACTTAGTGGGTGATTTGATGAAAAACTCAACCATAACAGCTGAGTCGATGTTTTGTCCGGAATGTTCAAGACTAACTGAGTTCCACAAGTTCTGTTTAGAGTATTTGTATACAATCTGCTCTATCGTTTCTTTTGTAAATCTCACATAATACTCACCCATATCAGGACTGTAACGATATATTGGGACATCTGCACGGATGGCGACACCTGTTATACAGTGTTTCTCCTGGTTTGTTATACCGAACTGCATCGGTTTCTTATTTTTCGAAAAACACTCAAAGTCTCTCTCAACAGCTGGGTCTGTGACAAGACTGATACAACTCATATTAAGTTCATCACTATCCAAATCTATCATTATGTCATATACTGGTAATTTCATAAAAATCTTTTTCTTAAGAATATTAAAATAAAAAATGCTCCCCGAATGGAGAGCATTTATTTAGAAAGTGGAATCGTTTTCCCGTACTTGAACATTCTTTTGAGCTTTGGAAATGTCGTGTTCCGTCACATAAACCCTTGTGTCTTTTACCTGACCCAATAACTCAGACTGTTGCTGATATGCTATCGTCTCGTATGTCTCGTTTCCGAAATTTGATGCAGAACTTGTGAGAGCATTTGAATGGTTTCCGGATTCTATGTTTCCAATTTGAGTTGCACCGGCGGCGAATGTAGTTGCCGCCATTGCAGATGCAAGTACCAAATTCCAGGGAGCAGGTATACCAGATGAAACACCGGACATAAAAGCACTCAATGTACCACTGAGTGTGGTTATCCATCCGTTTGCTACTTGCAAGTCTTTGTATTGTTCAGAGTTCTCGTCATACTTACTCATCTGTTCATTGAGAAGATTTGAGATTGAACTAGTGACAGACTGGAATACGTTGAGGTAGGTGTTGACAGAATTAACTGCATTATCTACTCTGAGGTCGTCAAGTTTTGCACTTTCATCTACAAGATGTTTCTTCAACTCAATCATCCTATGGTTAAACTCTTCCTCTCCGATAAGTTGTATTTTATGCTGCTCGTTGAGTGCTTCTATCTCATTCTTTATTCTGTCAACCAATAGTTTCTGTTGGTCATATTGAGTGTTGTATGCAGGACTACCCATTCCCCAAAGGATGTTCTTGTTTTCCAAGTTTTTCTGTTGTATACCGATTTCCTTTGCAAGATTTTCGTAGTATTTCTGAGCTTCCAAATTTCTACGGTTCCATTTCTCAATATCGAGTTGGATTTCCTTTTCATCTATCTTTCTCTTGTTGTCAAGAATCTGCTGGTCGAGTTCACTAATATATTTTGCATACCTTTTTCTCAAATCTGCATCACTCTTGTATATCTCGACACGTTTTTCAAGCTGCTCATTAATTCTCTTTAAACCATCAATCTCTGTCAGTTGTGTATATATGGATTTATTGATGTCAGCAAGATAATTTCCATCATAGAGTTCTTTTCTGTAATTCTCTTGTATTGCAAGAAGATTGTTCTCAATGATGTCCTGATTCTGTTTTTCTATCATTGCATCCCTCAACTGCATATAAGCATCTCTGTACTTATAAAGAGAATTGACAACACTCGTATAACCCTCTTTCTGTCTATTTATCTCTTCAAGTCTATTTTGTAAATCTGCACGTAATGATTCAGATTCTACTACGGCGAGTTTCGAATTACTTTCCCTTATTTCTTCATCATATTCCTCAATCTTTTTTGCACATTCTTCTGCTTCTTTTTCGAGTTCTGTGAAAATATTCGGTTCTTTCAAAACATCCTCAATTTTGAAAAACTCACTGAACATAGTGGAATAATCCGATTTCTCACCCTTTTCCAAGAAATCTTCAAATTGTTCTGTGAATATTTTTCCAAGGTCATACTTTTTAACAGACTTCTGTATATCGTCTGTTAAAGTTGCAATCTCTGATTGAAGACCGAACAACATTCTGTTCATTTCCCTCGAATCGTAGAAACTGTCCCAAAACTCGTTTGCAAGTTTCTTAGTTTCTTTCAAAACATCTTGAATGGTCTTCAACACCTTGACAACCTTGTTTGTAGTGTTGGTAGTCTCAACTTTGTTAGGGTTAAGTGCTTTATCAAGTGACAATTCACCTATCTTCTTGTAAAGTCTGTCTATGTCCTTGTCAAATTCTGCAATCTCCTGTCGTCTGCTTCTTATCCTTGCTTTAACTCTCCACCATCCGGTCTCCTGTATGTCGTTGATTTCCTCTTCGAGTTCCAACTGCTTCTGGAGATATTCCTTAATCTTTCCCTCGTATGCTTCAAGTAGAAGTTTCTCTTTTAGGTTGTCGAGATATGCCTGCAATGCTTCGTTGTTTGCAGTGTATTCTCCAGTAGTCTCGTTAAGTTGGGCGTTATAATTTGGAACTATTTTGTTAAGTTCAGCTATCGCTGCCTTTCTTTCTTCAAGGGTTTGGTTGTTGTCCTGTGCTGTCTTTAAAAGTACATTGAGTCTGACATTCTGTTCATCATACTGACTGTTGACATTCGAGAGAATGTCTGCTTCCTCTTTTGCAATCCTGCCGTTTTCCTCCAACTTCTTATTTAGAAATACGATACCTGCTGCAACGGCGGCGACTGCTGCTGCAATTGCAGCCAAGATGGGATTGGCGACTATGAAACCCCTGACTGCACTTGCAGCAGTCTTGAAACCTTTTGCAACACCTTTGAGTGAAATGGTTGCAACCTTTCCACCTTTTGCTATGTTGTTCTCTGCATTCGACACTCCGTTTGCTGCTGCACTCACGGATGCAAGTTCTGCCGTTGCTTTACCTGAGTTTACATCTATGTCTATCGTCTTTTTGTCGGGGATGGTATTGATGGATGTTTTCAATGCTTCAGTACCGACCACACTTGCAGTTGCAGACTCACCGACAGAGAGGAAAGCGGTCTTCAATCCGTTGAGACTTTTAAGTGCTTTGTCGAGTGAACTGAAACCCTGAATTGCCGCCATCACCAAGGAAATTGGGGCGAGTGCTTTCTGCATATCCTCAGACTTTCCACCCAAAAGAGTCATACTAGCTGAGACAGCGTTGAGACCACCAACCAATCCAAGAGAGATTGAGGTGAAATTACTCATTACCTGACCGAAGTCACGGTTGGCGTACTTCGCTGCTTCTGACACTTCAATTTGTTTCTGTTGTGTGTCAGCAAGTTGTCTAGCGACTCTGTTATATTCCTCACTTCCTTCCTCTAACTGAGCTAATTGATTTCTAAGGTCTTTGATTTGTTTATTTAAAGGAACAAATGAACTAGTGAGACCTTCAACAGATTTCTTTGCCCCACTTGTATCTATATCTATAACTCTTTTCTTTACTAAATCAGACATTTTTTAAATGTTTTCTTTAAGAATATCTCTATGAACATTTAACATTTTTTAGAAATAATTATGTTGCAGTTTTGTTATATTTATATTGTAAGAGATAAAGAAAACTTCTTAATATTTGTCATATTTTTATATTTTTAAGTCACCTCTCGTTTGGGGTGACTTTTTCTATTCTATTAAAAAAGAAAGATGTCTTTAAAAGTATTATACGAAAACATTTCGAAAAAGGCGTTCTGGACTTGTCTCATCATATCAATCGGACTAATTATAACTTCTTTTTTCCTACCGCCAACCGGCGTAGTCGAACCAAGTGTGTGTGGTGCTGTCGGTGAGCTGTTCGGTTTCGGTGCATTAGCAACCGTGATTGACGGACTTCACAGGGGTGCTGATGTAAGTGTCACCAAGGGGGACGTGAACATCAACTTGACAAATCCAGACAAAAAAGATGAAGAAAGTGAGTAAAAAAACAAAAAGGTGTGTTGAGAAACACACCTTTTTTTCAACAATAAAAAAGAATATATGAATAAAATAGAGAAGTCTATGTTGTCATAGTTGCTATCGGTTTAAAATTAGTTTTCTTTACGAATTTTCCCTTTATTATCTTACCAAGTCTGACCTTAATAAGTCCATCATCTTGAAGATATAGTGTAGTATAACAATACTTGTTGAGATTTTCTGGTTTTCTTAGTTGGGAAGATGACTGCCATTCCTTATCACTGAAATGTGGATTCTTTAGTATAGTTTTGTTTTCCTTACTGTTTCTTCTTCCGTGCAAGAACACCATATCTTTATACTTACTGTCAGCATCTTCTAAGATTTCACGTACTTTTTCGTTATATTCCTTATCGTTATCACCTATAGTAGTTATATCTACCGGATATTCTAAAATATAGTCTTCCTTCACTACCCCTACTTCATCACCATTTTCATCTGGAACGAATGTTTCTTCCTCACGGAATGGTGTTTTCTTGTCTTCGATGATATAGTTTTCCAATTGGTCTTTATATTTCTTGTTCAGATATATAACAAAGTCTTTCCAATAATCTCCACTAACATAACCAGAAGCACGACCAAGCAGACCTTGTACCGTTGTTTCGATGGAACTATCTGAATAATCGAACACGACACCTATGTTTTTCTTACAGTACTCAGGAATGGTGATACCCATTCTGAATGCACCGTCTATGATGAAGAGAATCGGTTTGTCGTAGTTGTTGCACTTGTTCTGCATAATGGTAAGAATACGGTCGTAGTTTATCTTGTTGTTTTCAGAGTAGAAAGTTTCTATATGGAAGTATTTTTCGATTATCTTTTCACATTCCTTTAACTTGTCTTTTCTGAGTCTGATGATTGCACACTTCTTTTCGCCGTATATACATTCGAGTTCGTCAAGATGTGAAATTGCTCTCCTACAGAAATCTTCAATGTTTCGTTTGTTAAGTTGTTCTTGTACTCCCCTCAGACAACCATTTTCAAGAAACTGTTCGTTACCGACATACCCACTTTTTATTTCATCGTTCCAGTCGTTAGTTTTCAATTTGACAACGGTCTTGGAACAGGACAAGTCGGACTCTTCCTCTCCCCAAGGAGTTGCAGAATTTGATATGATGTATACATTCCTTTTGTCAAGGTCTGATGAGTTGTGGAGGTCGAGAGAGTTCATATCCAACCACTTAATGAGTATGTTGTCTTCGTTTTTGGTTCCGTAATGACTCTCATCTATAAAAATGATGCAGTTTGTCATACTTCTCTTTCTACCTGTTTCCAACTCCTTTTTCATATCACTGTTCTTAAGTGCAGTGAATTTCACATCGAAGTCCTGGAAACAGTTTGCAACACGTCTGATGGTCTGTTCCTTCAACTCAACACTGTTGTCACCGGTGATATAGTATATTGTCGGCGTGTCGAGTTTCTTTGACTTGATTTCTTTATCGTCCGACACAAGAATCACGTTGAACATTCCCAACAACTTTATCAACATAATGATACCTGTTAGAACACCGGTCTTTCCAGATTGTGTCTTACCTTCTATAATTATGTAGTTGTTTCTTGGATAGTCACTGTCGAACACTTTCAACGCTTCTATACCACATTCCAGTTGGTTGAGGTGAATCTTTGACTCTTTGTCACCCAAAATCTCGTTTATTTTCGAAAGTATTACATCTTTGTCTATGTTTTCGAGACGTTTCTTTATACTACTCATAATAATTCTTTTTTAATAAAGTCCCCCAACTTTTACATCGGGGGACTCCCAAGTAAAAACAAACAAAACTATTACACTTATGAAAAACAAGTAATTCTATCCAATCCTTTCTATTGCTTTATTCTCGTCATTGAGAAGTGTGACATATGGTTCCTTGAATAGAGCTGATGCAACTGCATAAGCACCCTTTAAGCATTTGAGAGCACCATCCTTTGACTCCAAAATTGTCCTGCTGAAAGACCTACCACCCTGTTGTTTGGTGGTCACTGTGATTGTAAAGTTTCTCTTTGTCATATTGTGTGATTTTTAAATATTATTTGTCGTTAGTCCCTTTCGTTAATCTATAACAATATAATTATTACCGTTCTCATTAAGATGCACACATATATCTGGGTAATAGTAATAACTGTTATCACTTATTCTCAAATACAAATCACCTTCATTTACAGGAATCACACAGGACAATGAGTGGTAATATGTGTTCTTCTTCCACTCTTCGTCAAACTCATCGGTGTTCTTAACGGACGGAACAACAGAATTCCAATTCTTACCGTCATACGACCATTCTACAACAATATCGGACACAACACCATATTCACGTTTGAACTGTGAACTGAACAACACTTCAATTTTGTCTTTCTTATAGTTAGAAATGTTCTTGATAATATAGTACTCATCCAATTCTGATGCTATTACATCACCAACCTCTATGTCGTTCAACAGTTTCTTGACTTTGAGATATGTAGTTTCCTTGACCAACACAAGATTTTCTTCTGTCTTGTCAACTACTCCATACCATTCTTTCTCTGAATATCCCTTGTTTCTTCTCTTTGAACCGGCGAGCAATATGTCACCCTTCTTAACTTTTGAAATGTTGAAATACTCGTCTGAATTCTTTGATTTCTTCAACCAATTGAACTTGTCTTCACCGTTCTCGTCTCTTGTAACGATTGCTAAATAGTTGTGGTGTTTCTCATCCCAACACCAAATGCCGAAATCCTGTGTTAACCAATTGTCTTCAACACTTTTGTTGATTAGTGCTACACTTGCACCGTCAATCTTGTAACCTCTTTTTGCAATAATAAGTTCTTCTCTCATAATATCTTTACCCTTAATAACCGAAGGGCAGCGGGTTAAATGATTAAAATTATTTGTTAAAATTTTATTTAATTCCAATTACGGCATTTGTTTCATCCACAATGAATGAGTCTTCGATTTGCTTGAAATAATCTTTTTTGGTCTTGTCGTTGGTTCTCAACGGAGGTTCCACATTTGTGAAAACAGTGACCATCATTTCCTTTGCTTTCTCAACGAAATCAGACATTTCCTGCTTCTTCACTGCAAGGATTTCCTTACCACTCATTTCAGAGTGCTTTCTTGCATATTCACTCCAGTCGGTCTTGTTGAAAATGAACCAACGATAAGAATGATAGGTGGTAAAATCTGTCTGAACGACTGCATTTACCTTTACGAGATTTTTACCTTTGAATTTTTCCTTCAACTTGTTGTCATCCCAGATTTGGGTCTTTGTAATTTTAACTTTGTAGTCCATATTGTGTAATTTTTAATGTTGTTTAATCTTACATTTACAAAGATACTATAAATTGGGCACTTTGTCAAAAAAATCTGCTTTTTTAGCTGTTTTTAATGGTATAAGTCCCCCATCGGGTGACGATGGACACACCTAATGTCATTATTGTACAAAATTACTGTGAAATTCCCAAACTTTCGGACTTTCTTCCTTCTTGTCCCCGAAATAGACAGTTGCAAAAGGTTCGTTTGCATCCGAAGACAATTTTAGATGAATCAGTTCGGAACTTGATTGGTTGCTAAAAATTCGTTCAATTTCGTCCTTAATGATTTTTGATGAACCGTTTTTTACACCTTCTTGGTTATCCGAACTAACCAACCAATTATAGACTTTGTAATTTTCACCTTTTTTAAATAGGATGAGGGTGACAACCATTGAGTATTTGTTCTTTTTCATTTTGTGTTGAATTTTTGCTTAATATCGATAGTTTTCGAAAATTACTCCCAAACTTCATTCATTTCCCACACTACCATTTTGTGTTTTAAATATTATTTCATTCATTTCCCCACATAAACTCTGTCTTCACACAATCCTCACATACGGTGTGTTTCATATTCACTGTGTGCCACACAACCGTACCGTCAAACCAACATTCGTCATTTCCTTCGTCAATACCACGGTTATTTGAACAACATTGTGCCTCAATTCCGTCCTGATTGGTATATTCGTCATATTCATATTTATGAGTAAGACAATTGTAAAATGAATTTTGGTAGTCTTGCACAATATCGATGAATTCCTCAGCTGTAAAAAGTCTTTGAAGATTTTCGTCCAAAATCCTGTTGAAACTGTGGTCTTCATCAACATTCCCAAATAAACTCATATCACCGTTTTTTTCCTCGATAATTTCCTTGTTTAGTTCCACATCAACACCGAACTCCGCCTTAGTCCAGAACACTTTTCCGACTTCCATCTGCTTGACTGAACCTTCCTCAAAGTCAGTAATCGGTCTATATCCATCACATAAACATCCTATGTCGGGATTCCATTTACATACACCGTAAACACAATACGGGTCAAATTCTTGTTCAAATACCTTTACCTTCATAATGTGTGTTTTTAAATGTTGTTTGTCGTTAGTTTTCCGAATCTTTAATGAAAAAATTATACTGGAATTTACTCTCGAACCAATCACCCATATTCGGTTTTCCATTGCCAAAGTATAAGTGACAATTATCATCCGATACCCATTCCTTTGTGAGTTTGATTGGTTCTTCGTCAACATAGACCCTGTTGTGTTCATCGAGCTTGTCCTTCCATTCTTCACGGATTTCTTTGATTGTCGATTCCACAATTTGTCTTGCTTCCTTTTTGGATTTTGCAATCCAATTAAAGAGTTCATAGTTACCGTCTTTGTCGAATCGGATGAGTGTCACAACTTTATTTTCATTCATTTTATTTTTTGTCATAACCGTTCCCCCTTTCTTAATGACAAGATTCCCAACATTCCTTCATATCTTTTCTAAGTGTAGGATAGTTGAATGTCACACTTCCATAGGTCTGATACACCGACAAAAAGCAATCGATAGCACAAAGAATCATATCCATATCGATTTCCTCTTCGTTCTTCGGACAGTTGGTGATGTAGAGACCTTCCCACTTGATGACTGCCTCATTGTCGTCTAATTCGGGATGTGTCATAAGGATAATATCCCCATAACCCCAGTCACACTCGATGGTTTTGATAACTTTCTTGTCGAAGTCATCTTCAGTTAATCTTAATTTTTCATTTTCTTTTTCGATGTTTCTTTCAATTTCTTTCATATATTGTGTGATTTTTATTTGTTAAGATATTCACAGATGAATTGTGCTGCACTAGCGGTATGTGTTTTTCCAACCCTCTTGATACATTTATCAACACCGATATAACTACTTTCATATATTTTGATGAACCTGGAACTAACTGAAACATATATTTCCTTGTCACCTTTTCTGAAAGTTGTTTTAACAGCTTTATCAAGAACACTGATAAAAGGACCTACTTTGATTTCACATTTTGACTTAATGTCAGTCCTAATAATAATACATTCCATTGCACTAATAGCACCTTTCGGAAAACCATTGTGGTTATTCTCAAAATCAGAGAGAGCATCGAATGGATTTTTTGTTTTTTGTGTCATAATTTTTGTGTTTTTTAATGTTTGTTTGTACTTGTGTTTTGCTTTACGTTTAAAAGATACTATACTTTTTGGACAAAATTCAAAAATGGGTAGTTTTTTTAACAAAAAGTGGAGTATTTTTAAGAACATTTAACATTTTATTACCAAAATTGACAGTTTAAATCAACCCATCATACCAATCTTTCTTCTTCGGTTCTTCTACCAGTTTCTGTTGTTGCTTAAGTGACATATACTGCACTTGAAGTTCCTTGTATTTCTTTTCAAGTTCATCATACTTCTGTTGGTTGTAAGGGTTGTCGTGGATGATGTTCTCATATCTCTCCTTTAACATCTTCACATTAATGTAGTCGGTTTGCAAATTCTCATACTTGGTCTTGGTTTCTTCATAAAGGGACTTGTAGTCTGTGTTGTCATCTTCATCCGTAGACCTGTCCGTAGACCTGTCCGTAGACCTGTCCGTAGACCTGTCCGTAGACCTGTCCGTAGACCTGTCCGTAGACCTGTCCATAGACCTGTCCATAGACCTGTCCATAGACCTGTCCATAGACCTGTCCATCATTATCTCATTCAGATACTTATAAAAAGTAGCTCTTTTCACTATCCCATTATGTGTAGCGTACCAATTGTTGCTCTTATTTGGGTTCTGTTTGATAAACTCTCTGACTTGTTCTATTAACTCTTCCATCCTTTCGAAAATTTAATCTGTTACTTCATTCATTTCCCATAGTGCATATTGTTCCAGATTATCACTTATGAAATCCATCCATTCATCATATTCAGGTGCATAACCCATCCTATAACACATCTTTTTTAGACTAACACCTTCTTCTTCAGCCCACTTTCGAACATATGGAAGACCAATATTAATGTCATAATGGTCTCTGTTTCTACCTTTGAGTTGATTTTGTGTATACTTAATTTCACCCCTAGAAGGTCTCATTGGCTTCATTTCGAATGGTAGGTCGTCCCTTCGTTTGTTACGATATACCCAATGATAGATGCTTATCCTCTTTTCTTTCAGCTCTTTCAGAGAAGTTATGTTGTTCTCTTTGATATACTCTAAAATAGACTCCCAGGTCCAGTCACATTTT
>Ga0247609_10004796_pt1 | contig 13402 bp, 6 predicted proteins | sample 172DNAGHGlowgp2_FD_193487 | JGI IMG/M metagenome (GOLD analysis project Ga0247609, IMG submission 193487) | Sheep rumen microbial communities from Palmerston North, Manawatu-Wanganui, New Zealand - 1728 DNA GHGlow gp2 | ecosystem: Host-associated > Mammals > Digestive system > Stomach > Rumen ...
TCTTTAAAGAAATTAATATGCACTCCTTTTCCCGATTTCGAACTATAGGTTTCCCATCGCACAGGGCCTACGCGTTCTCCTATTTGTAATTTAGTCGGATCGCCTGTATAGCCGGTTTTCTCCTTCCAGTGTTTTCCGAATTTTCCCCATAAAGTATCACCTTCTTCTGCAATCCACTGACCGTTTCGCCAATCCAAAATCCAATTCCCATTCGGATCCATATAGCGTACTGGATTGTTCCCCGCGTAGTGGTACAAATCGCCATACGCAGGAAAGAATCTTCGTCTGTGTTTGATTTCTATTAGTTTTGTGGCAGAAATCCAGTGACAAACCGGGGCGGGGCATATTTTTTTGCAGTGCATCAGATGCTTCATATAACATATCCATTAATGAAAATGATATTGGACATTGTGTCCTCACGAACCACTTATACAACGGCTTTCAAAAAAAATCAATAAAAAAAAATGAAAAAAGATGAAATTTAAATAAAAAATATGAAAATTTTAATTTTTTTTCGGCATTATTCTATTCTCATTAAAAAAAAATATAAAAAATTCAAAAAAACACTTGATTTTTTTATTTTATGGGTTAAACTTATTTAAATGTAAGGAAGTTAGTACAAAAAGTGTTTTTGAAAGCCATCTTTGCCATTTGCAGGAAATGGATTTCGGGGTCATTGTGCCTTAGCGGGCATGTGAGAATCCGGAAGCCTGTAATTGCGTCCGCATTACTGATCATTCTCTCCTTCGGCCTCGTCCACGCACAGGACTCGGGAGCGTCCGCCTCAATCTCAAGGACGGATGACAAGTATTCCTGCAGCATCAGGAAGGAGCCTTTCACAAGCGTCATAGACACGCTGTTCAAGAAGGGCGGAAGGGAATACGCGCTGATTTCCAGACCGAACATCAGCCTCGAGAACATGTCTTACTCGGACAAGGACTTCGACTCGCTCCTCTCAGTCATACTGCTTCAATGCAACTGCGACTACACCGTAAATGACGGCGTTTATTACATCTACGAGATTCAGAAGAAGGACGCCGTAAAGCGGCTGAAGGAAACCAGGGTCATCCATCTTGAGAATATAAGCATAGAAACGCTGATGTCACTCATCCCGAACGAGCTCAACGCTTCGGCATTCATAAAGCAGGACAAGAACGGCAATTCCATCGTGCTTACCGGAAGCCCCTCGGAAATAAATCCCATAGAGGAATTCGTAAGGCAGATTGACGTCAAGGACGACAAAAGACAGCACAGGAGCATAAGGCTCAAGTACATAAAGAGCGACGAGCTGCTGAAAAATCTTCCGCCGTCGGTCACAAAGGGGAACATAACTGAGACGAACCAGCCGGAGATCGTGTTTTTCTCCGGGACGGAAAACCAATACGAGAAGTTCCTGGAGGAGCTCGCATTGATGGATCAGCCAAGACAGCAGATAAAATACCAGCTGCTTGTGATACAGAGGCAGAAGACCGAGGGACTGAACTGGGGGACATCCCTTAGTGCCGGAAGCACAGACAAGGAATCGGGCTACTCATGGACAGGAATGATCTCAAACATCTTCAACATCAACTTTGACATAATCAGCCAGTTCGGGGTTCAGTTCGCAGGGAGCCTCAACGCCGAGCTCTCGGAAGGGAAGTCCCGCGTACTTGCGGACACGACGCTGAACGGACTGAGCGGCGAGCAGGTGAATTTCTCCAACACGAACACCTACCGGTACAGGGACATAATCGTTGACTCTAAGGGCGACCTGTACACGAGCACGACGCGCGAGATAATGAGCGGACTCACCCTCTCCATAAACGGATGGGCAAGCGGAGACGGGATGGTGACGGTCCAGGTTGAGGCACAGGTCTCAAAACAGGGAAGCTCGGACTCCTCGTCGGGCAAAAGCTCTACGGACACAGCGGCTCCCCCGTCCACGTCGGAGAAGAGGGTCAGCACGAACGTCCGAACGAAAAGCGGGGAGCCCGTCATAATAGGAGGACTGTTCCAGCAGGAGGAGGACGTGTCGGAGAAGAAGGTTCCTGTACTCGGCTCCATCCCCGTCATCGGGAACCTTTTCAAGAGCAGGCAGGTCTCAATGGTGGAAAGTGAGTTCATAATTTACCTCATACCCTTCGTGGAGACAAGCACAGACGACCTTCTTGGGGAAAAGGAAAACCTCGCCCGCCTGAGAAAAAAATATGCGGAGGAGACTCAATAAAATGAAGATGGCCGGAATTCAAGCTGCCCTTACAATGATGTTTCTCCCCCTCATTTGCGGTTCTTGCGTGCTCACGCCGGAGAAGAACATCGATTCTGTCTATGTGATGGTCTATGACTATGACAACAATGAGGTCATGAACGTCTCCATAGCGGTTGACGGAGTGGAAGTGGGTGTGACCGACATCTACGGAAGGCTGATTTTTACGCCGGATGAGGAAAAGGAATGCGTGGTCAGGGCGGAGAAGGAAGGATATGAGACCGTCGAGTCAAAATCCTGCATCCGCGCCGGCCAACTCATTTATTTCAGGCTCGGAAGCGGAGCGTACTATGCAAAAACAGCCGAGCTCCTGCTTGACGCTGATGAGCCGGCAAGGGCACTGGAAATGATAGACAAGGCTCTGGAAATTCAGGAAAGGAAGGACTGGCGTTTTTTAAGGGGCGTCATACTCGGAAGGACAGATGATGAAGAATAAGGGAATTATAGTGCTCGGCTTAATAATGCTGCTGTTTACGGCCTCGCAGATCTTCTTGGGGATGCAGATACTTAAATACGGAGACTCCATTGACAACCTGGCTTCCCGGCTTGACGGACTCAGGGAGAACGCCGACCTCCGCCTCGAACATCTGGAAAAGGAAATTCAGTCGCTGGAGGAAACTCAAAAGACCGGCATCGCAGGTATGGCCGGAATGCTTGAGAGCCTCGACCAGCTGAACAATAAATCGGACGCGCAGATAAGCCTTACCGCAGGTCTGAAAAAGACTTATGACGACCTTTATGAGGAGCAGAGGAAAAAGACACTCGACACCACATCTCAGGACACCGCGATCGCACAGATAAAAAGGGAGGCGGACCGGCTGTACTCTGAGAAAAAATATGCCGCCGCATACAAGGAGTACGTCAAGGTGCTCTCCTATCAGAACGACGACATGGAAAGCCGCCTCAAGAAAATGAAGAGCCTCTACTACAGGAACCGCACGGACAGCTCAAAATACTCGGAAATCCTTGAGGACATCAAGATACTGAGGTCAAACGGACATATTGACAATGAGGCTGCGGAGATTGAGAAGGTCATAACCGCAGAGCGGGAGGGGCTGAATGAATAAAAAGCTGCTTTCCGCCATGCTGATCCTTCTCCTCCACGCATTTTTCATAAGCGCCGAAACAGTCCTTATTGCACCGATAATCATCTATGACAAGGACAGCAATGTCATCCCGCTGGACAGGAATCCTTCGGAAGAGATCTACGGCAAGGTCTCGGACTACTGGTTTGAGGGAATGCTTGACATCCGGCTGCTCTCATCCAGAAAGTACGGAGAAATTTATACGACGCTCGACGCGAGCCGCTGTTGCGTGGCGGAGGAGGCCGAGTATATCCTTTTCGGCTACATACAGAAAAATGAGGGCAGCTGGAGCGGCAGCATGAAGCTGTACAGTGCCAATGCAAAGAAAACCCTCATGGAATTCTTTTCAAGCGACGACATAAACCATTACGAGCGGCTGCTGGACAATCTGAGCGACAAAATCCTGACGGGGCTGGAGGAAATCACAGGGCTCAACCGAAGCGAGGTCTTGAACTCAAAAATACGTCCGTTTGAGCTCAGGATGCCAGCCTCAGTATTTTACTGGACACCTGTTGACACAGGATGGAATTCCACCATGACAGGCATTGCCGGATGTGATGTCGGACTGGAGCTTTTTCCGCGGCAGCCAAAGGTTACGCTGGGGCAGATTCTTGTCGATTTCTCCCTTCGCCCGGAATTGTCATATTCCTACGGAATGGGCAAGGACGGCGTTTACCCGCTGCATTACAACGGAATTTCATTTGTGCTGCCTGTTCTGGCCCGGTTCCATTTCAACATGAGGAATTCCCTTTATATCGGCACCGGCGCGTATTACGAGATCGAACTGATGAGCATAATTCCGAAATATGAGAAACAGCAGTTCCATTACCAGAATATTTTCGGACTCGAATCATTCGTCGGATATGAGCTGAATGTAAATGAGGCTTTTGATGTATTCACCGAGGCACGTTTTGACTTTCATTTTTCAAAGGACAGTTTTCTTGCCGTAAAGGCAGTCCTGGGACTGTCCCTGAGCCTTTATAAGGGGGAGCTATGAAGAAATTACTTCTGTCCACGATAACAGCCGTGCTGCTCTGCTCCTGCTCTGACAACTCCTTCGAGAAAATGCTGTTCAGGACGACCGAGGATCCTTTCTACGACACGCCATGTGCCGATTCCCTGAGACTTGAGCATACGGTATTCCTCTGCTGGAGGGAGGATGAGGGCTGCGACACATTCCGGCTGATGAGATCCTATGACAATTTGTCGCTCAGCTTTACGTGTGTTTACGAGGGCGCAGGAACATCATATATGGACACCGATCTTGAGTACAACTTCAAGTATATATACAGGCTGGACAAAATAAGGGGCACGAAATACTTCGAGGGGAAGGCCTTCGCATACGGTTATTCCTCCGACTGCAGGAAGGACAAGTGGGAGCCGAACGACACTGAGGAGTGTGCCACTCTCCTTGACTATGACCTCATCTGCAATCTTCCTTGTGTTCAGTACCTGACAAACAATAAAAAAGAAATGGACTGTGACTGGTTCTGTGTAGAAATACCTCCATGCCGCATCGCCGATATAGTTGTAAGCCAGCACAACCTTGAGAATGCTACGGAAGGAGCTTCCACGAACCTCAAAATCCAGGTCAAGGGAAGCGAGAGTGTATCTGTAAAACAGAAATCAGCGGTTTCCATAAAAAATCCGTCCTATGAGACGAAGAGATTCTACTTCAAGATTTTCCCGGAGACGACAGGGCTCATGGACGAGTCCAATGTCGCGGTAATCGAATATACAGTGTCGTTGAATCAAATAATCAAGTATTAGATTTGGCAAGGAGAATGAATAGATGAAGTATAGCAGACTGTTTTCCGTCATGGCGTTCACAACGCTGATTGCATCCTGTGAGCTTGCTCCATTTGAGGAGAGTGAGACTGCGGTCGTACAGGATGAGACTGTCGTGGAGGAGGAAAGCTCCCTATATACGGAGAACACAGACTCTGACGGCGAAACTTTTGTCTTTGAAACCAACGACACCAAATATCTGAATGAGGCAGGGTATACAATATGGACTACAAAATATGTCAATGAGTCAGACAATTTCAGCCCCATTTCCGTTACCCTCTGCAAGGAGAGCGGTATATCCGAGGCGGGGTTCGGAATTGTATTTTGCTCTCAGGAAATTGACGGCAGACCTTTCATGCTCACCGTATTGATAAACTCCAATGGTCTCTATACAGTCGGAAAAGTTGATAACGGTGTTTTCAGTCATCTGAACGGCGGATGGAAAGGATCTAGTTATATAAACAGGGGGCAAGGAATACGGAATGAAGTTTCAGTCTCGTATGACGGAGTGGGAAAAAAATTCCTGCTGAAAATTAACGGCTATGAGATTACGGACTTCACAGTGCCGGAGAAAATTAAATTCAAGGACAGCCGCTGGGGTTTTGCAGTTGTCATTGCGGGAAATGAAGCTTTCCCGAATTTACCTGTAAAAGTAATTTTTGAAAAATAGGTGATGGAGGAGCATAAATATGTACGGAAAACCAGTTGAGACGCATGGGGAAAACATTTTCAAAAGAATAACGTCCGCGATAGTTCTTGTGGCGTATGTTCTGGTAATAAGCCCGATTTCATTGTTCGCACAAAATTTTGATGGCGGTCATACGGGCAGGTCTGTTCTCATTGAAAAAGAAGAAAAGGCAGAAGTCCTCATCACGGCTCTGAAAGGCGGAACCGTAACACTTGGGGACGCGTCCATAGAGATACCGGAAGGAGCACTGAAGGAGGACACCCTTATAAGCATCACCCGGCTCTCAAAGGTTGAGGACACCGGAGAGTCCCTTTACAATGCAATACCGCGCTCAGGCGGCTACCGATTTCTTCCCGCAGGAACGAAATTCGAGAAGGACGTAACCATAACGCTTCCTTACAGCGCGGAGTTGAATTCAAAGCCCCAGAGTCTTGAGGAACTGTATACATATTTCTTTGATACGGAAAAGAAATGCTGGACAAAGCTTGAGCGTCTGGAAGTGGACAAGGAGAATCTTAAGGTCCGCTCCCTCTCAAGTCACTTCACCGACATGATAAACGCGACACTCACGCTGCCGGAAACCGCAAGTCCGGTTGATGTCAACCTGAATTCCATAAAGAATCTTGAGGCAGCAAAGCCCGACGGACACCTAATCAAATTCAACCCGCCCAATGCAGGGCCCATGGGGGACGCGTCATTCAGCTTCGACCTGGGAATTCCCTCAGGACGCCACGGAATGCAGCCGCAGGTTTCGGTAAGCTACTCGTCCGGGAGTGGCAACGGAATCATGGGAAGAGGGTTCGATGTCAGCTGGGGTAGCACCATCACCACCGACACGAGGAACGGGCTTCCGAATTACGAGGAACAGTACGTAAATTTCTCGAAGGACAGTTCAAAGAACGATACCTACATGCTGGACGGAATCATCCTTGATATTGAAAGTTATACGGAACGAGCGAATAAAATATATGACATAACTTACAGACCCCAGAAGGAATCTTCCTTCAGCCGCATAATACGCTACGGTGCCGGTTCTGATAATGACTGGTGGGAAGTGACTGATAAGAGCGGAACAAAGAGGATATATGCACAGGGTTCATCTTCCTGCGTCGGAAAGGGAAAGAGGACATTCACGTGGAACCTTACGAAAGTTGAGGACGTGCACGGAAACAACGTAATCTACGAGTATGAAAAGAAGGATGGCTACGTCTACCCCGCCGCAATATGGTACACCGGTTTCAACGGAGCAAAAGGAAACTACTGTGTCAAATTCCATTACGATGACACAAGGAAAGACGTGAGGATTGACGCAAGGTCAAGGGAAATAGTGTCATGCAAAAGACTCCTGACGGAAATAACGACACACTACTGCGGCACCGCGACAACCGACGGCATCAAAATCCTTCTCCCCGACGAAAAAGCGATAAGAAGCTACACATTCAGGTATACAGAAGGACTTCTTGCAGGTGAAAGGATGTTGGAAGCCCTTACGGTAAGCAACAATGCCGGCGAAAGCTATGAGTATGCGTTTGACTACGAGGATTTTGCAAAAGATGCTGACGGGAATACGGTTTACTTTGCCAAACCGGCCAAATGGGAAAACGGAAGCTTTTTGAATGAATCAAGCGGAAAGAGCATCGGGGCAAACGTTCATGCAAGCGCAGGAGTCGGATTCGGCACTGACGTACTTGACGCGCGGGCAACCGGCGGAGTCTCTGGCTCAACGTCAAGCTCAACGGGATACACAAGAAAAACCCTCATCGACATTGACGGAGACGGAAAATGCGAGGGCATCGCACAGTTCGGAAATATGCTCAGAATATACAGGCAAAATTCCTCAGGCACTGGATTTGAATCTGATTATGCCACGATTAATCTCTCCGAATTTTCGAACAACGTGAAAGACTTCCTCATGAACAAGGAAAAATCCTCGTCCAGCTCCTTCGGATGGAATGTTTACGGAGGTCTTGGAAGTGAGGGCGGAATGGCAAGCACAGGTTATACCTACTCTTCTGTCACGCAGGACGGCTCGAACTCGGTCTGCACTGGATTCTACGACATGGACGGAGACGGACTTGTGGACATAGTGACGGACACCGGGCACTACCTTCACAACGAAACAAAGGCCGATGGAGAAATCAGCTTTTCTGAGAAAAAAATATACAACTATCCCAACACATACATCAGGAAGCTTGCCGAGGGCGATGACAAGCTTAAGGAATACAGGAAGTCCTACGCACAGCAGAGGCCATTTTCCGCATGGGTTCCATTATACGAAGGTATGGTGAGTGTAGGAGTCAGCAACCTTGGCAACATAAAGTTCAAAGTCAAGGGTGTCATCGGCAATGATGAAGTAAACCTCGGAGAAGGTTTGCCTGTTAAGCAGGGAGAATTACTCTACCTCATTCCTGATCTTGGTGACAGTCCAACGAAGTCGGAACTGGAAAAGGTGATGGACTGGGAAAATACCATCGAGTATACCCAGGCAAAAGTTTTCGGTCGCAATTTTGAAATGCCGATTTTTTTCCCAGAAAACACGCTTTTACCCAAAGATTATCCAAAGGAATTAGACGGCCTGTATGACGCAAAAAAAAATGATAAAGGCGTTATAATCCGTTACGAACTAAAGACAAATAATCCTGAGAAAACAATGACAAGCTCCAACTGCAAAAAGCTTCTTGAGGAGGGACTTTTTGTTCCGGGCGTACTGACCGAAGAACTCTTCAAGGAATACAGGGAATATGTGGTGGGAAAAATAAGGACGTCCAATGTCTCTGATGTCATTAAGAAAAAATTATACAGGGAATTTGCAGAAGCTTACACATACTCATTCTACGACAGGCTGTATCATCTTACCGGAACACTTGATAATAATTTCTTCAACAATTACATAAAGGGGTTCTTCAGCAATGACAGGCTTGAGGAAATGATGTCCTGCTATTCCTCAGGAGGAGAAATCACGGCGGACCTTTCCGGAGGCAGAGCCACATACAGGAAAACCGCGACGGTGACATACGGCAAGCCGGAAGGAATTTCTGGAGGAAACTTCTCGTCAGGCTCATGCTACATGAAGGACGGAAAGAAACTGCTCAACATCGGGAAGATTGACGGAAAGGATATTATAATTGACGTGGACTCCAAGAAAACTGTTTCCCCGATGGAAAATGAATGGAAAATCACCGTAAAAGAATTCGACAGTGGCAGGTGTGTGCTCGACATTGGTGACGGAAAGTATACGGTCAGCTACGTTTTTAAGGGCGAAAATGTACCAACAAATAATCCAGATGATGATGAAGAGACGTGTCTTCGCTACCAATATCAGGGAGCCGTCATTACCGTCAAATACTCACCTGATAAAAACTATGCCGTTAATAAAGGCAATGCCATCCTGCTTGAGCCGACAGACAAAGGACTTATAAAGACATCCTTCAAGCTGTGGTTCCCGGACGGCAGAAGCACGTTCAGTTCCAAAGATGACTTTGACACGGAAAACCTGTCCGACCACAAGAAAGATTTGCTTACCATTTATGAGAACGAGAATGAAACCATCTCAATTCAATCCAATGATGTTTCCCTATACGGCGGAAAGTACGGATGGTACTACGGAATATGGACCGGAAGCGACAGCGAGCATCCCCTCACGGAGGAGAACATCGACAAGGCGTTCAGGAACCCCGAGGGCAGTGATGACTATGAAAAATATAATACTGAAAAAAAATTTGACGATGACAAGATAAAAAAATGCGGGGAGGAAAAGTCGAATGAGCTTAAGGGCAAAGGAAATGCCGTGCAGCCCACCTACGACTTCGGCGGCTACCTTCCTGAAAAGAAAGAAAAGGATGGCGAATCACGGCTTGAGGGAACGGTATCTACATACATGGTGGAGACAGTCCATGACGCAAACGGCGTCCTTAACTCCGAATCGACACAGGAAGTGTCAAGTCCCTTCATAAGTGCGGGTAAAATCCGGTGCAACAGGCTTGGAGGAGCCTCTTACTTCAACATAGAGGGCATACCGGAGGTTGGAAGTAGCACAACAAGCACGGCCCTGCAGAAGACGCTGAGTTCAGGAACGGACGTGACGTCGGGACCGCAGGCCTCCACCATAATCGGCAGCACGCCCACTTTCACGACGAACAAAGGAAGCTCATGGATGGTGCAGACCATGCAGGACGTGAACTCAGACAGAATTCCCGATGTCCTCAAGATTGACGGAAAAAAATGCCATGTTTATTTCGGAAGCGTTAATTCCAAGGGAGAAATCAACTACCCTTCAGATCCATCGTTTACCACAAGCGATTTTGCCCGGCTTACAGAGAACCGTAACTCATCCAGCTCCACGGGATTCTCCTTCAGTCCGTCTGGCGCAATACAGACAATCTATTCAGCAAGCGGAAAAGTCAGGGGCATAAGCCTTACAAACGGAATCAGCGGTTCAAGCTTTGAAGGAGAGAATGAGACCACGGCGACCCTCATGGACATAAACGCTGACGGCATCACAGACTATGTGCATTATGATTCTAATGATTCTAATGATTCTAAAGAAAAAATAAATTCGGTATATCTTGGTACCGGTGATGACTTCAAAAAAGGAGCCTTTGAATATGGATTTGAAAGAACAAGCAAAGGAAGCGTATCCGGCAATTCTGGAAGTTTCAGCGTAGGAAACTCTCTTCCAATTGCGGGAGGTAAAAGCAGCTCGTCTCAGAATATTAGTGCTGGAGTATCCGGTGATGTCGGAGTCAGCGTAAGCACAAGCTCAAGCGTTCAGGACTTCATGCTCATGGACGTGAACGGAGACGGACTTGTGGATGTCGTCCGCATGGCGGATAGCGAGGGCGACCAGAACAACAGCGTCTATGATGTGTTCTTCAATACAGGCTCAAAGATAGACTCAACAGGAACTCCGTTTAAACTACGAATTCCAAAATGGTCGTATGGCAATACCTCCCTTTCCTTTGGAAAGCTTAATGTAAACAATCAGGCTATAAACGGAAACGGAATATCCGGTGACAAAGAAACTGTCAAACTCAATGATGCAGAGACAATTGACCTGAGCGGCTTCAACAAGGACATTGACTCCCTTGATTGCTCTGTGACGGCCTCGGTGAATGCCAGCGGGAACCTTGCTGTAAACGTGAACATTCCAATTAAATTGCCGATTGAACTACAGTTCAACATAACCGCAAACGTAGGCGGCGGTGTCAACGGCGGAAGCACGACGACAAGCGCGACCGTCAAGATGATTGATATGGATGGGGACGGACTTGCGGACCATGTGCTCAATGTCGCTGGACAGGGAATCTGGTGGAAGCGGAACAAGATGGGAAAGGTAGGGCTCCTGAACCGAATCGACCTTCCCCAGGGCGGAAGCATTCAGATAGATTATTCTGAGAGCTACGGAACGAGGGACAACCCCTGCTTCAAGTACGTGATGTCAAAAGTCACTGTGAATGACGGCACTGACGGAACAGGCCCGCTCCCAAAGATTGAGCACGGGAAGCACTCTGTCATCACTCTCTATAAATATCAGGATGCATATTACGACAGGAAGAGAAAGGATTTCTACGGCTTCAGGAAGGTGACTTCCATATTCGCAGACGGTTCCTATCAGATGGATGAATACTACAACAGGGAGTATTACTCCAAGTGCGTGCCAGAGGAGAGCACCCGCAATACGCGGAAAGAAACCCCCGACAAGGAGGGGATAATTCTCTCAAGGTCAAAGACGACATTGTGTGAAGCCCCACTGGCCCTGCCCAAAAAGGAAGAGTCATGGACATACGAGGAGGCAAGCGGAGAAGATAATTTCATCTACACTGTTGCTGAATATGTGTACGACCCAATGGGCAACTGCACGGAGATTACACAGAGCTTTGATGACGGAACAAAACTCAGGGCAGAAATCATATACGACAACTCGAACACGACGGATTACATCGTGGGGCTTCCTGTTGACATAAAAGTTTACGGAACAGAAAACCAACTGATGCGATACCGAGCCGGAGAATATGACTCGAAGGGACAACTTGTAAAGCTATGTCAATATTTCGACTCGTCGAACCACTCAACGAACGAATTGAGTTATGATGAATACGGAAACATTAAGTCAGTCAAAGATGCCCGTGGAGCGACTATCTCCTATGAGTACGACGATGCGGAGCACATGTTCCCCACAGAAATATCTCAGCTGGGAAAGGGCACAGATACCTATACCGGAAAGACTGAATACTACGTTGACACGCAGACAAAGAAGTCCGAGACTGACTGCAGAGGCAACACCATGAGGTTTGACTACGACGGCTGGCAGAGGATTTCAAAAATCTTCACGGTTCATGATGGCGAGACTCCTGCTGTAAGCTATGAATATCATGCCCCTGTTGAAGCCGTAGACGGCAAGAGGGAATTGTGGTATGCCGTGACAAACAACAAGGTCTTGTTTGATAAAAAGGATGAGAAAATCATACAGACTGTAGTTCAGATTGACGGTCTTGGACGTGCGGTACGCACCGCAAAGACAGGATTCGTAAACGGAGAGGACGGGTGGAACGTCAGCGGCACCGTGGAATATGACATCAGGGGTAGAACGGAAAAGGAAGGAATGACGGAGTTCATCAAAGGAAAAGACATAGATGTGCTGCTTGCCTCCGTGCCAAAGATGACAGGCTTATTTACCTTATACAAATATGACGAAAGGGACCGCCTGATAGAGACAAAATTTCCCGACGGTGCCGTGCAGACAGCGGAATTTGAGATAAAAGATGGAAAGCTAATTTCCAACTCAACGGATCCGCTTGGAAATGTCTCGGTGCAGGAGACTGACTCTCACGGAAACATTGTCCGAGTCGCACGAAAGGACAGCGATGGAAATCAGCTTACGGAAGTGACCTACCGCTACAACGAGATGGGAGAGATGCTCAAGGCATTTGACGCGAAGGGACATCCCGTTACGGTCGAATATGATTTACTCGGCAGACGTACCGCACTTGAAAGCCTTGATTCCGGGCGACAGGAATTCTTCTACGATGATTGCTCAAACCTCGTGCGCGAGAACAACTCCGTTTTACGCGAGCACAACAAGCAGATTCTCTATGAGTATGACGGACTGAACCGCCTCGTGAAGATTGACTACCCGGATACAGCTGATACAGTGTACACCTACGGAAAGGCCAATGACAGAAACGGAGCCGCCGGAAAAATTCGTTCCATAAATGATGCCTCAGGAACTCTGAAATATGAGTATGGAAAGCTTGGGGAGGTTACAAAGGAAACTAGAACACTAACAAACCACCTGAGCCACACAAAGAAAACAGAGACCGCAGTGATGGAATACCGCTCGGACTACCTCGGAAGGATGCAGTGGATTGTCTACCCTGACGGAGAGAAAATCACATACGGCTATGACAACGGCGGACAGGTCGTAAGTGTAACCGGAGAGCATTGGGGACAAAAGTTCAAATATGTGACAAACATTCTCTACGATGAGTACGGGCAGCGGACAAGGATTGAGTACGGCAACGGCACGTCCACGGATTACACGTATGACCCCGCGAGACGGTGGCTTGAAACGATAAAGACACAGAATGATAAGGGAAA
>Ga0247609_10004799_pt1 | contig 13393 bp, 12 predicted proteins | sample 172DNAGHGlowgp2_FD_193487 | JGI IMG/M metagenome (GOLD analysis project Ga0247609, IMG submission 193487) | Sheep rumen microbial communities from Palmerston North, Manawatu-Wanganui, New Zealand - 1728 DNA GHGlow gp2 | ecosystem: Host-associated > Mammals > Digestive system > Stomach > Rumen ...
TCTGCACGCTTACTCTGTATAAGCGATTCGCACGCAAGCAAGCTTGCGGCTCTCTGCTTATGTCGGTGCGTTTTGTGAATGGCTACGTCAATGTTTCTTGACGCAGCCCCGGGTCAAATGAGTTTCTTTTTACATTGTTTGAAAGCGGAGCCGATCACTTCTTCCCCTCTTCCGGTTTATTGTTAGCCATAATGCGTTGCAGTTCCTGCATAAAATTCTGCACATCCGCAAATTGACGATACACGGAAGCAAAACGGACGTACGCGATCTGATCCGTCTTTTCCAACCGTTCCATCACCAGTTCCCCGATCTCCCGGCTCGTAATTTCGGACTCGCCCTTTAAACGAAGCTCCCGTTCAATATCATGCGACATGTCGCGAATCGTTTCCAGCGATACCGGACGTTTTTCAAACGCTTTCAGAAGACCGTTAAACAGTTTATTACAGTCAAACAATTCCCTGCGGCCATCTTTTTTATTTACCACCAGTGGTGATTCTTCATACTTTTCATATGTCGTAAACCGACGGCTGCACTGGGGACATTCTCTCCGGCGACGGATCGACGCGCCGTTTTCCACGGAGCGGGAATCAATAACGCGGCTGTCTTCATAAGAACAAAACGGACATCTCATTGGCTCACATCCTTTTCACTGACGGAATCTGTCATGGACATAATACAACAAAGCGGCAGTGTAAACTGCCGCATATGTTTTTTATTAACGACCCTGCATCCAGGGCGGAATTTCTTCTGTCGGATCTTTGGGGAAGCTGGAAATGATACTGCTGTGGGAAGATTCTTCACGCGCAGTCACTGTCGAAGCCGCAGGTTTTACTGTGGTCGCAGTTTTTATTTCCCCGCCGGCACGTTTTTGCGTTTTCCATCCCGGCGTCTGAATCGTAGACTGCCCTGTCAACGCCGGATTCTTTCCATTAAAGCCGGTTGCGATAACCGTTACGCGGATCTCATCATCCAGATTTTCATCGATGACAGCGCCAAAGATGATATTTGCCTCCGGATCCACTGCTTCCGTAATAATATTCGAAGCTTCGGTAACATCAAACAGGGACAGGTCCTTACCGCCTGTAATATTGAACAAGACTCCTCTTGCCCCTTCAATGGAAGCTTCCAGCAACGGGCTCTTAATAGCCGCTTCTGCCGCCGCAACAGCGCCGTTGTCGCCCTTTGCCGTACCGATGCCCATCAGCGCGGAACCTGCATTGGACATGATCGTCTTCACATCGGCAAAGTCCGCATTGATCAGGCCGGGTACAGAAATCAGGTCGGAAATACCCTGCACGCCCTGACGAAGCACATCATCCGCAATACGGAACGCATCCAGCATACTGGTCCGCCGGTCGATGACCTGCAGCAACCGGTCGTTGGGGATCGTAATCAGCGTATCAACACGGTCTTTTAAATTCACGATTCCGGCATCCGCCTGGTTCATCCTGCGTTTGCCTTCGAATGAGAACGGTTTGGTAACTACGCCAACAGTCAGCGCGCCGGCTTCTCTGGCGCATTCCGCAACAATCGGCGCAGCGCCTGTCCCGGTACCGCCGCCCATGCCGGCAGTAACGAAGACCATATCCGCGCCTCGCAGCTGTTCGATCAATACATCCCTTGATTCTTCCGCCGCTTTCTGTCCAATCTCCGGATTTGCTCCGGCGCCCAATCCTTTGGTCAGTTTCTCACCGATCTGGATCCGATTCTGCGCCTTAGAAAGAATCAAAGCCTGCGCATCTGTATTTACAGCAATAAAATCAACGCCCCGCAAGCCGGACGTAATCATTCGATTTACTGCATTATTACCGCCGCCGCCTACGCCAACAACCTTAATTTTTGCCAACGTTTCAGGCGTAATTCCGGAATCTGCCGGATTATTGGTAATGTCTTCAAACATGTTATTATCCCCCTAATCACATACTATATATGTTATTATATCATTCTCTTCAAAAATAAAAAAGTGAATTATTATGTACTTTTAAAAATAATTGAGAATAAAATCCATTTTTTTAGCCAGTTCACAATAATTTCAAAGTTTGAAAGCCATTTGTACCCGCTATTTTTTCAAAAACAGTCTGCGAATAATGGCCAGGTTATTAAAAATGCGCATTCCCAGCACCAGATTAACAATCAGATAAAAGTCAATATTCATCATGATACCGGCATAACACAAAAATACCGATAACAGGATATTGACGCAGAAGCCGGACAGGAAGATCGTATTATCGTAGTCCCCTTCCATAGCCGCCCTCAGTCCGCCAAACGCAGTATCCAGCCCGGCCATCAGCGCTACTGAAAAATACGGCGCGTACAACTTGGGAATAATCCCCGGGGTCAGAATCCCGACTGCAATACCCAGAATCAGTCCGATCAATGCATAAATCATTTGGCGCCTCCGGTATTGTTCTTCCGGGAATTTTCTTCATTCCCGCTTCTTTTTGCGGCGTTGGTCTCTTCCTCTTTCTTCTTGTCGCCGTCAGTTTCATTGTTCCCGGTTTCCGAAACTACCTTGGCAAATTCAAAGCGCCTGTCCCCTTTATACGCAGGAACCCTTACTTTATCCGACTGGACGACATCTGCCAGTATTCCCCAAAACTTGAAATTTTCCAGCACGCCGCCCCGCAACTTTAACGCGCTTTCCAGCGTCTGGGGATTTCCAATCGCGGAAATGACAAAAGGCGCAGCCAGACGTCTTTCATTTACCAGTACGGTAGGTCCCACGCAACGGATCTCACTGGATCCAATCAGCCTCTGTCCGTTCAGGGAAATCGCTTCGGCTCCGGCGGCCCGTAATTCGTTAACGACTCGCAGCAGATCTTCATCATGGATAATATAAAGACTTTTATTCTCTCCCGCTTTGGCAGCCTGTTTACTGTCATCAATGGTCAGAATGATTCCTTTTCCTTCCATGACAGTTTCGCCTGCCCGCGCTTTCATTTCATCCATTTCTTTCTGCGCAGCGCCGGAAATACGCCCCTCACGGTATTCGTTCAATTCTTTGGTCAGTTTATCGCGATCCGCCTGCACTTCTTTCAGACGCACAGTCAGATCCTCCACACGCTGCACCGATACAGTCTGGTACTGCTGATGCGATTTCAGCTGCATCGTTATCATAAATCCCAAAATAATACATACCAGAAAAATAAGTATTCTGGTATGTTTATTCTTTATCGTCATCATCCCGTGGTTCCTCTTTCCCGATTACTGTTTTATCAAACGGACAAAAGGCTTGCTGTACTGCAGGTCCATATATTCGACCTGCACATTCTTTCCTTTCATCTCATTAAAGACCATCATAAACAAATCCGCTTTCCCCGCCAGTTCGTTGACCGGTCCCAGCATAACGGGGAATCCGTAACGCATATGGATGATCAGCTTGTTTTCTTTGTCAACATGCATATCGGCAATCTGGTCTTTTGCGTCAGGTTTCAGTTTATCCATAAACTTCAGGACTTCCTGGATCGTATCGTTCTCCAGCGTATCCCCGATAAACGCATTTCCGCAGGCAATACCTGCCAGCCGGGGAACAGACGCGTCTTTGATTCCATCCGTCATATCCAGGACGAGTCCTGTTTTATCCAGTTTGGCATAATTACCGTAATCCGTAATGATATACAGGGACGGGCGCCTTTCTTTTATATAAACGTTCAACACCGAAGGAAAATCATAATGCACTTCAGCGCTTTCCACCCTGACGTCGCCCTGTAAGGCCTCCTGAATCTTGCTTTTTGAAACCAGGAACAGATTGACCGGCTTGCGCGCCCCGGTCATCTTCAGGATGCTTTCTGTGGTAAACTGCGTGCTCCCGTGCACAACAATATTTCCAAAGGCAAAATCAGGACGGTGTACATAATTCCACCCTGCCACCGCTGCGGCAGCAAAAACCAGAAGCCCCAGCAGCCAAACAATAGTATGGATACGGTCGCGTCGGCGGTCTTCCTGTAATTTTTCCTGATAGAACCCCATGATCCAAGCCTCCAGATCCAACCCTTTTTACAGGTGGGCTGACTCCAAAATCATTTCACACAAATCTTCAAAATTCGTTCCTTCCGCCGCTGCTGCATCCGGAACCAGACTGGTCGGCGTCATTCCGGGGACAGTGTTCATCTCCAGCACATAACACTTACCGTCTTCTCCGATGATGCAATCGGTCCGCGCGACGCCGGAACATCCCAGCACTTCGTATGCATCAACCGATATTTTCTGCAGGGTATGCGTAATTTCTTCCGGCAAAGGCGCCGGCACAAGATGATCCACACCGCCGACAGAATATTTTGCATTGAAATCATACCATTTGGCATGCGGTTTAATCAGTATCACCGGCCAGACTTTTACCGAGCCGTCCGGCTTGCGCATCATGCATACTGACGTTTCCTGTCCGGCAATATACTGCTCGACCAGCACTTCTTCATCATACTGGAACGCAAGGTCCAATGCTTTTTGCAGTCCGGAAACTTCCTTTTCGATAGAAACTCCCAGCGAACTTCCCTGCGATACAGGTTTTACTACAACCGGCAGGGAAAATCTATCAGCGATCGCCTTGACCATGTCCTGTTTTTCTCTGTCCCGTCTGTACAGGAACATATATTCAGGCGTAGGGATTCCGCTGCCAATAAATACCCGCTTTGCCGCAATCTTATTCATGCTCATCGCACTGGCTAACACGCCGGAACCCGTATAAGGTATCCCCATCATTTCCAATGCGCTTTGCAATCTGCCGTCTTCTCCATACAGACCGTGAACGGCAATTACAACCACATCCGCCCCGCTTTCTTTTATCTGCTCGGAAAAATTATGCGGAACCAGACGAATTTCCTTTACATTATATCCTTTATTCCTCAACGCGGAGGCCATTGCACGGCCTGTTGACAGGGAAATTTTTTCTTCTGCAGACGGTCCGCCCATTACAACGGCTATCGTTTTATCTTTATACATAATATGATTCCTCGTTCCTGGATTTTATACAGTTTCGCCTGTGCCTGATTCAAAATCCCATTTTATTAACCATTACCACGGCTTTCAATCCGTGCCTGAAATTATTTCTCTACTTCCTGAAATTCTTTAACCAGTTCTTCGCCGATTTTGAATACATCGCCCGCGCCCATGGTGATAACCAGATCTCCTTTTTCACAGTTCTTGTACAGATACTCTTCCACACGGGCAAAACTATCTATAAACACAACATCCTGTCCGGTAGTCTGCTGAACAGACTCAGCCAGCAGCTTGCTGCTGATCCCGGGAATGGGTTGTTCCCCGGCGGAATATATATGCGTGAGAATCAGTTTATCACAGTTGCCGAAACAGTTGCAGAATTCATCATACAACAGCTTCGTCCGAGTGTAACGGTGGGGCTGGAATACACAGACGATCCTCCTGGCGCCGGTTTCCTTCGCAGCCTGCAGCGTCGCTGCGATCTCCGTAGGATGGTGCGCATAATCATCGACTACCCAGATACCATTTTCTTTTCCTTTTGTTTCAAAACGACGTTTCGCGCCGGAAAATTTTGCCAGCGCCGCAACGATCACGTCCGGAGCAATGCCCATCAGCATCGCAGCCGCAAAAGCCCCCAGCGAATTCAGCACATTATGCCGGCCCGGGACGATAAGATGGACATCCGTTAATTTTTCCCCTTTATGATACAATTCATAGTCGGTACCGTCAATGCTGTGCCGGATATTTTTTGCCTGATAGATACATTCCTCTGTCAAACCATACGTTACAAATTCACGTTCCGTTTCTTTTGCAAGACGCTGCACTTTAACATTATCCAGACACAATACGGCAGTTCCTCCCTCTCTCATATGAGAAAGGTATTCCTTAAACGCCTGGTATATATTTTCCTCTGTCCCATAATGGTCCAGGTGATCGTCTTCGATATTGGTAATGACAGGGATGAACGGCGTAAATTTCAAGAACGAACCGTCACTTTCATCGGCTTCCGCTATCACCCATTCACTTTCTCCGTTTCTGGCGTTGCCGCCCAGCGAGGCCACATCGCCGCCAATCACAACGGTCGGATCGATGCCTGCTTCTGCGGCAATGACCCCGATCATGGCGCTTGTAGTAGTCTTGCCGTGGGCTCCCGCAACCGCCACACCTTTCACGCCTTTTCCATTTAATAATTCTTTCAAAACATCGCTGCGATGTAAAACAGGGAGATTTTTTTGACGGGCCGCCGCCAGTTCAGGATTAGTTTCCGGAATCGCCGTAGACACAACAATGGCGTCCGCCCCCTCGATCTGGCAGTCATCATGTCCCATGTAAACCATGGCGCCGGCTTCGGCCAGCTCATAAGCCATATGACCAACCTGCAGGTCGGAACCGGTAATCTCAAAGCCCCGTTTCACCAGCACATACGCTAACGCGCTCATTCCTGCCCCGCCAATACCGATAAAGTGGATATGTCTGTAATTCTCCAACATCTGCTTTACCTCCGCCTTTATTTTTTTACCAAAGCAATCGCCTGTTTTGCAATTTCCATCGCGGCTTTTGGCCGTCCCGCCTTGCCTGCGGCAAGCTTCATCTTCTTCAGTTCCTCTTCATACATCAATAAGTGTTCTACTTTTTCCAGCAAAATGTCCCCATCCAGATCCTTGTCCAGAATTACATGAGCCGCGCCTTCCGCTTCCAGCGCCCTGGCATTAAATTCCTGATGGTTTGCCGTAGCAAAAGGAAACGGGATCAATATGGACGGGATTCCTTTCGCCGTCAGTTCCGCCAGGCCGATAGCGCCTGCCCGGAAGACGGCAAGATCCGCGGCGGCCAGCGCCAGCGGCATATCGTATAAGTAAGGAGCTACATGAATATTTGATTTGAACCCGCCGGCCTCTTCGATCTGTTTTGCATACGCTTCATAATTCTTTTTTCCTGTCGCATGCAATACCTGTACATCGTCCCGTCCGGAAAGATTCTTTTCCAGCCGGAAAGCCGCTTTGTTGATCGACGCTGCGCCCAGGCTGCCGCCGGCAATCAAAATGGTTTTCTTTCCCGCTTCAAGCTGAAAAAACTTTAAGCCTTCCACACGCCTGTGATTTAAAATTTCCTGCCGGATCGGATTCCCGGTAAAAATTTTCTGCGCTTTCCCTTTAAAATATTTATCCGCTTCTTTATAACCCAAAAAAATTTTTTTAACGAAATAAGATAAAATTTTATTGGTCACACCCGGCATTGCGTTCTGCTCCTGCACGCAGGAAGGAATTCCTTTCAGCGCTGCAAGGAAGACAATAGGCCCGCATACATAACCGCCGGTCCCAATCACCAGATGAGGCTGATATTCATCCAACAATTTTTTTGCATCGTACAACCCGGTAAACAGTTTGCCTATCGACCGCAGCGTATCCAGGCTCAGCCTGCGCTGAAATCCCTGCACGTCGATAAAATCAATCGGATACCCTGCCCGGGGGACCAGATCTTTTTCCAGGCCGTGCGTCGTTCCGACAAAACGTATCTCCGCTTCAGGCGCTATCCTCTTAATCGTATCCGCGATAGTAAGAGCCGGATAAATATGTCCGCCCGTACCCCCGCCTGATATGATTACTCTCATCTTACCAAAATCTCCTTTATTCACTGCTGCCAAAACAATTTTTTCCAAAATCAGGAAACAACCCTTTGTATCAGCAGTATCTTATTTTTCCAGCTCATGTACCAGCTTTTTGAAATAACGGCCCCGTTCTCCCATATCATGGAACATGTCAAAGGACGAGCACGCGGGGGATAACAAAACGATCTGCGGCGGTTTCGCCACAGCATAAGCCGTATCTACCGCAGCTTTAAACGTATCAACTTTCACTATATTCTGCACGCCTGCCGTTACCGCCGCCTCATAAAACCGTTCTTTCGCCTCCCCCAGCAAAATCAGAAGGTCCGTCTTTTCGCGGATCAGATTCATCATGGGTTCCAACGGCGTCATTTTATCATGACCGCCGGCCAACAGAATGATATGTCCGCCTGGAAATGCTTCCAGCGCTTTGATCACAGAATCCGTATTCGTCGCCTTAGAGTCGTTGTAATACGGCACGCCATGGATCGTAGTCACATATTCGATCCGATGTTCCACCCCTTTAAAATCCAACAGGGTCTGGCGCATATTTTCTGCGGTCACTCCTGCAAAATATCCGCAGGCTATAGCTGCCAGCACATTCTCTTCATTATGGGCGCCAAAGATCTGCAGTTCCGATTTATGACAGATCTCAGACACTTTATTGTTCCATTTTACAAAGAAACTTCCGTCTTTCATGTAAACGCCTTCCGGCAAAACTGCTTTCCGGCTGAAATAACAGATTTTTCCCCTGCAATACTTTCCCCAGGTGCGAACCTCCGGATCGTCATAATTCAAAATAGTTACCTGCTTTGCCGTCTGATTGACAAAAACATTCCGTTTGCAGCGCGCATATTCATCCATGGTCTTATGCCGTTCCATATGGTCTGGCGTAAGATTGAGTACCGCAGCCACATCCGGAGAAAATTGCCGGATCCCCTCCAGCTGATAACTGGAAACTTCCGCTGTCACCCAGCTGTTTTTATCAAGACCCTTCACTTCCCGTGAAAGAGCAAATCCGATATTTCCTCCCACAGCGGTTTTTACTGGCAGTTTTTTCATCATCTCGCCTACCAGTGTCGTCGTTGTCGTTTTTCCATTGGTCCCGGTAATCGCAATCATATGTCCGGGAAAATTCCGCCATGCCAGTTCAATTTCAGCAATCACTTCAATTCCATCTGCCGCTGCCTTTTGCAGTACAGGCAATGCCAGGGGCACCGCCGGCGATAAAACAACCTGCTGTACTTTTGCCAAAACTTCTTCCACGTTACCGCTGACGAAACCGCCGCCATTCGCGGCCAATGCGTCTGCTAACTCAGGTTCCAGTACTTTCGGCGTATCGTCATACAGGAAAACCGTCTTTCCTTGCTCTGCCAGTTCCGCAGCCGCGCCTTTCCCGCTGATCCCTGCGCCAAAGACCATAACATTTTGTATCTCAGACATACTATATGCCACCCTTTCCCATCAGCCACAGCCCCATAGCAAGCAGGCCGAACAAACAGCTTGCCAGAGTAAATACCGTCACAACTTTCGTTTCTTTCCAGCCGCCCAGTTCAAAATGATGATGGATCGGCGTCATGCGGAATACCCGCTTCCCGCCGGTATGTTTAAAATAGGCAACCTGAATAATGACCGACAACGTTTCCAGTACATACACGCCGCCAAGAATGACCAAAAGAACTTCCGTGTGCGTCAGCAATGCCAGCGCTGCAACTGCGCCGCCTAACGCGAGGGATCCGGTATCGCCCATAAACACCTTGGCCGGGTTCCGGTTCCAGACCAGAAAACCGAGACAGCTTCCCAAAACAGCCAGCGCAAACAGGCACAGATCTCCTTCGCCGATCTGCCAGGCAATTACGGCGTAGACCAGCATGACCGGTATGCTGACGGAGGAAACTAATCCATCCAGTCCATCCGTAAGGTTCACCGCGTTAGTCGTTCCTACAAGCAGGAACAGAACCAGCACATAATACAGCCATCCCATCTGTATAGAAATAGATGTTCCGGGAATCCACAGTGCAGTCCCTTCCGGACCCACATGTTGCTCCACATAATAAATATACGTCAGGGCCAGCGCGATTTGCAATGCCATCTTCTGCTTTGCCGTCAGCCCCAGATTCCGTTTCATTACTACTTTGATATAATCGTCCAGAAATCCGATCAGCGCGTGGCCGAAAGTCAGCACAAACGCAATCGCGATCAGTGGCGTAAACCGGTTCCAGACTACCATGGCGACAAACAGGCCGCATAACATCATAATACCGCCCATGGTCGGCGTCCCGCTCTTTTTCATGTGGCTGGCGGGACCTTCATCTCGAATACTCTGTCCAAACTTTAACTTATGAAGCATCGGAATCATAACCGGTCCCAATGCCGCGCAAACGATCAGGGCAGTCAGCAGCGCCCCCAGGGCTTGCAGGCCCGTAATTTCCATACTGTGCACCAAACTTTCCTAGTTTTGTCAGGGAAACGCCTTAACATTAAGGAATCACTGGTTAATTCAGCTCTTCCATAATTCAGCGTGTCCATTTCTGCAATAATTATTTTTATTTCTTCTTAAATACCAGATCGATGATACCGGCGACCTGCATCGAATGGGATCCTTTCAGCAAGACAATGTCGCCCGGTTCCAGTATCTCCTCCAGCTTTTCTGCAGCGCCCTGCCGGTCCGCAAAATAAAACGCCCGCACACCGTCAGCTAACGCTTCCGCAACAGCGGCTTTCGTTTCATTCCCATAACCCAGCAGGATATCTGTCTTTGCATCGGCAGCCATACGCCCGACACTTTTATGCGCCTCTTCAGCCGTATCCCCCAGTTCCAGCATGTCAGCCACCACCGCAATCGTACGGCAGGGCGGTTTTGCGCTGTGCTTCAGCCTTTCCAGCGTGGCAAAAGCGGCCTCCATAGAAGCCGGACTTGCGTTATATGCATCGTTGATCACGGTATAGTCGCCAAAATGAAGCAGCTCCTGCCGGCTTCCTGTTAAAACAATACCGGACAACGCTGTTTTCATATTATTTAATTGTACACCAAAATACCTTCCGACTGCAATAGCGGATAACGCATTCATGACATTATGTTCGCCGATCTGCGGGATATAAAACTCTTCGGCTTCGTTTCCGGCCCTGCATATGAAACGGCTTCCGTCCGCCGCAATCGCTACCTGATCTGCCCGTACATCATCTTCTACCCGCATACCGAACCAGGCAACCGGCGTATGCAGTTTGCTTTGCATCCCGCGAACCCGGGGCAGGTCCCCGTTGAGCACGGCAAATCCTTCAGAAGGTAAATCTTCCAGAATTTCACTTTTTGCTTTTGCAATATTATCCAGGCTTCCCAATTCTCCCACATGCGTGGAACCTACATTAGAAATTACCGCTACATCCGGTCTGGCAATTGCGCACATAGCCTTAATCTGACCTAAGCCGCGCATCCCCATCTCAACCACGGCGATTTCCGTATCGGAGCGGATACTTAACAATGTCCGGGGAAGTCCGATCTCATTATTAAAATTGGCCTGGGTCTTGACAACATTGAATTTGGAAGAAAGAACTGCCGCAACCATATCCTTTGTGGAAGTTTTTCCGTTAGACCCGGTGATGGCCACGACCTTTAATTTTGGAAAACTCATACGGTACGCATGAGCGATGTCCTGATACGCTTTTAACGTATCTTTTACATATATGACCGGAATTCCTGACGGCGCTTCTGTCGGCTGTGATGCAACAATCCCTGCCGCGCCGTTTTCCACGGCTTTTCCGGCATACGCATGCCCGTCAAAGTTTTCCCCTTTCAGCGCGATAAACAATTCGCCCCGGGTAATCGTCCTGGTATCCGTATTCACCCCGGCAAAATCCGGATTCCCTGCAAAGTCACAACGGCCGCCTGTAGCCGCAATCACTTCCTGCAATGTAATCATGCCTGTTTCCCCTTCCAATATTCTTCCACCACTTCTTTATCATCAAAATGGATCGTTTTATCTTTCAGTATCTGATAATTCTCATGTCCTTTTCCCGCAACCATGATCACATCCTCTTTGCCCGCATGAGCCAGCGCATATTCAATGGCGGCTTTACGGTCTGCGATCCGGGTTACGGATTTTCCTTCCGGCACAGGTTTCAATGCAATCTCGATCTGATCAATGATCTTCTCCGGATCCTCGCTGCGCGGATTGTCGGATGTCACTACTACATCGTCGGCAAGCCGCAATGCAATTTCACCCATAATGGGACGCTTCTTGTTATCCCGGTCGCCACCGCAGCCGAACACAACCCAGAGACGGCCTTTTGTAATCAAACGAGCCGTATTCAGCACATTCTCCAATCCATCCGGCGTATGCGCATAATCCACGATCACCGTATACGGCTGTCCGGCTTCCACCAGCTGGAACCGTCCCGGCACGCCGGCAAACCCGTTCAGCGCTTTTTCTATTTCCGCTTTATCAATTTTTTCTGCCAGCAACGCGCCGACAGCGCACATCACATTATACACGTTGAACTTTCCGGTGATGTTAAGCTGCAGGTCCATCTCTCCCGCCGGCGTGTGAAGGCACAGGTGCATCCCTTTGGCTTCCACATCATAAGCCAGCGGATAAATGTCATTTTCTTTTCCCATGCCGTAGGTCAGGTACGGCGCTTTCGTCCGGGCTTCGATAACTTTGCTGGCCGGTTCATCCGCATTGAACACGGCAGTTTTATTTTCTTTTTCCCCGTCGGACAGATGCTCAAACAGCAAACTTTTAGCATCCCGATAAGCTTCCATGGTCTTATGGAAATCCAGATGGTCTTCCGTTATATTGGTGAGCGCCGCTGTGTCGTATTCAATACCGGCCACACGTTTTAATGCCAGCGCATGGGAAGAAACTTCCATCACCACATACTGGCAGCCGGCTTCTTTCATGCGGTACAAAAATTTTTGCAGGTCCACCACATCCGGCGTAGTGTTATGGGACACCACAGACTCTTCCCCAATCATCACGTTGATGGTACCGATCATGCCGCATTTGTATCCCGCGCTTTTCAGCACCTGGCGGATGATGTTGGTACTGGTCGTTTTTCCGTTTGTGCCGGTCACGCCGATCATACGCATGGTTTTACCGGGGTAATCAAAAAAGTATGGCGCAATCAGCTCCATCGCGCCGCGTACATCTTTCGACTGCAACAGCGTCAGCCCTTCCGGAACAACCGGGGGGACATCTTCTACCAAAGCTGCAACTGCGCCAGCTTCCGCCGCTTTTGTCAAAAATTTATGCCCGTCCACATGAACGCCTTTTAATGCAATAAACAGACTTCCCTTCTGTACAGTCCGCGAATCTGCCGTTACATCTGTAACGATTTTATCCGTTTTGCCAATAACCGTAACCTCGGGCAACAAATCAATTAAGAGCTGTAGTTGCTTCTGCATACAAATTCCTCCTTAAACTGAAATGGCAGCCTGAAAAGGCTGCCTCTCAAAATTCATTTTATCATTCCGTTACAAAATTTTAAAAGGCTATAACAAGAGCAAGATCTTTCTACATCTTTTCCTGATGATAACCTAACGATTAGATGCTTTCACATAAATATTGCTGCGGGCCACTTTCATCCCCAACTGTTTTTCCGCAATGGATGTGATCCGTTCCGGACCTTTCAGCTGGTCCACTTCTATCTTTAACTCGGAATTTTTCGAAATCAGCTGCGACTCCTGCGTCTGCAGTTTTATCAACTGTTTTCCGGCAGACACTAACGCCGCGCTTCGCATAACGGTCGCGAAATACATGGCAAGTATCAGTCCGACTGTAACAAATAAGCGCCGACGGAACAATTTATAATTCGGTTTCCGCACACGCCTGGGATGGGGACGGTTTACGGCAG
>Ga0247609_10004802_pt1 | contig 13390 bp, 4 predicted proteins | sample 172DNAGHGlowgp2_FD_193487 | JGI IMG/M metagenome (GOLD analysis project Ga0247609, IMG submission 193487) | Sheep rumen microbial communities from Palmerston North, Manawatu-Wanganui, New Zealand - 1728 DNA GHGlow gp2 | ecosystem: Host-associated > Mammals > Digestive system > Stomach > Rumen ...
CAACTGGAACGACTGGGCACAGCTGAATGGCGGCACCAAGTTCACCGTTCCTTCGTGCAAGGGTGCCACCATCTCGATGGAAGCCTACAGCGAAATCACCACAACCACTATCGACGGACAGAAAGACTATACGCAGGGCAAGACCATCAGCTACACCATTGCCGGTGCTGCTGAGACGGTTGACGTTGTGATTGGCGATGGCAGCTACTACCGCTACATCCAGGTGGTACTGCCCGTGGTACAGAGCCAGGGCGGCGGCCAAAGTTATGATAATGTGGCAGCTACCATTGAGTGGCCTTTCAATGATCCTGCTACCATTGCCGACTACAATGCCGCTCCAAAAGATGCATTCTCTACCGTTGATGTCAATGCTGGCGACCTCACTGTTACTGGTGCTGCAACCCGTACTGCAGACAACTTGGCCGATGGCATTAAGTTTATTAAACTCAAGCCTGCTGGTTCAACGACTGCTATGCAATGGGTGGCTAAACCTGCAGCCGGACTGACATTCACCCCAACGAAGGTGAGCATGTGGATCCAGCGTTTCGGCACCGATGCTGAGAACGGCGTTACCATCAACGCGAAGGTGGGTGATAGCGAAGCGGTTACTCTGGGTAACTTCACTGCTCCTCGTGCTAACCAAGACGCAAACAAAGATAAATTCGCCAAAAACAGCAACTGGACTAACCACGTGGAAATAGAGCTTACTGCTGAGCAGCAGGCTGCACTGGCTTCCGGAAAAGAACTCACGCTGTCGGCTACGATTGGTGTTGGCAATACCAAAGAAGGCGGCTTCAGCGATGTCATCATCGAGGGCTTTGTCAATGGTACTGCTGCTCAAGTAGAGAAGTACACCCTGGCTACCGCCGTTGCTCCTGAGGCTGCCGGCAGCATCAACGTCTATCCGAAGGCTGACGAGTATGAGGAGGGCAGCGAGGTGACACTCACCGCCACCGAGAACTTCGGCTTCGATTTCGTGAACTGGACGAACGCCGCCGGTCAGGAGGTTTCTACCGAGGCCAAGTTCAAGTACACCGTGAACAGCAACGAGACGCTGACCGCTAACTTCAAGGCCGTGGAGACCTATGAGCTGAAGCTGACCGTTGACGGCACGAGCGACTACATGGTGACCGTCAGCCCCGAGCCCACTGTGGTGGACGGCAAGAACATGTATGAGGCCGGCACCGCCGTGCAGCTCAACGCTAACCAGTATGAGGGCCTTGTTACCTTCACCAACTGGAGCGACGGCGAGACCGGCAGCAGCAAGATTGTATCCATGACCGATAACATCGAGCTGACAGCCCTCTATGCACAGGCCGACATCATCGCCGGCTGGGACTTCTACAAGGCAGGTGGCAACGGACGTAAGGCAGACTTTGCCGCACAGGACAACGATGCCGACGCCCTGAACCTAGTGAACACAACTACCGGCGAGACACAGGGCTGGCTCGACAAGTCGACGCTTGGCGGCGGTGGCTATGAGAGCTTCAAGGGTGCTGCCGTCAACTGGCGCACTGGCGCAAGCAATGGCGACGTAGGCAACTGGCACTGGCAGACCAAGGTCAATGCCGAGGCCTTCACCGACATCAACGTGCAGTTCCAGATGCTGTATAACTACAACGCCTACCAGACCTACGATGCCGAGTTCTCACTCGACGGCGAAAACTGGACGAAGTTCGGCAGCGTCACCATGGAGGGCACCCGCGTGGTTGGCACATTCAGCGAGAAGCTGCCCGCCGCAGCCAACAACCAGAAGGAGCTATACATCCGCATGAAGGCCGACAAGACCTCGAAGGTGGACGGTGCTGCTTCAGCCAACGACGGTAACACGCTGGCTATGTTCTTCATCACCGGCACACCGAAGCTTGTTGACGACGGCAAGGCTCCCGTACTGGTTTCTAACGTTCCTGCAACAGGGGCTACCGGTGCTTCGGCAGCAGGCAAGATTGTGCTCACCTTCGACGAGCGTGTCAAGGTGGCCGAGGGTACGAAGGCTACGCTGGGCACTGCCGAGCTGACACCGACCGTGAGTGGCAAGACCGTGACGTTCGAGTACAAGGGTCTGGAGTATTCTACCGAGTACACCTTTACCCTGCCTGCCAACAGCGTCAGCGACCTGACGGACAACAAGCTGGCCGAGGCCGTTACCATCAGCTTCACCACGATGACTCGTCCGGCAGTGACGAAGGGTACGTACGATGCTGTGGTATCGACAGTGGAAGAGCTGACAGCAGCCATCGCAGCCGCCCAGGCTCGTACAGACAAGAACACCCGCTTCCGCATCTTCATCAAGAACGGCAAATACACCCTGCCGCGTGGCAACGAAAAGACCTATCGCCACACCAACGGTAAGAGTGGTTCTGAAGAGGTGGTCTACTGGGAAGGCAGTCTGACAGATCCTATTACCTACATCAATACCAACAACGTATCGTTCATCGGTGAAAGCCGCGACGGCGTTATCATCACCAATGACGAGCCTGATACTGATGAGTACACCTTCACAGGCAACTATGGCAAGGCCAGCAAGTTTGAAGGCATAGGCAACAGTGACGTGTTCCAGCTGCGTGGTGAGGGTTACTACTGGCAGGATCTGACCGTAGAGACTGGCATGGAGGACGGCCGTGGCCGCGACATCGCTATCCAAGACCGTGGCACGAAGAACGTCTATAAGAACGTTGGCCTGCGTGGCTATCAGGACACCTGGACATCGAACAACGACAATGGCCTCTATTACTTCGAAGGCGGCTATGTCCGCGGACGCACCGACTATATGTGCGGTAAGGGCGACATCTTCTGGAACGGTGTTGAGCTGCGCCAGATGGCCGGTGGCTATGCTGCCGTGCCGTCGAAGCCTGCCAAGTATGGCTGGATCTACAAGGACTGCGTCATCAACGGCGAAGGCAGCGGTGTTGACGGCAACTACACCCTCGGTCGTCCGTGGGGCAGCGGCACTCCGATTGCCCTCTTCATCGACACGAAGATGAACGTCGTTCCGTCAGCCATCGGCTGGAACGAGATGAGCGGCGGCTGGCCTGCACGCTTCGCAGAGTACAACTCAATGACGAATACGGGCTCTGTCATCGACCTCTCAGGACGTAAGAAGACCTTCGGCGACGGTCATGCCAACAACCCCGTGCTGACCGCTGAGGAGGCTCTGGAGAACAGCGACCTGCACCGTATGTACGGCGAGTGGGATCCCACGCTGCTCACCGAGCAGGCTCCCACCCCGAAGAACGTGACGCTCACCGGCACCACCCTGACCTGGGATGCCAGCGACTATGCACTCTGCTGGGCCGTGGTGAAGAACGACAAGGTGGTGGACTTCACAACCGAGCCTACCTACACCATTGACGATGCCAGCGCCACATGGGCCGTCCGTGCCGCCAACGAGATGGGCGGTCTGGGCGAGGCTGCCACTGCCGGCATTACCGACGGCATCAACGAGGTAAGCCAGGAAAGTGTGACCGACGACGCTATCTATAATATTAAAGGTATGCGCGTGAAGAATGCCACCCGTGGCATCTACATCATCGGCGGCCGCAAGGTCGTGGTGAAGTAAGCGCAAAAACAGCGTCTGCTACTTAGCAAGCCGCGCCGTCAGGATATGACGGCGCGGCTTTGTTTTTACAGATTTTCGCAATCGTTTGCGAAAAATTTACTATTTTACCTTACGATTATTAAAAATTAATTTGTATCTTTGCACCACAAATTGCCGTAATAGGCAAAAGGTACAAACTAACTAAACAAAAAACCTCTAAATAATTCACTAAAACTACTAAATTTATGTCTGTTAAATTAAAGAGTATTTTCCGAACGACACTCTTGTTGTGTCTGCTCTTGGTTGCAGGGAATGTGTCAGCACAGACCACAGCTAAGGGTACGGTCACAGACTCTAACGGTGAAGCCGTCATTGGTGCTACCGTCATTGAGAAAGGTGACCCAAAGAATGCCACAGTGACTGACTTCGACGGTAACTTCACCCTGAAGTTGAAGAAGGCCAAGACCATCGTGGTGTCCTACATCGGTATGGTATCGCAGGAAGTGACCGCCACCGGTGGAAGCCTGAAAATCGTGTTGAAGGACGACAATGCCGCTCTGGAAGAGGTGGTTGTCGTGGGTTACACCAGCAAGGCACGTAAAGACCTGACCGGTTCGGTGGGTTCTATCAGCGGTGTCAAGCTGGAGGTGGTTCCCGTGTCATCGGCAGCCGAGGCCCTGCAGGGTAAGATTGCCGGTGTGCAGGTGACGACCGTTGACGGTCAGCCCGGTGCCGACATCAACATCCGCGTCCGTGGTGCAACCTCCGTGACCCAGTCAAACGAGCCTCTGTATATTGTCGACGGCTTCCAGCAGTCGAACATCAACGACATCCCGCCATCGGACATCGCCTCTATCGACGTGTTGAAGGATGCTTCCCTGACCGCCATCTACGGTGCCAAGGGTGGTAACGGCGTTGTCGTAGTAACCACCAAGTCGGCACAGGCCGGCAAGGTGCAGGTAGAGTTCAACGGACGTCTCCAAGTGGCCCACAGAGCCAAGAAGCTTGACCTGATGAACATTGCCGACTTTGCAGAGTACACCTGGGACCGCGCACAGGGAGGCGTATCCTACAGCTCCAGTTCAGCACGCAACTGGCGCGAGCACTTCGGCAACCCTGCCGACCTTGACATCTACACCACCGTTAAAAATGTGGACTGGCAGGACGAAGTGATGAACGAGACACCGTTGAACTATATGGCCAACGTTGCTATCGGTGGCGGTAATGACAACACACGCTTCAAGCTGTCGCTCACCCAGACTGAGGATAAGGGTACTATCAAAGGGTCGGGTGTTCGCCGTACCAACATCAACCTCAAGCTCTCTACCAACCTGCACAAGAACCTCAAGTTCAACTATAGCCCGACGATGACCTATCGCCGCGACGAGGGTGCCGGCGGTGACGGCGTGGGCACAGGCGGTATCATCGACGTGCTGAAGTACGCTCCCACAAAGGGCTACACACAGTTCGGCACCTATGGTACACACTTCACGCTCGTTGACCCTGATGCACTGGCAGAGTGGGACGAGAACAACCCCAATTCAAACATTTCTACCAACGTACAGAAGAAGCACTCCTACAACGTGAACAACCGTATGTCGCTGTCGTGGACACCAATAGCCGGACTCACACTGCGCAGTGAAGGTAACTTCAGCATCACCTTCCGCGACCAGCAGCGCTACTGGGGCTACCTCACGACGGAGGGCAAGAAGTACAACTCCCAGCCTGTGGCACAGATTGTGAACCGTACCACACAGTCATATACCTGGACGAATACGGCCAGCTACGACATGACCATCAAGGAAGACCACAACCTGTCATTCCTCCTCGGTCAGGAAATCTACAACACACAGTACAAGGAGAGCACGCAGAAGAACCGCTACTTCGACCGTTCTATTTCTGCTCAACGTGCTTTCGACAACATGGGTCTGGGCGATGTGTACATCTCGGAGACCTACAAATCGACAGCTGACCGCACTGCCTCGTTCTTCGGACAGGCCAGCTACAACTGGAAACACCGCTACCTCATCTCTGGAACGCTTCGCGCCGACGGTTCCACCAAGTTTGCCCCCGGCAACCAGTGGGGTTGGTTCCCCTCTATCTCAGGTGCATGGGTCATCAGCGACGAGCCCTTCATGAAGAACGTGAAGTGGATTAACAACCTGAAACTGCGTGCTGCCTTCGGTCTGGCCGGTAACAACAACATCGACTCCGACCTGTGGCGCTACCGCTACACAGTGTCTACGGAAGGAGGTCCTGGCTTCGGTGAGCAGCGCCAGTACGGTGAGATGTACTACAGCTCACCCTCGCAGTACCCCAACAAGGACGTGAAGTGGGAGACTACCATCACCCGTAACCTGGCTGCCGACATTTCGCTGTTTGACGGCCGTCTGAACATCACGCCTGAGTTCTATATCAACACCACACGCGACCTGCTCTACAAGTCGCCCATCTCAACCACCTCTGGTTATACCACCCAGCAACAGAACATCGGTAAGGTGCAGAACTCCGGTTTCGAGCTGACTGTCAACGGCGACGTTCTTCGCGGCAAGGACTACGTGCTGAGCGCCAACCTGACACTGGGACGCAACAAGATGAAGGTGAAGGAATTGAATGCCTCTGACGACGTGCTCTACAACAACAGCAGCCGCTTCTACTCTTCCGGCAAGGACGACTACATCCTGCAGGTTGGCGGCGAGGTAGGCCTGTTCTATGGCTATGTCTATGACGGTCTCTACACCATCGACGACTTCGACATCGACACCTGGAACAACAAGACCAAGTGGGTGCTGAAGGAAGGTGTGCCTGAAATGACCACCGACGTATTGGCAGCCTCCACCTCCGGCGACCCCTCCATGCCCGGTAAGATTAAGTTCAAGGACCTGGACGGCGATGGCAAGATTACCGATAAGGACCGCACCATCATCGGTAACACCAACCCCCGCTGGCAGGGTGGTTTCGGACTGTCAGGCCAGTATAAGGACTTCGACTTCACGGCCAACTTCACTTATATGCTCGACTTCGATGTCTACAACGGTACGGCATACGCCCTCTCGTCAAGTTCCGGTAAGGCTACCGAATACACCAACGTGCTCGATGAGTTTGGCCGCAACAACCGCTGGGTCTACACCGCCGACTTCGGCAGCCACGACGACTACACCACGACGGCCAAGACCGTGCTCGACCACACACAGGGCGGTGAGTATCTCACCATGAACGCCCCGAAGGGACGCTGGAACCCGGCTGATGTGGTGACCAACACCATCAACTCTTACTTCATTGAGGATGGCTCATTCCTGCGCTGCTCTGACATCACCGTCGGCTACACCCTACCGAAGAACATCATCAAGAAGATTGGCCTGTCCAAGCTACGTGTCTACGGCTCTGCCGGTAACCTCTTTATCATCACCGGCTATAGTGGCTATGACCCCGAAATTGACATTCAGTCAGGCCTTACGCCTTCGATGGACTATAACCGCTACCCGCGCTCACGTACCTTCTCGTTCGGTATCAATGCCGCATTCTAACGCCACATTATTCATATAACATAAGATGACAACAATCATGAAAATAAAGAGTATATTGACCTGTGGACTCGGAGCACTCGTACTGACAGCCTGCAACGACTACCTCGATGTAGACTCTCCGTCAAAGTACTCCATCGAGGACGTCTTCAGTTCACAAAAAGATGCAGGACAGGCTCTGAACGGTGTCTATGCCAGCATCTTAACCAACAACTGCTTCGGACAGGCTTACACCTACTCGCTGGTGCTCAACTCTGACGTTGACTACGTCAGCAACAGCAGGGAGTCGAAGCAGTCGAACACGCCGCAGCGCTACGACTGCGATGCCAACAGTAGCACCGTCAACAGCACGTGGAATGCTACATGGACGGCCATTGAGAATGCCAACAACTTTGTCTACAATCTGAAGAACGGCTCCATCTACAGCGAGAAGAATGCTGAGGTGATGCAAATGATGGGCGAGGCCAAGGTGCTGCGTGCCATGCTTTACTATGAGCTGTTGTGCTACTGGGGCGATGCACCTTTCACCTTTGAGCCTACCTCGGCAACGGAGAACTTCGCTCCTGCCATCAAGTCGCGCGACGAGATTGCCAAGGCGCTTGTAGAAGACCTGGCACAGGCCGCCCCCAAGATGAAGTTTGCTTCGGAGATTTCCGAGGGCATCGAGCGTGCCTCAAAGGAGGCCTGCTGGGCCATGATTGCCCGCATCGCACTGCAGGCCGCCGGCTATTCTCTCCGCCACACTGACGGCGACGCCACCAGCTATGGCTACATGGGCAAGCCCTCTGCCGACCTTGAACAGTACTTCCTTGAGAAGGCCCGCCTCTATGCCGACTCTGTCATTGCCAGTGGCACTCACAGCCTGAAGAAGGACTACCAGCAGGTGTTCTATGACGAGTGCAACATGCAGGTAGCCACCGGCGACGACCCCATCTTCGAACTGCCGTTCGCTATCGAGGCTTCGGGCACTATCGGCTACCGTCAGGGTCCGACGTTCAGCTCCAACGCTGGTGAGACGAACTACCAGTGGGGCGAATGCAGCGGCGGACAGTACCTGGAGTCGTTCTACCGTTACAGCTTCGCAAAAGGCGATGCCCGTAAGTATGTGGGCGAGGGTTTCTGGTACTATGACTATCAGGGTACACCCATCCTGCGCGCTTCTTACGGTTTGCACAACCTGAAGTGGTCAAAGATCTGGAACAACACCAGTGCCTACACGAAGATTTCCACCGGCAACACCGGTATCAACTATCCCTACCTGCGCTATGCTGACGTACTGCTGATGTATGCTGAGGCTGACGTGAAACTGACACACAAAGTCAACGGTCTGGCCCTGCAGCGCCTGAACGAAGTGCGCGAGCGTGCATTCCGCTATGCCACAGAGGGCGTACCGGCAGTGGTTGCCAACGATGAAGAGAGCTTCCTCAAAGCCATCCTCGACGAGCGTAAGTGGGAGTTTGCCGGCGAGAATATGCGCTGGAAGGATCTTGTACGCAACAACATGCTGGCAGAGACCATCTACTGGACTTTCATGCGTAACTGGGCCGTGGCAGAAGATGCCGGTGTCGGTGTCACATGGGGCGATGCAGTGGAAGAGCACGACGGCGTAGAGTATTTCGACGAGCGTCTGCTGCCTAACCAGATGACATACATCTATATCAAGAACCCCGCAAAGAATTCGCTCGATCTGGATTACTACCAGAACACCACCCTGCCCTGCCTCTACATCCTTAACAAGGAGGCTTCTTCCACCGACCTGAAGACCACTGACGAGGCTGGCACTCAGATTCACTCGGCTGTGAACATCCGCAATAATCCACAGCTCTGGTTTGACGACAACAACCTGGCTTACACGGCCATCAAGAAGCCCAACGACGAGTCTGTGAATACGGTGACGTGGACAGAGAACACCGAATTCTTCAGCAAGTGGTACGACGAAGACGGCGGCTATCCTCAGGCTGCTGTACGCTACTCGCTCTACGGCTATATCCACGGTGGTGCCACTGCTGGCGACTACGGCAACATCTACCTCATTAACAATGGCACAGAGACCAAGGTCGACGGCGGACAGATACCTACCGACTATCCAGTCATCCGCTATCTCCTCCCCATCCCGCGTGAGGCTCTCCGCCGTGGCGGCTACACCAACTTCTACGGATATTAATTGCTAACCCAAGTAATCAAAGAACATACAGATATGAAAAAGATATTTCTATATTCACTGATGCTCTTGTCAGCCTTTGCCGTCTACTCCTGCAAAGACGACGACAACAGCTACTCAGAATCTGCCGACAGACTGATGCGCCCGCAGTTCCGCACGCGCTACACAGTATCGGCTGGTTCGAGCGACCCCGATCTCTGCGCCCTGCGCAACAGGAACACCATTTTCCTCTCATGGAGTCTGGTGGACAACGCTACCGGCTACGAGATTAAGGTGTCTACCCAACAGAAAGTCAATACTGGTGCAGAGGCTTGGGAAACCCCTGAGAACATTCTCTACACCTACACCGTAGAAGCCGACAAGGACACGATGCTGCTGACCAACTTGGCCTACAACACCAACTACCGCTTTGCCATCCGCGCCCTGCGTGCCGACGGTAAGCACAGCGAGTGGTGGGGCTACGGCGACGGACAGCACTGGGCCGACTATCTCGGTATCTCTACTGACGGCCGCTACTCTACGCCTACTATCATCACACAGATTAACGACAATGTGTTTGACGAGGCTACAGGCCAGGCCAGTTTCCGCGTATATTTGAATCGTGAAGTGAAAGACACCGACCCCAACTACGAGGAATGGAAGGAACACTTCACAGAGACCACCGACGGTAGCGGCAACAGAGTATGGAAGTGCGACTATTTCCGCATTACTGCTTCTGAAAGCTCACCAGGTGCTGTCGTGCCTGAGCAGTTCCAGGGTACGAACTACCAACTCACCGATGCCGACTTTGAGCGTGGCTACATCGATGTGAAGGGTCTCACCCAGAACTCTGTCTATCTGATTGATGTAGTGGATAAAGACATCGCTATTGCTGTAGACGCCGTCTATAACACACGTCCCGTCCGCACCAAGGGCATACTGGGTGATCCTATCCTTGTCAACGAGGCTAACGGATACCATGAGGTAGACACCATGATTATGAGCGATGTCACCTACAAGTTCTCTGACTATGAGAACCTCTTAGGTCCGAACTTCAAGGCCACTCGTCTGGACAAAGTTCTCCAGGACTTCATGACCGATATTAACCTGGCTGAGAATCAGGTGTTCTATCTTGAGGGCGGCAAGGTTTACTTCACCACGTCTAACACCGAGCTCTATAAGGGCTTCACCTTGAAGACGAACCCCGAGGACATTGCTGCTGGTAAGGCTAAGGCAAAGGTTTACGACCTGCGCAACCTGCCGTCATCTTCCGGCTCACCCGCCCTCTTCATGCTCGGTCGTATGCCGCTCGACGGTGAGAACGCAAACATTCCTATCGAGATTGACAACATCATCTTCGAGAATATCGACTTCGACTATCCCGGCGCACACAACTCGTTCGAGGGCGGTGCTACTGGCAACTACCTCTTCAACCAGTACTCTGGCGGCATGGGTATGAACATCGAGAACTTCGAGATTCGCGGCTGTACGTTCCAGCGCTTCGTCCGTGGCTTCGGTCGTACACAGTGTAAGTTCGGTGAGTACATCCGTCACTTCATCGTCGAGGACTGCGAGTTCTTCAACTGCGGTGGTTACGGCGGCAACGGCTCTGGCTACGGCTTCATCACTGCCGACCTGAACAACCCGGCTTCTAACCTGTTCAACGATATGATTTGGCGCAACAACACGTTCTTCGACTGCCCGATAGGCAACTTCCTGACTCACGGTACAGGCACTGGCCAGTGGACAGATCCGAGCCTTGTGTTCCACATCCTTATTGAGAACAACACGTTCGTGAACCTCAACACTTACTCAGGCCGTCCGATGCTCTCGTTCCGCTCACTGCCCTCAGGCTCTACCATCATCGTTCGCAAGAACCTCTTCGTCCAGGCACGTAAGGATGGCGACGAGCGTGCCATGAACCTGCAAGGTGCTGATGTCCGCACACTCAACGGCGTCTGCGAGGATGTAACCACATTCGACATTCACGACAACTGGTCAACCAGCGACTTTACTGACAATGCCGGTGGCGACATCTTCACGGCTAACGGCTTCAGTGCCACGAAGAACTCGTTCGGCGCATTTGCCGCCAGCAGCGACGTTGTATTCCCGCACGGTACCGACGAGCTGAAAGTACACATCGCCGACATCTCTGCCGCTGACCTGATGTACAGCCCATTCCCGCCGATTCCAACGGTTGGTACGGAGGGCATCCACGATCACCACACTGGTTCTATCGACGGCAGCACGCCGGCCGCAGGTGTCAACAGCCTCATTGGCGGTACAGCCAACCTCTACTTCAAGAACTTCGACAACGTCATTGTCAGAAATGAGATTGGTGCTGCTAAGTGGCGCACTCAGAAATAAGCAACTCTAAAACGAGAAATGAGGGATGAGAAATCTCACTCCTCATTTCTCGTTATTTTACTATCTTCCAATATTTACATTTAAAACTCTAACAATTATGAAAAAAATTCTACTCTTTTCCGCTGCTGTATTAGCAGCAATGTCTGTCAATGCCCAGGATTGGAATGCCACCAATTCCGGCCCACTGCCCGTAGGCACCGTGCTTCTTGACAACGACTACGTCACAGTGACGACAGCCGTTCAGGAATCAGCAACAGCCCTCATCAAGGACGAGACAGACAAGAACGACCCCAAGACCTATGCAGGCTTCACCTTCACCAAGTACATCAACATCCGCGTGGATGCAGCCCCCGCTGCCGACAACAACTGGGAAGGCACCGCTTACGGTGACGCCGACCCTGCCGGCATCTCGCTCATCGTGAACGCCAAGCAGAACACCGACATGACGCTCTACTACAAGCATGGAGCTGGAAAAGCCGTGTCTTGCTATGACCAGAACACCAAGGAAGATGTTGCCATTACAGAAACCGCTGTCGATGGTCTTGACAACTACTACACTGGTGTTTACAAGTTCATTGCAGGCCACAAATACACCATCTACGCCAAGGGCGGTACCACAGGTCTTAACGGCATCTCTACCGCTGCCGGCACCTATGTGGAGCCTCAGAGTAAAGTCTACGGCTACACAGGAAACACCAACAGCGTCACCTATGGCGATGGAGCTGTGATGACCATCTCAGGCAATTCGTCCAAGAACTATAGTAAGGGCGGCGCAACCATTACCGTTAACGGTGCCGGTTACAGCAGCATCAAGAACTCCAATGGCGCACAGAACACCTTCACCGCCGCTACTGGCAAGAAGATCTATCGCATGAATTTCTATGCCGTTCCCAATGCCGATGGAGATGCTCCCAAATTCCAGGAGTTCAATGGCGCTACACTGGATATACCCGTCACAACCGCAAAGGATGGTGCCAACCCCACCAAGACTACCATGTGTGTGAATGGTGCCGAATCGATTACCTTCACTTATGGTGGCAAGCAGGTTAACTTTGTCGTTGAGGTGGACTATTCTGAGGCTGCCTATGACGCTCAGTACGACCCGACAACAGGCACGGAAGGCATTGCCAACGTGAAGGCTGCCGACATGCAGAACGGTGTGGTCTACAACCTGGCAGGCCAGAAGGTGAGCAACAGCTACAACGGCGTTGTCATCAAGAACGGCAAGAAGGCTCTGATGAAGTAAGCATAAAGTAAGAACCTGATTAGCTTGTTCTTACATCCAAGCATATTGAGGCACTCCCCCACTTTGGGCGGGTGCCTCTTTTTTTGCTGATATATTTGGCCGTCTAAGAATAAGTTCGTACCTTTGCAGCGAAGTTGCAGCAATGGCTTCTACAGTAAAAACAGAAAGGAAATAACTACCAATATTATTTACAATGAAAAAACTACTAATAACTTTACTGACTGCCATAGTACTCCTACCAGCTATGGCTAGCAACAACAACGTGGCTCCATGGGGCTGGGCTACATGCTCCGACGAGGCTGGTACGGCCTACATCATGAACGGCGGCAACTTCACCGACGCCCAATCTGTTACCTTGACAGCACTTGGCAACGGACAAAACGATGACAACCAGATCAAACAGGCTATAGCCAAGAACGACATCATCATCCTTGACGGCTCCAACGGAGACTTCATCATTGAGCAGGTGATGAAGCTGGCTTCGCTGAAGAACAAGACCATCATCGGCATCAACAACGCACGCCTGTGTACACAGTTCTACCTGACCGACGAGGACAATGCCTATCTGAAGAAAC
>Ga0247609_10004803_pt1 | contig 13388 bp, 9 predicted proteins | sample 172DNAGHGlowgp2_FD_193487 | JGI IMG/M metagenome (GOLD analysis project Ga0247609, IMG submission 193487) | Sheep rumen microbial communities from Palmerston North, Manawatu-Wanganui, New Zealand - 1728 DNA GHGlow gp2 | ecosystem: Host-associated > Mammals > Digestive system > Stomach > Rumen ...
ATCCCAACACAGAAATCTCTGCTTTACTAACTTTCTTTATTAATGAATCAACATCTTCAGGCTTATTCCCTAAATATTTCAAGAGATCGTTCAATCCTATGACTTCACTACATTCAGGAGCTATAAATGATAAGTTCGAAGCTTCCATAATTTTGGAGAAATCTTCTGCATTCAACCATAAAGGAGCTAGTCTTATGTTTGAGAGTTCCTTGCCAAAAGCATCTTTAACCCTTTTGGCAAATTCTCTTTCAAATGATTGTTTCATCAATTGAATCAGTTTAAGATCAAAATATGGCATCAATGCATCAACCATATTCCTGTCTTTATTTGCCAAAGCATATTTTAGTAAAGAGGCATAGAGTTGAGTAAGACCCGATACAACATTTATTGTTGTCTCATCCATGATAAGATGTCTTCGAGAAGGATCTGTACTAAAATCGCCATTTACCACAACTCCTAATCCGCAACTATCTTCCGTTGGGAGAAAAGCATGAATAATAGCCTCGCTCTTGGGAAGCCTCTCAACCTTGTCTTTATTCATAGAGAATGCTATACTGCATGTGGAATTTGAACATACAAACCAATTAGATATAGCATCAGTTGTTGACACTCTTAAGATGCGCCCTTTTTCGTTTTCCTCAATTACTGCAATATTTGCAGTTACTTTTTTACTTAAGTGGATCTTAATAACCTGAATGCTATTCAAAAATAATAATGTTGTATTGGCAAATGAAGTGTACTCTTCGTCTATTTGATTAGCCAATACACCAGAGAAAATGAAGACAGTATTAAACCCTTCATCTTGTATCTCTTTTATTTCTCCAGCCAATTCACTTCTTATGGACTTATCCAATTCGTGAGGAATTCTTATCAAAGGCACTTTGTTAGCCTTTGGAACGATTTGTTTTGATAGCTCTTTTGAGAATGTAATCTCAAAGTCGCCACTTATCAAGTGAATCTCTTTTGCAAAACTAACTACTGATTTGAAACCTATACCTCTATAGCCAATTGTTGTTCCTCTTACTTTGTTGGATGATGCACTCCGACAAAGGCTTTCTAAATCCTTTATATTAAAAGGACGGCCATTGTTGGCAACAAACAGATAATTCCCAAAACGCTTAACGTAAAACTTTGTTGCCTTAGCGTCATCTGCATTCTGTAGCAGTTCAATAAATGATCGACTGTTATAGCTTTCAGATACATATGCTTCTAGACCTGCAAGATCAGACAAAAGCATAGGAGAACTCTTTGCTTCAGCAATAAGAGTCTCTCTCAGTTTAGATAATTCATTATTCATCGTGTAGGATAGATTCTAATTTTACTTATCTCATCGACAGTGATGTCCAACTTTATATAATCAAAGGTTAGGACTTCGAAGCCCTTAAAATCTTCAGCATATTTCGATTCACTATTGGTGTAAACAATGTCGTTGTTATTATCATAAATAGCAATATTGATGGTAAAATCATTCTTTGGAATTTCGCCGTTTAAAGCAAGGACCTCACAGAAAACCTTTAGAGAGTTTTCATCTTCTACTTTAACTGAGAAATTTTGGAGGGTTATGCCAAATTGTTCATCAATAGCTTCAAAGTGCTCGATTTTGCTCTTTATATTCCTACTGTATGTACTTCTTTCTTTAGATTCTGCTATCCACCATTGACCATGTTCTCTAATTAGCAATAAAGAAGCAATTGTTCCTTCATTTATATCCAATTCAATACGGTCTTTATCATGTAAACTTTTTAATTCTTTATAATCCATAGCTACGTTCACAAAAGACTGGGGTTGAAGAAATCTTCCACTTCCCAACATATCTATATCACCATAGGTGTCTAGCAACCCTTCCTCTACTGATACATAGCGAGCTTTCAATTGAACCTTTTTTTTCTTGTCATTGTGATTAGTTACTTTAATAATTATACTATAGTAACTATCACTTTTAATATAACCATCATTGATTATCTCTAAGGAAATTCCATTAAATAATTTGTCTTTTAATAATTCCATAAATAAAATTTTTATTCTTGTTATTCATTTTTTATTGGCCTTTTTAATAGCGTATTGCCAGAATCGTTATTAAAGAATTTACAGCTCATTGTATTCTTTTTGACTCGGATTTATTAACGACCTGACATCTATCATTAACACTTTTGCAATTTCGTTTAATTGAGCAATAGATGGTTGAGTCTTGTTTTGGCACCATCTGGAGATGGTATGCTCAGTTTTGCCCAACTGCTCTGCCAGCCATCGGCTGGTCTTTCCTTTTTCTACGAGGACTACCTTTAAACGGTTTAATGCCTCCATTTTTTCATTATTTGCCATAGAAAGTTCAGTATTTGAGTGCAAATATACACAAAATAATTGATTTCACCTAATTTAATGAAGAAAAACAGTAGGTTCTATTTGAAAAGTGCCTAAAAAGACCCTTTACAATTTAGGACCACGTCTCTTTTTCTTCTTCTGCATCCGCCTTCTGAACTCTTCCTCGGCAGAGTCATAGACGGGGTTAGAGGTATCGAACAATCCCAAAGAATGGATTCCTATTGACGGTTCGTTATGCACTTGTCACTCAGAACGAGTATTTTCTCTTGGCTGTTCCATCTGGATTTGGTGTAATTGGCTGTTAAATGTACGTTGCTGTTCCTTTTCTTCGTTGGCATTCAGTTTTGACATGATTTCCGCAAAAGAAAGTCCTCTCCTGATTTGTGAAGCCTTGAAGGTATAGCCGTCTTTCTTGAAGCGCATACCCTGTAAGTCTTTCAGGTCTTTGCTGCCATCCCGTCTCATGACAAGTACCACTTCCACACCATTCGCTTTGAGGTGATTCACGAATTCCGACCAAGACTTGCAACGCAGTAAACCTGTACCGACAGCATGGTATATCTCGTATTTTGTATTCTCCGTACCTCTTAATCGCTCGGTCTTAATACGTCCCTTACCCCTTGTTCGCGTAGAACAAAATCTTGAAAGTTGATCTCATTTCTAATTTCTTTTTAAATTTCAGGCTGCAAAACTACTATTTCTTTTGGCATTCATCGCTATGCAAAATATAGCAGTTTGCGGAATAAGAACGGGTAACGATTTGGCAACCTAACTCCTTCACCAATCCTCCCAAATTTGCATATCCCTGCATTATAGCCGTCCCTTATCAAGGGACTCTAAATCCCCGTCTTGCCTTTTATTTACGAGCAATCTGCGTTAATCTTCCAAAATCCGTCTTTTATTACAGACTTTTTTCGTAACTTTGCCACCCGGAAAATAACATATTTAAAAAACACAAGTATGAAAGCAACCATTATCAAAACCAAAGGTAAAAAGGAGATTATCACTCGCCACAGCCTTGAAGATGTGGCATTGTATATCGAAAAAGGATGGCGTAAACACACCGTTACTGAACTTCGAGAGATGTACAACCTGATACTGAAGGAGCGTCAGCCAGACGGGCAGATACTTACCAACTGGGAAGGGGGCATCAAGCTCGAAAGGATCTGTTTCGCTCAGGAGTTCGATAAGTACAAGGACCAGCATCGCATACTTGGTTACAACGGACTGGTTGTAGTCGAGGTGAACAACCTGCCTACTTATGAAAAAGCGGTGGAAGTAAGGGAGCAAGCGAAGAAAATGCCAGAGACGCTGATGTGTTTTCTGGGGGCGTCGGGAAAATCGGTAAAAATCGTTTGTAGGGGAGAGTTATATCCAGAGATGAAAGAGGATGAGACAGAATTATTCTCCTCCACCCCTGCCCCCTCCTCCCAAGAGGAGGGGAAACTGGTACAGTTTCATAAGAACCTGTATCAGACGGCACGAAGGGCCTATATGAACCAGTTTGGTTTCGAGATAGAGTACCTGGAGCCTCGACTTGACAGGACGGTTTATGTGAGTGCCGACCCTGAGATGGGTTTTAATCCCAATGCCCGTCCGTTCTACGCCGACACGCAGAAACATTCTGAGCCTCAGCCGGTTAGCATCTCTCGAGAGAGCGACCGATTGATGCCAGGACGCACCTTGAAGCGCACCTATCGCTTGGAATGGCTTTTCATCATAGATACCACTTTGGGCCACTATTTCGAAATGCCCGACGAAGAGTGTCTGGAAAAGTTGCTGATGCTCATTGCCACCCGATGCCTGAAACAAGGCATTCCCTTGGCCTTCGCACAGGGCATGACGATGGAGCACCCTGCCCTCAACTCCGATGAGCTCTTGCTGAAAAAGACCTTCGAAGCTGTTTATGCCGTCACGCTTCAGGAGGATTATATGAAGAAGCACAAGATCAAGCCCCTGCAAAGCATCCCAAAGGACACGCTGCAGATGATGAAGACGGAAATCTTCCTCAACGAGAACTTCGAGATGCGCAAAAATCTGATGACGGGCGTGGCTGAGTATCGCGAGAAATACTCTGACGATCAGAGCTTTAAGCCTCTGACTGAGGAGGTGCGCAACGACATGACGATGCGAGCAACGGAGCTGGGGCTGAAATCGTGGGACAGAGACGTAAACCGCTTTATCGACTCCACACGCATTGAGCAATACGACCCTATCAACACCTGGCTCGACAAGTTGCCTGCCTGGGATGGTCATGACTATATCCAAGAGCTCGCTGAGCGCATCCCCACAGACCAGCCTCACTGGCCTATGTACCTGAAAATGTGGCTGATAGGCATGGTGGCCCAGTGGCGAGAGAGCGACAAGCAATTGACGGGCAATGCCTTGACACCACTCTTGATTGGTCGTCAGGGTTGCGGGAAAACCCGTTTCTGCAAGATTATCCTGCCCCCAGAACTGCGAGAGTATTACAACGACAAGATTAACTTCAAGAACGAGTTCGACCTGAACATCGCCCTCACGATGTTTGCGATGATCAACATTGATGAGTTCGACAAGACCACAGCCTCGCAGCAAATCGTGCTGAAGTATCTGTTGTCATCGGCAGAAGTGAAGTTCCGTCCGCCTTACGGCAAGACCATCAAGCAGTTCCGTCGCTACACCTCGTTTATTGGCACTACCAACCAGCAGAAGCCCCTTGTCGACCCCACGGGTTCGCGCCGTTTCGTCTGCGTGGGCGTGAAGGGCAACATCGATTTCGAGGACAATCTGAACCATCGTCAGCTTTTTGCCCAAGCCCTCTACCTATTTAATAAAGGTGAGCGCTACTGGCTGAACAACGAGGAGATTGTCACGCTGATTAAGGAAAACGAGCCTTATCAGAAGTTGAACGATCTGGTGGAGATGATTGGAGAGACCTTCCGCAAGCCCAAGGCTGGCGAGGGGAAATGGTGGAGTCTGACGGAGATTCATGAATTGCTGAAAAATCGCTATGCCAACTACGACCCCAAAACGAGTTTCCACAAACTGGGTAAGGCCCTGAGCAATCAGAGTTTCGACTTCGAAAGCGATCGAAAAACCTCAGGGCACATCTATAAACTGGAAGAAAGATAATAAAACTTCAGCGAGCAATCAATGCTCGCTGAGGTTTTGTGTTGTACATATTAAAGGAGATTATCATTGCTAAATCAAAATATAGGAATCCACTATCAAGAATATGATGTAGTCATTGAATTCTGTGGTATCCCTATACCTTTTGTAGCATAAGATGCCAACACTTATGGAGGCAGAATAATTAAAATCGAGCTGATGTTTGGTCAGTTCGATTTTTTTAGTTAACTTTGAGGCCGATATGAGAAGACTATTACTTACGGCGCTGCTGACCATGGTAGGGATGGGTGCATTTGCTATTGAGACCGTACCCATAAAGGGTAGTATTATCAGTCCTACGGATAAATTGATACAATATACTGGGCGTATCAGCTTTACGCATCCTGAGCGACCTGCCTGGAACTTTCCAGGTATTCAGATCGTTGCGTCGTTCGAGGGTACTTCGTTGCGTATGATCGCCAAGCCCAATAGTGGTTACTTCATGGCTCAGATTGATCAGGCAGAGCCGTTTAAGGTGGCTTTCCGTGGAGAGCGCGACTCGGTAGTAACGTTGGCCACAGCACTTCCTGACGGTGTGCATACGGTTAGACTGATGTATGCCATCGAGGGCTATGAGTTCTACCCAGAGTTCTGGGGTTTTGTGCTCGACGAAGGCAAAAAGTTGGTTGAATCCCCTGCCCTGCCCTCCAGGAAAATCGAGTTTATTGGTAACTCCATTACATGTGGTTATGGCAACGAGGGGCTGAATAAAGACGAACACTTCGATTACGCCACAGAGAATCATTATTACTCATACGCATCGATCACAGCCCGCAACCTCGAAGCCCAGCACTGGGTAGTAGCACGTAGCGGCATTGGGGCTTATCGTAATTACGGGGAGCCGAAGACGGGATCGCCGGGTTCTTGTATGCCTGTACAATATGAATATACTGGTTATGCCTGGAAACCTGAGCTACGCAAGGAGGCAACCTTCCTCAGCGAGAAATGGGACTTCGGCCGTTATCAGCCTGATGTGGTGTGCATCAACTTGGGAACTAACGACCTCTCTACTAAAAACTACGACCTGACACTACTGAAACAAGGTTACCAAAAGCTACTGAAGATGGTAAGAAAGCACAATCCGAAGGCAAAGATTGTGTTCCTTACAGGTTCTATGCTCTATCATCAGGAGTTAAAAGAGGCTGTAACCATTCTCGACGAAATCGCTGCAGAGGCCAAGATGGCTGTCGAACTGACAGCCTATCTCCGATCACTCATGAATTGGTTCTAAAAAGACCTATTTACCTTCCATCAGCGCAGCAGTGCGGACGCGAGAAAGGGTCTCTGGCGTCATTTGCAGATAACTGGCGATATAAACCAGAGGGGCGCGAAGCACCAGCTGGGGCTGATTCTTAACAAGCTTCTGATAACGGTCTTGTGCGCTCTCGAAACGAAGCATATCGGCATGGTGCTGACTCAAGATAAGCGACTCTTCCAGAATCTTACGATAGAGAATCTGGATGTTGACGCTCTTCATAGCCACAGCCTCAAGTTCGGCCTTGGGGATCGCTATCAGAATCGTAGGCTCGATGGTTTTAATCTGTAATTGGGAGGGCTGCTCACGGAACAGGCTCTCGATACACATGACGATGTTGTTCTCGGTAGCCATGTACTCTGTAAGCTCTTTGTCGTTCTTAAAATAGAACTGACGCACGAGGCCTTTATGTACCCAATAGATATTGGAACAGGTGTCGCCCTCTTTCAGTACATACTCGTTTTTTTGGAATTTCATGGGCACGAGGATGCTCTCCAGCAAATCGAGCTCCTCATGGGTCATCGTACTGTAACGACGGGCCAATTCTCGTGCAATGTCTCTAAGTGTCGTATTATTCGCCATAGGTAAAGATATGTTATTAGTCCAATTTCAATACTGCCAGGAAGGCCTTCTGGGGCACTTCTACATTTCCAATCTGTTTCATGCGCTTCTTACCGCGCTTCTGTTTCTCTAAGAGTTTACGCTTACGGGATACGTCGCCACCATAACACTTGGCGGTTACATCCTTACGAACCTGCTTAACGGTTTCGCGAGCAATAATCTTTGCACCAATCGCTGCCTGTATCGCGATGTCGAACTGCTGACGAGGAATGAGTTCCTTCAGCTTCTCGCACATACGACGACCAAAGGTTACTGCATTATCCTGATGGGTCAGCGTAGAAAGGGCATCGACGGGTTCACCATTCAAAAGGATATCGAGCTTAGCCAACTTGGACGGACGGAATCCGGACACATGATAATCGAAGGAGGCATAACCCTTGGAAATGCTCTTCAACTTATCATAGAAGTCGATTACAATCTCGCCCAGCGGCAACATAAAATGTAATTCGATACGATTACCACTGACATACTGCTGATCGATCAACTCGCCTCGCTTGTCGAGACAGAGGGTCATGATAGGTCCTATATAATCGGCAGCAGTAATGATAGAGGCTCGGATATAAGGTTCTTCTATATGCTCAATCATGGTCTGATCGGGCAAACCTGAGGGGTTATGAACTTCTTTTACTTCGCCCTGTTTGGTGTAGCACATATAAGAAACGTTGGGTACCGTGGTAATCACATCCATATCGAACTCACGATCAAGACGTTCCTGCACAATCTCCATGTGAAGCAAACCTAAGAAACCACAACGGAAACCAAAGCCCAGGGCAATAGAACTCTCTGGCATAAACGTGAGCGAAGCATCGTTCAACTGAAGCTTTTCAAGTGAGGCTCTAAGATTCTCATAATCAGTAGGATCGATAGGGTAAACACCTGCGAACACCATGGGCTTTACCTCTTGGAAACCTTCGATGGCTGCACTACAGGGTTTGGCCACATGCGTGATGGTATCACCCACCTTTACCTCCTTCGAATTCTTGATACCCGAGATGATATAACCTACATCGCCCGTACGGAGTTCCTTACGGGGAATCATGTCCATCTTAAGCACACCAATCTCGTCGGCATCGTACTCCATACCTGTATTAAAGAACTTTACATGATCGCCTGAACGAATCACACCATTAGTAATCTTGAAATAGGCGATGATACCACGGAAAGAATTGAATACAGAGTCGAAAATCAAGGCCTGCAGAGGTGCTTCAGGATCGCCCTCCGGATGAGGAATACGTTCTACGACGGCATCGAGAATCTGTTCTACGCCCTCGCCCGTCTTACCTGAAGCACGGATGATATCACTACGGTCGCAACCTATCAGGTCGATAATCTCATCTTCTACCTCATCGGGCATAGCCGAGGGCATATCGATTTTATTAATAACGGGGATAATCTCCAGATTATGGTCGATGGCCATATAGAGATTAGAAATCGTCTGGGCCTGTACGCCCTGAGTGGCATCGACTACCAAGAGGGCACCTTCGCAAGCGGCAATAGAGCGGCTTACTTCGTAAGAGAAGTCAACGTGTCCCGGGGTATCAATCAAGTTTAAAATATATTTCTCGCCCTGATGGGTGTATTCCATTTGAATCGCATGGCTTTTGATGGTAATACCACGCTCACGCTCCAAATCCATATCGTCGAGCATCTGTCCCTCCGTTACCTGAATGGTATTGGTGAACTCAAGCATACGATCGGCCAAAGTAGACTTTCCGTGGTCGATATGCGCTATGATGCAGAAATTTCTTATATGATCCATTATATAGTATGCACTTTAATTTGCAAAGTTACAAAAAAAGCGGCAGAAATCTATATTTTTTGCATTTTTTTGATGTTTCCACGATGAAATTTAATATTTCTGCGTAACTTTGCAGGCAAAAAATAATATTCGTTATGAAAAAGATAGGAGTCATACTGGTGTTGGCGATGTTATTGACGGCTTGTCATGAGAGTTTGGAGGATCGCTGTGAGCGCGAAGCAAAGGAGTATACCGCTAAGAAGTGTCCAGCCAAACTGGATAAGAATATCAGAATAGACAGTCTGACCTTCGACAGAGCTACACATACCCTACACTATCACTACACACTGACGGACTTTGCCGACCAGGATGGTGTGATGGAAAAGATCGGTGCGATAGATTTGCTGAAATCGGAACTGAAGAATTCTACTTCGATGGCAACGTATAAGGAGAATAAGTATAGGTTCAGATATACGTATCACTCGGAAAAGAATCCCAATAAGATTTGGCTCGACGTGACTTTCACAGAAAAAGACTATTAAGAAAAAGCCCTCGCAAACTGCGAGGGCTTTATTCTTTTTTACTCTGGCTTCATGTTGGTGTAAACCGTCTGAACATCATCGAAATCTTCGAGTTTCTCAACCATCTTGTCGATGGTCTCACGCTCCTCGGGTGTTACATCCTTCAGGTCGTTAGGAATACGCGTAAACTCAGCACCTGTTACCTCGAAACCGTTTTCCTCCAAATGCTTCTGGATAGCGCCAAAGCTGGTAGGATCGGCATAGATGGTGATGCTGTTCTCCTCCTCATCCTCATCGTACTCATCCTCTACACCATAGTCAATCAGGTCGAGAATCATCTCGTCCATATCCAGTCCGTCCTTCTTTTTGAAGGTGAACACAGCCTTGTGGTCGAACAGGAAACTCAGACTGCCCTGAGTACCAAGGTTACCATTAAACTTGTTGAATACTGAACGAACGTCGCCTACTGTACGTGTGGTGTTGTCGGTCAGGGTCTCTACAAAGATGGCGATACCGTGAGGGCCATATCCCTCGTAAGTAACTTCTTTGTAATCACTCTGGTCTTTACCCATTGCGTTCTTGATAGCACGCTCGATGTTATCCTTCGGCATGTTCTCGCGCTTGGCGTTGGCGATGATAGCACGCAATGCAGGATTGTTCTCTGGTTCAGGACCGCCTGCCTTAACGGCAATAGCAATCTGCTTACCAATCTTTGTAAATGTCTTGGCCATGTGGCCCCATCGCTTCAGCTTCGTAGCTTTACGATATTCAAATGCTCTTCCCATTTCTATTTTTTTAATTGATAATTGACAATTGAAAATTGATAATTAACGCAACTCGGCGTTGAGTTGTTTCTTGATGTTGGCAATCAACTTCTGCATGATGGCGTCGATCTGCTTGTCGCCCATGGTCTTTTCCTCGTCTTGGAGGATGAAGTTGACGGCGTATGACTTCTTGCCAGCAGGCAACTTGTCGCCCTCGTAAACATCGAAGAGCTCTACCTTCTTCAAGAGCTTCTTCTCTGTCTGACGGGCAATCTGCTCAATCTGGGCAAACTCTACAGTGTCATCTACCAAGAGCGCAAGATCGCGACTCACAGCTGGGAACTTAGAAATCTCAGTGTAAAGAACCTCGTTCTTCTTAATCACCTTCATCAAGGCTGTCCAGTTCAACTCTGCGTAGTAAACAGGATTGTCGAGACCAAACTGTTTCTGCAACTTCTTATTAATGATACCCATCTCGATGAGCAACTTACCACCACGATTCTCGATGGCTAGTCCGCTTGAGAAGATGGTGTTCTCAGACTTCTTGCGAACAATCATACCCGGCTTTACACCAATACGACGGAGGATGTTTTCTACGTAAGCACTCAGCTCATAGAAAGAAGATTCCTCGTTAGCGTGAGCCCATGAGCCCTCAACACGCTTACCAGTTACCCACAAGGCACAATGGTTCTGTTCCTTATAAGCCAACATAGGATCATCGTCGTTCTGCTTCTCAGGATCGAAGGTATATACATTACCAAACTCGAAGAAGCGGAGATTCTGACGCTTGCGGTTTACATTGTGCTGAATGCTCTCAAGACCACCGAATAGCAAGGTCTGACGCATCACGTTCAGATCGCTGGAAAGCGGATTCATGATACGAACCAAGTTTGGATTCTTTGCCTCCTCGGTATCGTAATAAGCTGCCTTCGTGAGTGAGTTGTTCAGAATCTCATTAAAGCCCTCGCCAACCAACTGCTCGCTAACGAGGTTAGCCAACTTGTGCTTCATGTCTTCATCAGCCTTGATTACCAATGAGCTCTTCAACTGGGTAGGAATCTCCACATTATTATATCCATAGATACGGAGGATATCCTCTACCACATCGCAAGGACGGGTGACGTCTACACGATAAGCTGGAATCTCGAGGATAAGACCCTGCTCGTTCTCGAACTTCACTTCCATATCGAGCGCACGGCAGATGAACTTGATAACACCAGAAGAGAGATTCTTACCTATCAAGTTGTTGACATAATCGTATTTGAGTTCCACCACGGCATTCTTAATAGGCTCTGGATATACATCACAGATGTCCATCGACACCTTACCACCTGCCAACTCCTGACAAAGGATAGCGGCCTGCTGGAGAGCGTAGATCGTGCCATTAGGATCGACACCACGCTCGAAACGGAAGCTGGCATCCGTGCTCAAACCATGACGACGGGCACTCTTACGAATCCATGTGGGATGGAAATAGGCGCTCTCGAGAACCACATTGCGTGTGGTCTCGTAAGTACCACTACCCTTTCCGCCAAACACACCGGCAATACACATCGGATCCTCAGCATTGCAGATAGCAAGGTCGCGATCGCTCAACTTATGTTCCTCACCATCGAGTGTCTGGAATGGGGTTCCATCCGGCATCGTCTTTACCACAATCTTATGACCCTTTACCATGTCGGCATCGAAGGTATGCAGAGGCTGACCATAGGCCATCATGATATAATTGGTGATATCGACGATGTTATTGATAGGACGCAGACCAACGGTCGTCAACTTGTTCTTCAACCACTCTGGCGACTCCTTTACCTCGCAACCAGTGATGCTCACACAAGCATAACGCTTACAAGCCTCCTGATTCTCAATCACTACCTCGATGGGCAGGTCGTGGTTGTCTACTTTAAACTTAGAACAGTCAGGGCGATGCATCTGGGTGTCGTAGCCATTGCTCAGGAGCCAGGCATAGAGATCACGGGCAACACCCCAGTGAGAAAGACCGTCAGCACGGTTTGCTGTGATGTCTACCTCGATGAGCCAGTCGCTCTCCAGATGATAGTATTCAGCAGCAGGGGTACCTACGACGGCATCCTCAGGCAATACGATGATACCGGCATGGTCAGTACCAATGCCAATCTCATCTTCTGCGCAAATCATACCACAAGACTCAACGCCACGCAACTTAGACTTCTTGATAACGAACTCCTGATCGCCATCGTAGAGCACACAACCAAGGTCGGCTACAATCACTTTCTGACCTGCAGCCACATTGGGAGCACCACACACAATCTGGGAGGGTTCGCCCTTGCCTAAATCAACTGTTGTTACATGAAGGTGGTCGCTGTTAGGATGAGCCTCGCAAGTAAGCACCTTACCAACATAGAGACCCTTAAGGCCACCTTTAATACTTTGTACTTCTTCCAATGCGTCAACTTCAAGACCTGTAGATGTCAGTGCATCACACACCTCTTGGGGTGTGAGGTCGAAATCAACGTATTCCTTCAACCATTTGTAGGAAATATTCATTATACCGATTCTTTAGTAATTACTAACTTTGAAATTTCAGAGTGCAAAATTACTAAAAAATCGGTATATACACAAATTTTTTCCAAGATTTCTACTCAATACACTTCATTAAGAAGTCAACAGCGCCATTAATGCCGAATTTTCGCACATCAATAGAGATGTCGTAATTGCGTGCATCGGTCCAATCCTTACCCGTAAATGTCTTGGTGTAGAGTTCACGACTGTAATCATTGTCTACCACCATTGCAGCCGCATCTCTAAGGTCGAGGCCATATTTGTCGGCTATTCTGCGCTTACGGCAATCTTCTGTAGAATGGATGAAGATTTTTAAGGCATTGGGGTGATCCTCGAAGATGTGGAAGCCACATCGACCTACGATGACGCATGATTCCTGGGCGGCAATCTGCTTAATCGCCTCGCACTGGGCCTTAAACAAGGCGCGCGAGGTCTCGTCGTGCTCTGTTCCGTCGTACTCGGCCTTGCTCATGTAGTTA
>Ga0247609_10004806_pt1 | contig 13383 bp, 13 predicted proteins | sample 172DNAGHGlowgp2_FD_193487 | JGI IMG/M metagenome (GOLD analysis project Ga0247609, IMG submission 193487) | Sheep rumen microbial communities from Palmerston North, Manawatu-Wanganui, New Zealand - 1728 DNA GHGlow gp2 | ecosystem: Host-associated > Mammals > Digestive system > Stomach > Rumen ...
TCTTCATCTTCAAATTTTATTTCCCAGGAACTTACATGCACAGATAGGTCCATATTAATTCTAGTATTATAAACAAACCACGCATAAGTATTAAATACTAAAAGTAACATCAATATAATAATATTTCTTATTTTTATTTTTTTTATTATACTTACTATTTTATCCATAGTTTTCAAATCCTTTATTCATCATCATTATCTTCTTTACCTTTAGCAATTGATCTTATTTGTCTAAATATAATTATTCCAATTGGTATAAATATAAAGAAATAGAATATGTAAATATTAGAGATTAATCCGCTAATATAACTTAAACTTTTTACTTTATATATTATTTTTCCATATACTTGATCTGATGTAATTTCTGGGTCTTCTACCATATTTGCTATACCTTTTGTAACTATTTTATAAGTTCCATTATCATTTTGTATTGATATAACTCTATGTGTTACAACTCTATCTTTAAAAGTCCCCTCTTTACCTTTATAAACAACATCATCTCCAACTTTTATATTACTTGGTTCTATTTGTTCAGAAATTAAAATATCTCCAACCATATATTCTGGAACCATGCTTCCTGTAGCAACTGTAAATATTCTATATTTTCCAAGACCAATAGAGTTATCTGAAACTCTTTGTAAAATTACTATTACTAACATAAATAAAACTAAAATAAATAACAATATGTATAAAACATTTCCTATAAATTTTAAAAATTTATTTTCTTTTATTTTTTTTATTTTTTCAAACATATTTATCCTCTTTTCTTTTCTACATTTTTTGTATATTCATCGATTTTTTCTCTAAATATTTTTTGTATATCTTGTATTACACTTAATTTTTTATATTTTACAACTTCATATTTTGCTGCAACTAACTGCTTTAATTTTGAACTTTTTATATCTTCATCAACATCTAATATTTTGTCTATTAAACCTTCTATAATTACATTTTTTAATTCTTGACTAGTTTCTTCATTTTCCATTTCATCTTTATCTAGGGTTTTCATAGCTAAATATTGAAGTAAAAATGTTTCATCCATAAAATGTTTTAAATCTCCATCATCCATATAGTCTTTTTGTTCTTCAATATTTGCTTCTTTTTCATCAAAATTTTCTTTTAAATATTCCCAAAGCTTCATTGCATATTGGAAGTGTACATTTTTTAATACAACATTTGTTTTTCTAATTGGTTCTTTTATCCACTGTATATGTTTTTTATCTATTATTTTATATACATTTTCGCTTGTTATTTCATTTATTTTTTTCTTTATATCTTCTATTTTTTCTAAAATTTCCTCTATGTTTGTATCATCACCTAGATTTTCATTTTTGTCTAATTTTGAGTTTAATGCAAATTTCATTTCAACATTTTCGCCCATTATCTTAGATTTTGCATCATAGTCAAAAAATTTATTATCTTTATTTTCATTTTCTAATGCTAATTGTAGAAATTTTATTCTTCTTTCTATAAACATTTTCATTTTTTGTACTAATGTATATATTAAACGGTTTTCATAGGTATCATAATCTTCTTCTTTATTTACATTTAATAATTTTCCGAGGCTGTACATCTCCTGTTTCATCATCAATTGTTTGTATTAAGTTTGTATTTTTTGATAAATGCTTTATTGTTTCAACTGTAACTTTTCTAACAGATTCAATTTTTACTATTTCTTCTTCATTTACAATAAAACGATTCGGATTTCTAAATATCATTATTAAATGTGGAATAATTTCTCCCATCATATCTATCCAAGAAAAATCTTTTATTGATTTTTTAATATCTGTTTGTACTCTTAATGTTGATTCTATATTATCTTTGAATCCTTCTGTTCTTTTTCTGCTAGATTTTTCGTATAAATCAACTACATCTAATTCTCCAAGCAAGATATTTACCTCCTTTTATTAGTACTTTAAGCCAATTTTTTAAGTCTTAATAAATATTCTATACATTCTTTCATTTTATTTTTACCAAATGTTTTATCTAGAAATTGAATATATGGATCTATCTCATCTTTTATATAAGCAATATTTAATTGTTCAAATTTTCTTAATATTTTTTTTGCTATAAAGTAGTCTACTCCATCTACTTCATCTCCACCACATGCTACAAACACTGGTACAAATTTTTTCATGTGTGAAACAATACGGTTACCAAATGCTATACGAAAATGTTCTATAACATAGTTATCCATTTGGTCTATTTTATCTAAAGTATCTTGTGATATTGGATTATCTTGCATTGCAGATTTAAACAAGTTGTCCAAATATGTAAAATTAATATCTTGTGCCTCTGTGTCAATTGGATCAAATGGTATACCTTTATCATTTATATCTATTGGCATAGCTCTATCATATACCTTATCTGTTACAGCAAATGTAGAATCGTCATTATTAATTGTTCCTATATACCACATATTTGCTGGTACATGTATTTTTCCACCAATTATTTTTTTAGGGTCTGTTTTCCAACTATTTGGAACTAATTCTATTATCCATTCATCACGGTTTGGCATTTCTAGAATTGATAACATTTCTGCAAAATAATATTCAACACGTGATAAGTTCATTTCGTCTAGTATTACTGTGTATACATCATCAGTATATCCTGCTATGTACATTTCTTTAAGCATTTCTGTTTCATTAAATTTCTTTGTAAATTCATTGAAATATCCAAACATGTCTGTTCTATCTCTCCAAGATGGTTGTACAGAAGCTACACATGAATCATGTTTCATAAATTTACCCCATGCATAAGCTAGTGATGTTTTACCTGTACCAGATATACCTTGTAAAATAACTAGTTTAGTTGATGCTAATCCAGAAATAAAAACTCTCATCATATCCATTTTGTAATATAATCCTAATTTTGAAGCAGCAAAATTTCTAAAGTTTTCACATAATTCTGGTAGTGTGAAACTATTCCCATAATCTTTTGGTTTATAGTTTGCATATTGTTCATCTATTAATGTTAATTTAGCAAATCTACTATCTGTAGTTACTTTATCATCATTTCCATCTTCCCCTTTAGATGATACATCTTCAGTTGGAGATTCCCCTGGTTTTAAACCTAATTGTGATACTTTCATTGCTAATATTTCTTCTTTTTCTTTTACTAATTTTGCAACCTGAGAATTTAAAGATGCTACTTCATCTAAAAGCTCATCTTGGTTTATTGCTTGTCTTCTAAATTTCATATATTTTCTTACTAATAAAACTATTAATCCCACTACTAATGCTATTAATATTAAAATACATAATATTGATATAATAACTAGCACCCATTCTGGTGTTGATAAATCTCCTTTATATGTATTTAATATATTTTGATAAGCTTTCAAATCGAACATCTGCTTAAGACATTCGCCTAAAGCTTTTGCAACTCCAATTAGTCCTGAGAAAAACTGCTCTAAAAATTCATATAAAAATCTTGTAAATGTCTCCATTTTTTACCTCGCATTTTCTATACCCTTAGTACATTATTCAAATTGTTTTTATATTCATTTATTTCTTCATAATTTTTTATATTTTTATTTATAATAATGTATCTAAACATATTTAAGTCTTCTATATTTTTATAATTTACCTCAAATGAATTATCTAATATAATTGTAAATTTAAAGCCTTCTTGCATTAATTCATAAATTTTTTCTTTATTTTCTAAAAAATATTCATATCTTATTTTTAAACTTACTTTTTCCTGTATTGCACTGTAATTTATTATATTAAGTAAGCTCTTTAGTTTTTTTGGTTTTTTTAATAATTTATTATTAAATTCTAATATATATTGTCTTTTAAAATTAGCTTTTAATATATCTTTAATAACATGTACAGTAGTTAAATAATATTCTACTAATAGTCTATCTTCATTTATTATGCCTTTATTAAAAGCTCTTTCAACAGCATAATTGCTGTATTCTTCAGGAAATGTTATATTGTATTTTAAGTTTATTCTATATGCATCATTAGAATCTTCATAACTGGTAATTTTTAAATAAAACACTTCTGAATCAAATTTATTTATTAATAATTGTTTTTGCTCTATATATGTTAAAATATTTTCATATAGTTTTTCTTTGAAATTTTTTTCTTCTTTTCCTAATATCTTTTTTCTTAATTTTTCTATTTTTTCAATAATTTTATATAAGTCTTTATAATATACAACATTATCAAAATATAATACATAGTAATAAAAAACTCTCATTTGTTCTATTATTTCTCTATCTGAAATATTAGAAATTTCCAAATCATCTTGAGTTTCTTTTAACTTTTCTATTATGTTTTTTCTTGCTGTTTTATTTGTGTTATCATCATTAAAATTGTTGTATCTAATATTTAAATATGTTTGAGAATATGAATCACAATATTTTTTTACAAACTTATTTCCAAAAACAAGTTTCATATAAGCATTTATTTGTTTTTTTGTTAAATCTGTATATTGTTTCATTATATTTACTGACATATACATTGCTCCTATTCACTGGTTATTTGTACAATTGATGTATTATTGCCTTTCGGATATGTGTAATCATTTGCAATGTTTAATTTATAAAATCTTATATCCTGGCTTGATATAGCATCAATTTTTATTGTTATACTATTTATATAATCTTTTCCATTAATTGTTGTTTTTGTTGTAGTAATCGCATTTTCTACAATTTCGTTTGTTGTATCAATTAAAACTACTGTAGGGTCAAAACTTAAAGTTACTATACTTGAATAACATTTTGCCTTATTTGTATCTGATAATGCTCTATATGTATCTGAGTCTATTTTTTGTCCAACTGTATATGAGTCAAATGCTTGCTCAACAATATAATATGTTAAAGTATTTGTGAGTCTTAATTGCATATATGGACTTTGTACTGAGTCTGTTATTTCATAAGATAGTCTTTCTTTTCCTACAACTAATGTAAATTTTCCTTTTAATGTTTTTTTATACTGTGCAGTTGATGATGCTGTAATCTCAACCTCTACTTTATCTCCAACTTCTAATTGTCTATTTGGTGTAATTCTTAAATAAAATGAGTCTGAATTTGTATCAGATGGAATTGTTCCACTTGTTTTTTCCAACTCGCATATTGCATTATCTGAACAACTATATGTTATGTTATATCCTATATCATAAGTTGTTGCCTGTAAATTGTTTTTCCTACTATTCATATTTACGACTATTGTATAATCATCTATCCCAGACCAGTTATCAACTTGATAAACCGCTGTATTTTCCTTTAATTTATCACTATTAAAGTAAAATTCTTTACTTCTCATAAAAAAGTTATTAACACTATTTGTAACATATCTACCAAATGCACTAATCAAAAAAGCTAATATTATAAATATTAATATTACCAGCAATAATCTAAGCATTGTGTATTTGTTTTTAATTTTTGTTTTTTCCTTTTTCATAAGTTAGCCTTTCTTTAATAATTTATCATTTATAAGAGTTGTTTAGCATCTACTTTTATTTCAAGTAGCTCTATTATATCTTGGTAATTTACTGTATTATAGTTTTCTGGAAAATGTACTACTAATTGATATACATTTGTAGTTGGTGTTTTATAGTATAATGTTTGTTTTGGTGTTGTAATAGTTCTAAAATATGTATTATAATCATCAGCTTCTACATTGTTACTTTCTATAATACTTTCTGCATTAGAATCAGTATAATTTTGGTTCATATACAATTCATAAGATAGTGGTAGATTTGTTGTCGTTCTTAGTGTTAAATCATATTCTAAATCAACTTCTGCTGTTTTTATCCCATCTTGGTTTCCTATTGAAAATGTATATACATATTCATTTTTTTGAGGTAGGATTGTTGCTAAATTAAGTGACATTTGTGAAAAATCCTCTTTTAATAAGTAAAATGCCATATCCACATTTGCTATTGATTTTGATTCACTTTCATATCTAGATAAGACTAGTGTAAATATTCTTAAAAGCACTAAAAATCCTAATAAAAGAATAATTAATTTCACATATAATATTCTTCTTTTCTTTTTAATCATTCTTATCCTCCGTTTTATTTTTTAGCGAAATGAGTATACCTATTATTAATACTAAAATTACTCCTAATATTAATACTTCTTTTGAAAATAATACTTTTTTCCATACTCCTACTTTTGGAATTACCTTTTCTACTATTCCATAAACCTGCTCTTTATCTATTGGTGCATCTTCTGAGTTATTTGCATCTCCTCTTGTTATATATTTATCTTTCTGTTTTTTTATTAACCTGTGTGTTATATAATTATCGTTTTCTTTATAAACTATAATATCATTTTCTTCTACATCTTTTGTATTTCTGACTATAACTACATCTCCTATTTCAATTGTTCCTGACATACTTCCTGTAGCCACTTCAAAAAAAGCATATCCAAATATGCTTGCATTGTCCTTTTTTTGTACCTTCATTTGAAAAATATAATATACACTTAGAATTATCAAAATTAGGACAATTATTATTAAAATATTAAATATTATATTTATTATTTTTTTTAATATTTCCATATTATCACCTTATTTTCTTATGTTTATTCGCCACTTTCGACATATGGAACTATTTCTTCTCCTAAATATTGAACTACTTTTACTGTAATTGGAATTTGTAATTTTGAATTATATTGTGAACCAAGTGTACTATCATTAGCATCATATTCTTCAATATTTTGCCATTCAACTTCCATTTTTAGATTATTTGTAGTTCCTTGTTTTACTTTTTGTAAAGGTATTACTCCTGTATATGTATTCTCTCCAGTTTTTACTAGAGTATTTCCTTCATCTGTTTCTTGTATGGATTTTATATTTATATTATTGCCTAACTGCTCTTGATTTAATGTTACATCATACTTAATAGAAACATCTGTATCTTGTGGGACAATAGATATTTCAAAACTTCCAGATAATCCTGGTGCTAATTTGTTTTCTTTCACATGTTCATTATTTTCTGTTTCTATACTGTCTATAACAAAACTTGTTTCTATTCCTTTAGATATTTCTGTTCCATTTATAATTATATTCCATTTACCATTTCTAAATTGTAAATTTCCAGAAACCTCACTATGAAATAATGCATAAATATGCATTATTTCATAAGCTAATAAAATTACTAATATTATACATCCCACAATAAATAAAATCTTTATATTATTATGCTTCTTCTTCATTTACTTTTCCCTTATTATTTAATCCTCTTATATCTGATACAACTATAGTTATTTGATATATAAAAGCTAATAATGAAGGTAATACTATTATAAATAAGAATCCCCATCTAGATTCTAAAATATTTAAAACAGTACCTGCACCTTTTATAACTTTTACATCTCTACTACTTCCTAGAACATATTCACTAGATATTCTTCTATCACCTTGTAATGTATATGTTTTTTCAGTATCTGTAACTCTTTCTACCTTAGTTACACTAGATAAAGCAACCTCTATTTGTTGATTATATGTATTATAGAAAAATACTCTATCTCCTGTTTGAACTGTAGATTTTTTGTCTACTATAACAATTGATCCTTTTTCAAAATATGGAACCATATTATTGTCCTTAATAATAACTAATGCTTTGTCTCCAAATTCAGAAATTTTAAATTGATTGTATGATAGTAAACATACTGTAACAAATATTGCTACAACCGCATAAATAATAAATAAAAGATCTTTAATAAATTTTTTCATTTCCTTCGTTCCTTTCACCATATATTATAATATATCTTTATCCTATTTCACTATATCATAACAAATTATTTTTTTCAACATTTTTTGCAACTTTTTAAAATTTTCCATTTACTTTTTTTTATTGCAATGTTATAATAATTTTAGATTTAACGTGGAGGATTACAAATGATTAATGTTGCAAATGATGATAGTATAAATAAAATACTTTCTTTAGAAAAAAAATCTTTGGCTGCAACTTTAGATATACAAAGCACTTTTAATAAACAAATTTTATTTTATATGAAAAACATCCTAGGTAATGTAGAGTTTACTTATATTGTTAATCCTAAAAGTAAAATTTTTAAATATTTAAATATATCAACAGAAACTTTAGCAAAATCAAATGAAAATATTATTATAGTCGAAGATTTAATGAAACAATTTAATAAAGTAGAAGATTCTTATTCTGATGAGGATTTAGTTGAAAAATATAATTCTTCTTTTTCAAAAGGAATGACAAAATTATATAATAATACAAAAGATATTGAAGAATTTTTGCATAAATCTAGTATTACTGACTTTTCTAAAATACTTAAAGAACTAAAAAATGATAAACAACCTAAAAAAAGAGTAGTTAGTCAACTTATCAATACTGATGATTTAAGCGATTATTTTGTAGAAGATACTTTAATTATTTCTGAAAAACAGAAAAAAGTTATTTTACCATATAAAGTTGAAGATTTAAAAAGAATATTATTAGAAAGTTCTGGTAAATACAAAACTTTAAATGATGTTATAAATGAAGTTTATACAAAACCTATTAAATATTATAAACCTTTTGCTATTTCAAGATATAGAGAAGCACATAAATTAATGAGAAAAAGAGAAAAAGCTTCTAAATTAAAGGCCTTTTCTCTTGCTATGGAACTTTTAGGTAATTATAATTTACATCCAGCTGTTATTGCTGCTTGTAAAAATTTAGATGAATTAGATGTTTACTTAGCTTGTTTAGAGGATAATACTTTAAATGATTTTCACTTTTTTGATGTAAAATTTGAAATACCACCAACAGTAAGTAATTAAAAAGTTATTTTTATAAATAAAAATAACTTTTTTTATGAAATAAAAATAAGTTCTTTTTTACTTATCAGTTCTTTTTTGTAACATTTTTGTAATATTTTTGTAATAAATTTGTTATTTTTTTGTAAAATTGCTTGACTTTTTGTAATATTTCGTGTACCATTAAAGTATAAGATACTAAAAATAATTGATTACTAAAGTAAAAATTTGTTAAATTTACGATAAGATAAAGGAGTTGATTACTATGAAAACTCAAGAATACACACCAGTAACAAACTGTTTAGCTTTAACAGTTAGAAAAGAACATAGGTTAATAGTAATAAAGAATACTGCTAAAACTACAATTCGTATGTCAGCTAAAACTTTATTATATGTTTTATTCTTGATGTTCGCAAGTGTAATGGTTTAGAATTTAATTGAATATAAATAAAACCCTAATTATAAAATTAGGGTTTTTTATTTATTCATTTTCAATATAAAAATCTTTTGCTTGTGTTAAATCTTTATTTATACTTGTATTTATATAAAAGGTATCTTTTTGTTTTATATTATTTAAGTGGTATCTAATATTGGCAAATTCAGTGTTATCTTCGTTTTTAAATATAATTTTTATATCTCTTTCTGCAAAATCAGTATCACTTTCATTTAGTAATTCTAGTTTAAAATAACTATTTTCTTCTTCATATTTTATTTGAATATTTTTTATTGTTAAATTTTCAAATGTTCTTTCCTTTTCAATATTTTTTATATGTTTCTCTGATTTATCTCCTGCTATATTTTCTACTATAAAGAAAATTGCAATTATTATAAGCATTATAATTATAAATTTTCCAATAACTTTTAAATTTTTCTTTATATCTATATTGCTCTCTTTATAATCTTTTTTATTCTTTAACCTTCTTGCTTTATTTTTCATCCTTTTTGCCTTTGCCACAATTATTTCCCCTTTTTAATTATAATTTTATCTAAAAAAGGTAGGATTAGACCTACCTTTTTTACTATTGTGCTTTTTGATAAGTGTAAATTAATTCAAGTCTATCATTTTCATTAGCTTTTTTAATTGTCCATGTAAATCCAACTCCAGGTGTGTATTTTATACCATCTTTTCCACTTTCTGTTGAGATTTCACTTATTTTATATGATATAGGAGCTGCATCCCCTATTTTTAATTTAATTGTATCTCCAGCTAATGTTCTAGTTTCTGGTATTGTTATTGTTGAATCTAGCGCTGTTTCTACAGTATGTGTTGTTGTTTTTCCTGTCATATCATTAAATATTTCATCGAATACGTTTGTTAGGTTAGTTACACCATCATCTGATTCTTTATATTTGCTTGTATCTGATGCAATATTTTTTAGTATTCTCTTAGCTACGCTTTGTTCTCCTTCCCAGTGATAATAATTTCCGTCATTTGCTTTAATACAATTTGCCTCTCCACAACCTGTTTTTTGTACATCTAATGATACACCTTCTGTAGTTAGATTTATAGTCTTGCTAGATTGACTCCAGCCCCAACCATAATCATAATCTACTGTTGCTTTATATGTTAATGTTATGCTTTTATTTTTTTCTATACTAATATTTGACCAATATATTCCGTTTCCATATGGCCTTCCAGAGTTAGATATATTATTGCTTATAGTTACATCATTTGATTTAGTGTCTGTTACATTTACTGTCGCATCTTTATCTGAATTGTTTGTTAATGTAATTGTATAATAAATTTCATCACCGCTTGATGCCGTATTTCCAGAAATTTCTTCTCCATCTCTTTTTATTGTATAAGATTTTGTAGCTGTTACATTTGCTAGACCTTGGTTTGGACATTCAGTATATATTGAACTTGAACTTCTTTCTGTTGATAAACTATTTACTCCTAAACCTATTGTATATACGCTAACATTTGCTTTACCTTTTAACTCATTTGCTTTTGCATTGATGTTTGCTTCTGTATTATTAGTAAAGTCATTATTATCTATTTTATAACCGTCATACCTTCCTCCGTTTTGGATATAGTATGCTGGTGTTGGAGCTCCATCGCTTAAGAACACTACAACTTTTTTATTATTATTTAATGTTCCACTTGATAATAAGTTGTTAGTTGCTTGTAATGCTCCATTAATATTAGTTCCTGCTCCATCTGTGCCTTCTCTTGTTTTTAAATTATTAATTGTATTTTTTATAGTATTTTTATTTGCCTGTTTATTAGCTGTTAATATTAGGTTCACATCTGTATCAAATTTTATAATTGATACTGTTGAGTCTGTTGTTTCTCCTTCTGGGAATAATTTATCTATCATAGAATTTGCTGCAGTCTTCATATCTTGTAGTCTTGTACTTCCATCAGCAGTCATACTTCCTGAAACATCAAGTACTAATATTAAGTTTATTGGTTCATTAGGTTTTGCTGTTGAGTAAACTTTCTTAATTACAGTTGTTTTTGCTGTATAATCTTTCTTATTTACTTTAGCAACATTTATTATTTCATCAGTTACAGTTGCAGTTTTTACTGTTACATCAAATGTTATTGTTGCTGTTGCATGACCTGCAAAGTGATCATCAGTATAATTAATTATGTTATTTGCATAAATTTCTGGTTTAGCTACTCCATTTAATTGAACATTTCTTACATTTTCAATTTTATTTTCATTAATTAATGTAGTTAAATCATCTTTTATTACAAGTTTTCCTTCTTCATCAGAATTATTTGTAGCAGTAATTGTATAGTGTAATGTGTCTCCTTTTTCTGCTTTATCTAAGTCTACAGTTTTTGTTGCTGTAATATTAGCTTTCTTAACTTCATATTCTGTTTCATCAGATGGTGTATTTGTATTTCCATCATTAGTTATAGTTGCAATGTTTTTATCTATAACTTTTGATGTTTCTTCCTCAGATAAATCTTCTACCTTAACAACAAATGTAAGTGTTAATGTAACTCCTTCATCTATTTGATAATTAGATAATGTTAATACATTTCCATTAATTAATCCAGATGTTGCTGGTGCTGTTTTATCTGTTTCAGCTCCTGATAATGTTGCTGTTATCTCTCCACCGTCATATTTTAATCCTGTTTTTATTTGGTCATTTATATCTACTGTTGCTGTTGTATTTCCAGTATTTTTAACTGTAATTGTATATTTAATTTCGTCACCTTCATGTGCTACAACTTTGTATTGTGCATTTTGATTATTTGTATTTGCTGTTTTTGCATGTTCTGTTTTATCTTCTGCACAACTTACTACTTCACTTGTTTTTTCTGTTTCTATTCTTTCTACAGGATATTTATTTGTTACATTCATACCATCAGGTGTTGCTGTATATCCTGTCTCTACATTTTGCTCTACTACTGAGTAAGTAATTTTGTTTCCATTTTCATACTCAGGTAAATTATCAAATGTATAATTCCATGTGTTTTGTACATCAGCTGTATTTTCTGGTGCATTTACAGTCTTTGTAATTCCTGTGTCTGTTGGCTCTTCACCATTAACAGATTTCATTAATTTTAAATTAATACTTGTTGGTCTTGTTGCCTTAATATTATCAACATCATCCCATGTTTTTGTTCCTGATACACTAATTGTTCTATATTTATTTGTTACAACTATAGTATCTTTAGTTGAATTATTATCAACTTCTCTGTCAGCTTCTAAATAATTAGATAATTTTTCAGTTTCTGTTGAACTTTCACTTACAAATTCATAAACTTTATCATTTCCATTTGCATCATATTTGTCAACTGCAATTTGTGTTTCCCATGTATTTGAATTATCTTGACCTGGTGTTAATGTTGCTTCTTTATTGTCTGTTATTTTTATTGTTATATTTGATGGTCTTACTGAAGCTGTATCTCTTTGCCATACTTTCTTAACTGTTAATAATTTTTTAAATTCTGTTTCTGTATCTTTTCTAGCTGGATCTGTTGGTTTTTCATCTCCAGTTTCTTCTAGTTTTATTTTTCCTGTTGCTTTATTTGTAAATGCTGTTTTTGCTGTGTCTATTCCAACATATACTACTTTAATATTTAATTCATCATTTTCTGTGTATGCTCCATCTTTAAATGTATCTATATCTACTTGTTTTGTATATGTTATTGTTTTTGTATTAGCGTCATATTTTGCATTAAATCCTTCAACATTTATATCTGATTTTTCTTCATTTATTGCATATGGTAATTCATCTACTATTGTTATTGTTGCTTTTCCTTTATATTTATCAACTGTTGATGTGTAGTTTATTGTGTATTCTACTTCATCATCTTTTGATGTTATTTTTTCTGTTCCGTCTTTAGTTATGTTATTATTTGTAATTGTAGGTGTTCCTGCATATGCGTTTGTTACTGTTATTGTATCTTCTTGTTTTCCTGGTGTTGCTGTATAGCTTGCTAATTTGTTTACATCTGTTGATGTTTCGCTTGCATAATTATATGTTATTTCTTCTCCGTTTGCATAATATTTATCAACTTCTATTGTGTCTTCCCAAATATTTGAATCTGTAGCTTTTGTTGAATCTAATTTAATTGATTTTCCTTCATTTAAATTGATTGTTACATCACTTGGTCTTACTTTATCTGCTACTTCTGAATCTCCTTGCCATACTTTTACAACTTTTATGTCTTTCTTGAAGTTTTTTTTTGT
>Ga0247609_10004807_pt1 | contig 13380 bp, 9 predicted proteins | sample 172DNAGHGlowgp2_FD_193487 | JGI IMG/M metagenome (GOLD analysis project Ga0247609, IMG submission 193487) | Sheep rumen microbial communities from Palmerston North, Manawatu-Wanganui, New Zealand - 1728 DNA GHGlow gp2 | ecosystem: Host-associated > Mammals > Digestive system > Stomach > Rumen ...
AGCAAATCCCTGCCGGTAAGGGCATCCTTGAAAAGCATCACTCCGTACTTGCGCCCCCAATAAGTCGTGTCCATAACCACAACAACCTTGCCGGGCGGCGCCGTACCCTTGGGCGGTGTATATGCGTCTAGTTTCCGTTTGATGGTGCGTGGTGAGCATCCATACCTCTCCGCCAACTGCGCATACGTCTGTTTTAGCTCAGAATACTCTCGCCACAGGGTGGCCGAATCAATACGGTTGCCACCCAAAAATTGCTTGCCGCAGACATGGCTTTTGTACAATTGTCGCCCTTTTACCTTGCCATTTTTCTTGGTTATCGGGCTGCCGCAATGAATGCAAATTTTTTATTCATGACATTTGAACGCTGTATCCTGTTAATTATTACATGTGTTACGAAGATTCTAGCCTAATTTTTGTCCATTACGTCGATTTCGCTCACCTAAGCCATATCATAGCCAGCCTTCAGGCTGCCTCAAACAGCAGCCTAGAGTATGGGTAGAAGCAGCCTAGAGTATGGGTAAAGCGTATAAAAGTATCTGTCCCCTTGATTCCATTCACTAACGCATTAACACATTTTCAAATTCCCACATTCACTAACGCATTCACGCATTCCCACATTAACTCTTTTTTTATGCCTTCTTTGAATCAATAGCAATCAGCTGAAAATCATTCGAATATATGAAATGTCATGAGAAAGGTGTAAAATACTGGTTTTTAGCATTACCGCATTGTGCCCTCTCGGTGATCCTTCGGTGATGACTCGGTAGTGTTTCTGGAATCCGTATTAACACATTCACGTTTTAAGCATTAACACATTCCTTATCTCGTCCCAGTCGTCCTCCTCGGACATCCACTTCACGAATCCATTCACGCTGCGCACGTTGCAAACGGAGAACAACAGTACCAAAGTTCCTGTCCAATTGATTCCTGTTTTTTGCCTTTCTTCCTAATGCTGTCGCTTGAAGAAGTTGAGAATATCCGGACATCGTTGACGGTATTCCGATATTGTTGGGACTACGATGGCTCTTCGGTCTCTCGGCGAACACTCTTTTCAATTTCCAAGTACACCACACTGGCCTCGATTATTTTCACTTTAAAGTGTCCTCATGGTGGGGTATGAATAGTTGGGGTTGATTTATCAATACAGAAATTTATTATTATGTCGAAAAAAATGTGTATTTTTGCGACATAATTAAAATATAACATATCATGCAAAGTATTGATGACAAGATATTAGCTCGCATTAGAGGAAAAGGTAGAGGTTGTGTGTTTTTCTCGACAGACTTTGCACTGCTGGGAGAGAACAAATCTGTATTGAAAGCCATCGAAAGACTTGTGATGAAAGGTGATATTCTCCGAGTGGCTAGAGGAATCTACTGCTACCCTAAAATAGATAAACAGTGGGGGTTGGGAGTGCTGCGTCCCACCTACGATGAGATTGCGCAAGCCATTGCTCGTCGCGACAAGGCAAGGATAGCACCCACAGGCGATCAGGCTCTCAATATGCTGGGATTATCAGAACAGGTGCCAATGAATGCTGTATATCTTACCGACGGTTCTGCGAGGAAAGTTCGTCTTGATGGCGACAGGGGCATATTGTTCAAACATACTGCACCAAAAAATCTTGCCTTCACCAACAAATTGGCCATGCTTATCACCTTTGCGCTGAAAGAGATAGGTGCCGACAATGTCACGCCCAAGCAGGTGCAAGCCATCATGTCGCTACTCCAGAACGAGACAAAAGAATCAGTCATGTCCGACCTCGCCTTGATGCCTGAGTGGATTAGTCTTATCGTAAGGAGTGCCTATGACAAATAGATTTGCAACTCTCCCTGATGAGGAGAAGAAAATGCTTTTCGCAAGAACTTCGGAACAGACGAAGTTGGCAGTACAAGTTGTTGAGAAAGACTGGTGGGTAACAATAGTGCTGCAGTTGCTCTCCCAATCATCATGTGCAGATTATCTGAGTTTCAAAGGTGGCACATCGCTAAGCAAAGCGTGGGGGCTGATAGAACGTTTCAGTGAAGATGCTGACCTCGCGTTGGATCACGCCTTCTTTGGCATAGACAACAGCAGTCGGAGCCAGCGTCTTAAATTACGTAAAACAAGCCGTCAATTTATCACAGGAACTCTTTCGTCGGAATTAAACAATGCCCTTCGAGAACTGGGATGCAGTGGTTATATTGTCGAACCCGTGACCAAGGTCAATGACAAAGAGCTTGACGGAGACAAAGACCCCACGGTAATATTAGTGAAGTATAAAAGCCTTTATCCGTCACTTTTGTCATACTTGCAGCCAGCGGTTAGAATTGAAATAAGTTGTTTGTCGATGAAGGAGCCTGTTGCACCGAGAAACATATCTTCTATGGTGTCACAATGCATTCCCGCATTGGAGCAAGACGATGCTTTTGTGATGAAAACTGTGTTGCCCAATAGGACATTCCTTGAAAAAGCTTTCCTTCTTAACGAAGAGTATCAGCGTGACCATCCTCGTAGTTTCCGAATGAGCCGTCACCTCTACGACATTGAGCGGATGATGGACACGGAGTACGGAGTGTCAGCACTTACAGACAAGACGTTGTATCATTCTATTGTTCAGCACAGACGGGATTATTACTGCCTGAAATATGTAGATTACGACAGCAATAACCCGGACAGAATCATAATCTGTCCCCCTGACAACCTTTTGTCCGACTGGCGTGCAGACTATGAGTCCATGCGGAATTCTTTCATCTATGGGGATAGTCTGCCTTTTGATAATCTGATAGAACGAATCATGTCACTTCAAGAGCGATTTCGAAAACTATAACATTTACCGCTTTTCAAGCCCGCCAAAAACGGTCTTGACTATTATCACTTTTGAACATCCACAAGGTCGGAATATCCAGACATCGTTGACGTTTTTCCGATATTGTGGGGACTACGATGGCTCTTCGGTCTCTCGACGAACACTCTTTTCATTTTTCATTTTTCAAGTCCGCCACAATCGTCATCGCTTTATTGGCTAACCAGTATTCACAGAGTCGGATGACTCGATAGCGTTCCTGACATCCAAACTCCCACATTCACAGATTTACGAATTAGCACACTTCAACATTTATGCACTAACACATTAGCTCATTTACGCATATTAAAAGCATTCATGTGCGATCCTTCTTTATGGGCTCTTTGCTTTTTTTATTTGTGTTTAGCCAAAAACTGTTCTCGATGACTACTCCAGATTCCTGTATCTTTGAGTCCCAAAAGTTGTAAAAGCTCTTCATGCAGTTTGTCCAAAGCCACAGCATTAGTTATTTGTTCTGCTTGAAGAGGATTGACAAGCCATCCAATTTTGTCAGTTGTGAAGTTTGGCAAAAGATAGTAACGGACTATCGCATTGTTAGTCCAAACAGCCCCCATCTCATTTTGGCAAATCTCACTTGCCTTGTAATTGTCCGATAAAAGTAATATCGAGCACTCCGACCCTATAATATTCTTGTGAATATGTCTTCTGATATCTTCGCCGTTTTTAATATTCATCTCTTCTATTGAAGTGCAGAAAATGTCAGTACTTTCAATCCCAATTCCTAACATTAGAATATGGTTTACGAAGTCTTCTACTATTAGTTTATCTTTTGAGGAATGGCTAATAAAGATTCTGTGGTCAGAAGTGCAGTTCTCTTCCAAATTGATTAGACACTCTATAACTGCCTCTATACGTCCGAAATATCTTATTGGAAACTCGTCATATTTTTCAATATAACTCAATAAAGAGGAACTGATTTGTGGGTATTTTGTTTTTGTAACGCTAACGAGCTTCCTTAATGTTGCTTCGAAATTCGATATATTTCCAGTAATACATCCAGCCTTATTAACTCTATTTGTATTGGGATGTACATAATTAATTTTCTCAATAGTGAGTTCGTCTTTTATTATTTGTTTACAAGTCCTTGCAACTGATATAATATCGTTCATTTTGTTCAGACATATTATTGTATTTGTATTGTAAAAAACAGGAGAACCAAACTATCGCAATCGTGTATCTTTGTCACTTGAAATTGGCATTTGGTTTCATTGTAATTAAGCAAACCGTTTCTATCTGCTCTTTCATCTCATTTTTTCAAAGTCTTTGACAGAACACCATATGCAGCCTGTCTCATCCAAATAGCGGAACTTCGCTTTTAGTATTTTCCTCAAATCTGCTTTGAACTGACACATTTGAAAGATTTCCCGAGTGTACAAAATAGTAATTCGAGAACCATGATTTGAAAAGTAGGAGATTGCATTATCGTCAACTTCCGAGTGTGATATAAACAAACCTTTCACAGATGACGATTTATGATCAAGTTTATCTTGGAAGAGAATCAGATCATCTTTGTGAATGGTTTTCATCCTATATTTTGCTTCAATAAGAACCGTAGATTCTCCCAGTACAAAGCTTCCATCAATTTGGTCTGTTACTGTTTTGTATGATGCATGAGGCTCCATATGAAACAAGACAAACAAGTAAACAAGAAAATGCTCTAATGCATAACCCTTTAATTGTTGTGTTGATTCTTTTTCTATTTCGAATAGTTTTTTCTGGATAAGGCTGTAATCTATTTTATCATCTGAATCTGAACGGTTATCTTCCGGTTCTTTATTACTTGGGGTGTTTGTAGGCTCTTTTTTCCCCAATAAACTTTTCCCAAAAGCATATATTTTATCAACATCACTGTTATCCCCATAGCACAAGCCTTTCTCTCTCATATAATTGATTGCCAGAACAATTGCCTTGCCAACAAATCTATTATCTTCTTCATTGCAAAAAGCACGGAACATTTTGGCTTTAGATAGGCCTGGAAATTTTTCATACACACTATATCCCACAACCTCTTTCATGAATTCTTCAAATTCTCGATTCGAAAAATCCAAGAAATAGCCATTTTTCATGTTGAACACTTCGTCTATCAGCTGTTTCTGTATAAAGGACAGGTTTGCCATAGTTATTCTTTTTTTTGCAAAGGTACGAGTTTTATATGATATGCTACAGATTATTTTTCAACAGAGAACAAACAGAGGCGCATTAACGCGCCCCTGTCAAACCAGGCTACTCTCTATTAGATGCATTAAAACCAGGTTACCTCAACAATCCTTGACTTTTAAGATATTCTTTTACAGCACAACGATATTGCTCCATAAACAATCTCATCGCACTCTTTTCAGCGTCTTTTTGTTGTTGAGTGGCATTGTAAAAGCACTCAATATCATCTTCGTGTAAATGAACAATACAATCAACAGCCTTATCCACCACGTTTTCTGCTATACAACAACGAACCCCAATGGCATTAATTAAAATGCAGTTTAAATACTCCACGCATTCCGGTACGTTCATTAGAATCCTTGTTTTACTAATGAAGTTTTGTGTTGCATCATTGCCAGTTCTTTCAAGAACGGTGATAAAAATATCGAATAATGTAATTGGTCTTGCCATAATAGAATAGGTTTAGATTATTAGATACTGTTCTGAATCAATGTAAGGAATTATAACAGCCTTTGCATCTGGATGTGATTGAATTAACCTTCTTAGTGTATTAAGTGCCTTAAAATTTTTTTCTAACAAAATATTTTGTTCAATAAAGAAGTTCATATCATATTCATTGTAGTAAATTTCATGAGCTGGTTCTTGGCGTCTCTTTCTAAGATTATTAAAAGTAGAATGGACAATATTTATTGTATTTGGAGCAACGATTGTCAACCACTCTTTTAGGCATAGAAGTGTCTTGTCTTTTTTTTCTTTTTCTTTTTCATCCTCTTGAACAATACCTACTGATACAAAAAAATCTTTGTTTATATTATGAACAATAATCTTTTCGCAAAGTGAAACAAAATCAAGATATACATTTTTTGTTGGTAGAAACAACAAGTCAAAACCGACTGGTTTATTATTCACATATTCTTTTCTGAAAAAAGGGCAATTCCAAATAGCATTTGTAAGCTTATTGATATTTGCCATTTCTTTTAATATAGACCGGTATATAGTATCTTCGAATCTCCAACAGCCATTAAGTACATTTTCATAGTCATTGAGAACGGCACAGTTTTCTTGTTCAGGCTCAAGCATACCGTACCATTCAAGTTGACACACCGATGGCATATTAATCAATTCTGATAAAGGAACTGCAACGATATGTTCTCCATCCTTATTTTTTCCAACACCAAAAGTCCTTATTGTGAATCGTCTTTCTTCATTTATTTGCTCTGACGAAAAGATATGACCTGTATAGTCAGAAAATTCAAAGTCATAGCGTGGGTCAGAATAATATTTAAAAAGAGCCCCCCATTCAAAATAAAGAATTTTATTATGAGGAGTGCCTAATATCAACATTTTTTTAAAAGGAAGACGAGACACCAAATCCACTTCGGCATAATGCTGTCTATGATACGTTTTTGAAGGGTATATACAGAAATCGCCACCAAAACCATTCTTTTTGACATATTCAATTTGCTGTTCTTTTGAAACAAACCCCACCCTAATTATACTTGGATTAATGTCATGCTCCGCCGCTATCAGGCTAATGTTATCTTCTTCCAACAATTCGATAATTACTTCTTGTATATCTACATCGGGATAATTGTACCGAATGCTATCCGAACTAACGCCATTGCACTTGCGGGTTTTGCAAAAAAAATCAAATGTCCACCTGAGTAACTTTTCTTTTATCTTTTCTTTATTATCCATATTTAACAAACGCATTTTGACATCTTTTATTGTTCTATTATTGCGATTTCTTCGGGGGTGAGGTTGTAAATGGCGTAGACTTGTTGGTCGATTTCATGTTCTAGATCAGATGTGTCTACTCCTGAATTTGAATTCTTTATAGATAGTATCTTTGCTACAATATTTGAAATATCGTTCTGTTTATCAGTTGAAGCAAATGGTATAGGGATACTTTTCATTTGAGTTCCATTCAAATCAAAGTAACCACCTGATACTTTCGTTGTAGAATAGTAATGCTCGAACCAATAGTTTGTGAGTTTTGCGTTGATTACTCCTAATATAAAACGAGTATTTACCGAAGTTTTCCGTGTCAAGTAATATATCCTGTCTAAAAGTACAACATCTTTCTCTTTGAGTGTTGCTTGCAAAAAGAGGACAGTCCTTGGAAGAATAATCATTTCATCCTTAAAGGTAGCAGAGTAGTTTGTATCAATAGTTTTATACAAATCGGTAATTCTATACTTTTTAACCATTGTAGACTTTAAAGCTCTGTACTTATTACCGGCAAAATCCACTTTATTATTGGGTAACCCACGTGATACTTTAAACCATGTTTCAATTGGCTTGCTATTTTTGTTTATCTTTTGAATTATTCCAAAGCCTTCCGAAACGAGAATACGACAACTGGGGTCATTGACAATATCTCGTTTGAATAAATATTTGCAGTCCAATCTCTGTAGGTCACTCATAACTTGTAGGTTTTCTGGCGCATAAAACTCAACTATATAATCTTTAAGTTCTTGTTTTTGTATATGCAAGACGCATGGGTACGTCATTGCATTTTTAAAAACCTCAATCTGTGAAACATCAACAACTCTCCATAAATAGTTATTTTTTATGATTATAGGACGACATCCTATCCCATAATCCGAACTAAAGAATCTAATTGGATTAATTAAGCACAAATGAGATTTCTGATTACATATAGTCAATCCAAACTCAATAAACAACAGATATATGTCATACTGTAATACAGCACTCTTATAGTCTTTTTCGTACTGTACCTTTGCATGTTCTGGTAATTCAGTACGCCTAATATACGGTGGGTTGCCAATGACTATATCAAACCCGCCGTTGTCGAAGATGTCTTTGAACCAGGTGTGCCAGAGGAAGAAGTCCTGATTGGCGGAGGGGTCGAGGGTGGCAAGGTCGCTGTCGGTACCACCGATGAAGTCCCTAATCAGGCTTTTCACTTCGTCGTTGATGGCTTGACGCATACTGGCTTTCTGCTTGTGGTCGGTGACGGAGAAGTAGTCGCGCATCAGGCGTTGCAGGTTCTTGCGGCTGAGGTCGCTGTCCAAGCCCAGCAGCAGCTGTGTTGACTTGCTCTGTCCGCCACGCTGCCGGGCGGAGATGCGGCTGAGGTCGATGCCCTTGTAGCTCTCTATAAGGCTGTTGCCCTGCATAAACTTGTAGTCGAAGTTGGGGAGGGGTTCGGGCTTGTCAGCATCGACGACGATGGAGAGCCAGAAGCGGAGGCGGGCGATGTCGATGGCGCCACGCTCTACATCTACGCCGTAGATGTTGTTCTCGATGATTTGTTTCTTGAGGTCAGCACGGGACGACACTTCTTCTATTGCCTCACGGCAACGCCACAACTCATTTAGCAAGCCCATGGGGAAGGCCCCGCTGCCAATGGCGGGGTCGCATATCTTCACTTCTCGCAGGGCGGTGTCAAGTACGTCGCGGTAGGGCTCCAGCTCTTCGGGTTGTTCGTGTTGTTCGACAAAAGCGCGGATGGATTGTTTGAGGTCGCGTACCTCCGGCACGCATTCCCCTTTAGTGCCAACATCCCCACACTGCGAAAGCTGTTTGCTTTCTTGTATGGGGTTATTGAGATTATGCTTCTCCGAAGCATTGCTTGTCTCTAACTTGCTGTCGAGGTAAGCAATCAGGCTCTCTTTGCACATGTAGCGCACTATCTCCTTGGGCGTATAGAAGGCCCCCTTCGATTTATTATCTTCGAGCAGGCTCTCGAAAATCTTGCCCAGCATCTCTGGGTCGATGCCAATGTCGGCATCGTCGGGGTCGTTCTCGTCGACGGTGAAGTTGTAGGAGGACATAAACTCGAAGAGTTTCTCAAAGAGCGATGCGGGCAGCTTGATATGCACTTTGTCTACCTCGTCGCGTTCGAAGAGGCCACCGTTCAGGTAGGGCAGATTCTCCCACTGCTTCAACAAGCCTTTGTCCCAATGCTCGATGTCAAAAAGTCTCTCGCGCTGCTCCGTCTCGGTATTGAAAATACCAAAGAAGAGAGGCTCCAGCACTTGCTCAAGGAAGTCGGTCTGATATGGGCTGAAGAAAAACAAATCTCGCAGGAAAGCGGGATTGTCGTTCAGCCAGCCTTTCTTCTGCAAGAAGTGCAGAAAGACGATGCGTCCCATCATCTTCTTCACATAATCGTGGAACACGGCTCCAGTCTTGCCTTGACGAGCTAATTCTGATACAATATTGTCGTAATGGTTGTGGTACTCTTTGAAGAACTCATCACTCAATGTTTCGACAGAGAAAGCGGCCTTAAGGTCGGATAGTTTGAAATGGCCTTTCATGTCGGCAACCTTTTCCAGTCGCTCTCTGGGCGTTTTGTATTGTCCCTTTTCGTCGCCTAAGATATAGGAGAATCGTTTGGCTGCGGTAACATTGTCTTTATGGTCGCAGATATACGAAAGTTGCCAGTGCTGTCCGTCGTCGAAGACGGCTATGGCGGCATCCACCTCGTATCGCAGATACGGCTGTATCAGTTTTCGCAGCCCTACACGCTTGCGCCGCACATCGCTGCCTTCTGCCACGCGGGTGTAGAAGAAGCCTAACAGGCGGCCATCGCTGTCCTCCATCTGCCCCACATAGTGGCTGAGGTCGCCAGCGGCAGAGGTATCAATCGGGTAAGGCTGTTGCTCCACGTCGTTGCAGCCGAAAAGGCGGTGCACTATCTCTTGGCTATAGAGGGTATAGTTGAATGGTGCTTGGAAAATGAGTTGTAAATCGTGAGGGGTCATATTGATAATGTATTAAGGGTTTGGGGAATGAATGTTTCGCTCAGTATGATGTCGGCGGTGGCAACAGGCGTTTGCGATGAGGGGTCGCTCTCCTGCGGCCTGTTGTAGCGTGCGGCTAAGGTGTCCAGCTGCTCCACTATCTCAATTGTGGGCAGTGGGGTCTTCTTGTGCCTACGTGCCAGCCGGTTCAGGTGGTCGGCCAGTTGGTTGTAGGTGCCTTGTTCCACCAGTGACTTCAACAGCAGGGCGGTTTTCTTGCCCTCCTCGTCGAGCAAGGGTCTCACCTCGCGCAGGAAGGCGGCGGCCTTCTTGGCATCGTTGTCCTTGCTGCCTATGCGGGGCTTCTCGGTCTGCTGGCTTTGCTGCTGGTCGGCGGCATACTGGTTCATGGCATTGCGCACCTGCTCGTAGTGCAGCTCCTCGTTGTCGCCAAAGGGGATGGCACGTTCCTCGGGAGTGGCACGGATGAGATCGACAGCCTCAAGAAAGGAGAGTTCGCGCACCGTCTCGCCCACCAGATAGAAGGCTTTCTTTCTCGGGGAGGAGAGATATGATAATGTGTTAATGTGTGAATGCGTTAATGTGTTAGTGTTTGTATTTCTTGCGCAACGGCTCTTGCAGGGCAACTGCTTGATACGCCGATAGAGGGCGGGGTCGTGGTCGTGCAGGGCGCGCACCTCGCCCAGCAGGGCCAGATTGCGGTCGGTGTCGTCCTGCACGTCGCTGTTGAACAGGCGGAATTCTTGCACCAGCTCGTCGTGCGAGTATATCTTGGTGTCCTCGCCAAGGGCGGAGTGGAAGCTTTGCAGTTTGATGAGGGAGTTCTTCTTGAGGCTGATGATGGCATCGCCCGGGTCGGAGGGGTAGAACATGTAGTTGTGTATGGCCTTGGCGGTGGAGCCAATGCGGTTCACACGCCCTATGCGCTGCATCAGCCGTGTAGCATTCCAAGGGCTGTCGTAGTTGACGATGATGTTGGCACGGTGCAGGTTGATGCCCTCGGCCAGCACGTCGCTGGTGATGATGATGTTGTAGCGGTCGGATGCCTCGCCCTTGTAGTTGGCATCGAATGAGGCGCGAATGTCCTCCTGCTTGCGCTTGCGGTCGCGTGCGCAGACCGAGAGGATGTCGTTGCGTCCCAGCCGCACTTCGAGCCGCTGAGTGAGGTAGTTCACCGTGTCCACACTCTCGGAGAAGACCACCAGCTTGCCTGACGGGTTGCGCTCGGGGTCGAACAGCTCGCCTTGCAGCATGTCGACAAAGAGGTCCAGCTTCGGGTCTTCGTCCACCGCATCCCACTTTTGGCACAGGTCGGCCAGCACCCCGGCATCGTATTCCAGCATAGGCAGGAAGTCGGGTAGGAAGTCGGAGGCATGATACAGCACATCCTCCTTTTCATAGCCCTTGGCCATTGCCAACTCTAATAGCTCGTCCAGTTCTAACCCGTCGGCCTGTAGCTTCTTTACATTCAGTTCGGGCGCGATAATCACCTTGTCCTCCTCAAACATCTTTATCATGCCCTGTGTGGCATCGAGCAGCGTGTGCAGCGACCGTTTGAAGGCGTAGAAGCTACTCTCCAACCGCTTGACCATGTGGGTTTGATAGATTGATGCCAATGAGTCAGCCAGCTGTTTGGCTTTCTGATCCGATGGCAACTTGTATTTGGGGCAGTACTCCACGGCACGGTAGCGGGCGTAGCGCAGTCCGCTGCCGTCGAACATGCTGGGTATTTCCTCTTTGAGTGACGAGGTGGGGGTGTCGACCAGTTTCTTGTAAGTGTCGATGAAGAGCATTACCACCATGGGCGACATGCTGTAGGTGCGGTCTTCGGGGTCGAGCAGCAGGGGGAAATGCACTTCGTCTGCATAGCGTGGCTCATGCTGTATGTTGCTGCGTGTGCGGCGTACCATCACCTTCTCCAGCACGGTGTGCCGAAGCTCTTGGTTGATGTTGTCGGTGCGCTGTGTAATGGTTGCTGCCGGCAGGGTGCGCCGATGCGACATGAGGGTCTTGAACTCCTTAATCCACGGGGCGAAGGTGTCGGCAATGTTGCTGATGCCGTCGAGGGTGCAGCGGGCGGTGTCCTGAAACAGCAGCAGCTGGTTCTTGATGTCCTCGGGGGTGTTGTTGAGCGGGGTGGCGGAAAGGAGCAGCACTCGCTTGCCGCCCTTCACATTGCCGCCGTTGACACGTGCCGACTTGGTGATGCGCTGCAACAGGTCGTAGTTGCCCGTGCTGTCGTGACGGAAGTTGTGCGCCTCGTCAACGATGACGAGGTCGTAGTATTCTTTCTCGTCATATCCGTCGCCAGCTATCACCTTGTCCAGACTGCCATTGCTGACAAAGCGGCTGTATTTGTTCTTGATGCCGAAGTCGCGGAAGGTTTCCTCCCAGTTGCTGCGCACCGAAGGCGGAAAGATAACCAGAATGCGGGTGCTGTCGCCATTGGCGGCGATAAACCGCTGGGCTATCATGGCGGCCACCACGGTCTTGCCCAAACCCACCACGTCGGAGAGGAAACAGCCGCCGTGGGTCATCATCATGTCGTAGCCCTGCACCACAGCGTCGCGCTGATAGGTGAAGTTGTCGTAGCCCTCGGGCAGCCGTGGCACAAAATCGTCCTCCACCTGCGAGCCGAAATGGTCGATGAGCATGCGCATATACAGCTCGTAAGGGGTGGGCAGTGCCTCCTCTGGTGCCAGGTGGGTGCGGCGCACTAGGTGTGCCATATCGTCGAAGGTGACGGGCAGGGCCTCGGCCCAGAGGCGTTGAAACTCTTCCTCGCAGTAGCGCACGTCGTCGTAGTCCTTCATCGCCACGTTGAGCTCATAACGTGGCGGCTGGCTGGCTCCCAGCCCTTGGTCGGTGAGGTTGCTGCTGCCCATGATGACCCATCCGTCGCTATGCTCGTTGTGCTGCTCGGGCAGGCAGAGGTAGAACTTGGCATGAAGGTCGCGGGTGGGGTGGATGCGAAGGGTCATGCGTCCGCTCTCGATGTCGTTGCAGAACTGCCGTATGCCGCGGTCTATCTCGCTGTGGTACTCCGATTCCTTTACATCGCGCAAGAAGGCCTCGGCATACTGCTCCAGCGTGGCTTCGCGGTCGCCGAAAAACAGCTTGCCGGCGGCTTGCGACTGGCGGAAGAGGTTGTCGATATTGATGCCGACAAGGATGCGTATCTCCTTTACGTTCTCCAGTTCCTGACGCAGCTTGAAATAGCCCGAAGAACGAAAATAGCCAACCACGGCATGAAAGATGTCGAAGTTGGCCATCGAGGTGGCGATGCCGTGAAACTTGTCCAGCAGCGTCGTCTCTATATTGTTGAAGAATTTGGTGCTCATGATGTCAGAAAGGCTTTGGACTTTTTGCCTTTCAAATCATCAGCAATAAAAAAACCGCGGACTTCTGTCTGGACCGAGGCTCTGGACTGCCATTCCCCAAAACGAGAAAGCCCACGGATAGCACCGTGAGCATTTCTGCCTTCTCGATGGGGGATTCGAAATTGTCCAGATTTCGGTCCACTTGAAAAGCAAAAACGCTATTATATTATGTCGTTAGTTTCTAATTCTTTACTATTTCATTTTTGTGTCTGTTATTTGTTAATAATGACTTGTTTTCTGTTTGCAAATATACGCATTTTTCGCG
>Ga0247609_10004808_pt1 | contig 13380 bp, 24 predicted proteins | sample 172DNAGHGlowgp2_FD_193487 | JGI IMG/M metagenome (GOLD analysis project Ga0247609, IMG submission 193487) | Sheep rumen microbial communities from Palmerston North, Manawatu-Wanganui, New Zealand - 1728 DNA GHGlow gp2 | ecosystem: Host-associated > Mammals > Digestive system > Stomach > Rumen ...
AGAACAGCCATCCAGGTGGTTGGGACAGGTGCCGCCGTATCAAATCCAGATTGTCAAATTTCTTTTACTTTTCTACCTGTATATCTTCCCATCGACAGGACAATGGAAGATCCCGATTCGAGACTGACTTCTCTTTGACTGTTATTGCAACCAGTTTTGTACTCTTCTGCCTGTTACACCAGTTATGCGCTAACTGAAGATTCTCGATTGAGTTATCTCCACCCTTCTGGACAGGGGTTATATGATCAATAACCGCACTCCATGGTAAGGGCCAGGGAATACTTTTATCTACGTACCTGCCACAGATCCCACAGACCGTCTGAGATGCGAATATAATCTTCTTTGCTTTCTGGAAAGCTGCTTTCTCATATGTATGATCTGCTCTCTGTGTCTTTGGCATGGTTGTCTCCACATTAAAAAACCAGAGGGGTTTTAGTTCCTCTGGTTCATTGGCTTATTCTGATACTATAAGAATAGCACTAACCTAACTATGATTAACTATGATGAACTATGTTCTTTTCTGTTTTTGTTATTTTTTAGATAATCATACTCGTATTGATACCCAGTTACACAGGCTGATGGACTTTGAATGCCCATTATCTTTTTAAGCCAAGCTATAAATAAAGGTGTCTGCTTAATCATATATCGGCTCCTTGGGTATGTATGGGTAGATCTTAGTAAGAGATTCCCTATGGAGTTCATAGAGTCTGGGGAGCGAGAAGTTAGTCTTCTGTGAAATGGCATCCCAAGTAAACCTACATAGATATCTATAATTGAGAATGGCTTTTAGAATATTGGTTTCCGGGGTGTTGCCCAACATCTCGATTACCTTTGAGGTTCTGATGTCTTCGCTGGCAAGCTTCTTCTGTTCCTTTTCGATCAGATCTGAATAATAACTATAGGTCAGATGTTTGGTTTCTACTGAATTCTCTCCGGTCTGGGTGGGAATGAATTCGGCATCATAATGACCTATCCCGGACAGAGATGATATTACCTGTTCCCTTTTGGATTCTAATGACTCAATATGCCTAACTACACGGTACATTCTGTTGAGCCAGTCTTTACTATAAAGTTGTCTTTCTGTCATTTGATTATTCTCCCTTACTCCAAATATTTCCAGTGATAACCACCGGCTGTATGGTTGATATTTCTTAAACACATAGAGATATTACCCGAGCATTTAACTCCACAAACCTGAGCTGCATCACGTATGCTGTCAAAGACTTTACCATCTTCAACTCGAACTACGCGCGTTCCAAAACGATGCAATACTTTGGAAGCGTGCATTAAATTTTCGCTTTTTGTACACCACTCAAGGTTTTCAACTCGGTTATTATGCTTATTACCGTCAATATGGTTCACTTCTGGTTTGTTTTCAGGATTTGGAATAAAAGTCGTAGCTACAAGGCGATGCATTAGATATTTAGACCACACTCCCTCTTTGTGCAAACAAATGGACAAATATCCTGAACGGTTTTGGGGTTTACGATAGCCCCCTTTTAATGGGTGTCCTTGACAACTTATCCGTGGGAGTGACCTAACCCTACCTAGCGTTGATACTTGATAAAGACCTTCATAGCCTTCTATATCTTTCCATTCTTCAGTCATTCTTCTATCTCCTTATACTCAACAACAATGCAGGCTTTCTCTGCATAGAACTTCTTTATATGCTCATCTACGACCTGAGCATCATCCTGCCAGTACCCTTCCTTTGTCATACAGTCCTTGAAGAGTTTCAGATAATTTTCGGTGTCCGGGCGCGTAGGTTTAGGTTGACCCCAAAGTTTCTTGTTCTTTACATCGAAATAAAAAAAGACTGACAGTTTGATTGGCTTATCCGATGGTTTCTTGGGTGCATGTGGTCTTAATGCCAGTCTGAATTGGTTTTCTGAGTTCTCCAGCTTTGCATCCTTGTAGCATCTTCCGGTATATCTGTTATGTCGGATCTGCTGACTTGTCCCCTTTGGCAAGCCTTGTTCAAAATAAAGGAAAAATCTATCTTTCATTGCTCTGCCTCCGAATCATCAAATATCTTTTGATACAATTTGAGTGCACATTCAGGGCAAAGATTGACGCTCTGATGTTCAAAGCTGGAATTTCTGTCTATCGGGCAGTTACACTTGTCGCAGTATAGATATGAATTGGTATTGTCCATTATTGTTACCTCACGATATAAAAAGAGACGTTACATGGAGACACGACAATATCTGATAGATTGGTGTATTTGACCTATCTAACTCTACCTGAAAATCCTTGAAAGCCTTGGAATCTATGCGGTTTCTATCGAGAACCTTTCACGAACCTATCATAGAGCTTACGTATTCAAGTTTCAGATGCACCCCTGCTTCAAACCTTTGGTTTTATTGAGTTTGCAGAATTGGATTTTCTGGTAGATTATACAAGGATCATACAACTCTATTATACCATCTTTGACTCATGTATAGGATCTGCATGTGCAAGATCATCTATACTAGGCATAGCTAAAGCCCGCTCCGCAAGCTCCAGAAGTCTGTGAGCCTCTAATAGGTCTGTAGGGCATATAGGTGCTTCACTATGAGACAGAGCATAGAAATTGATAACTTTCTTTAATCTTTCAATACCCATATCCTTTAACACACCATACCAAATTCTAATATCCTGAGCTTTAGGGTCAGCGGACATAAAGCGCCCCCTATAATACCAACATAATAACTGTATCTGACGACAAAACTCTCTATAGGTCATATTAAGCCTCCAATAATCCTTTGTTGTTTCTGGGTAACATTCTATAGTCGATTTTCCCAGACTTAAGATATGCTGTTGCAGCATCTGACATCTTTGTATCCCACTTCTTTTTGATCTGATTCCTCAAGAACTCTATGCCGTGCTCTGCGTCACCTTTAAAACAGTCTTGCAGATCGCCTTTGACCTCATCGTAGACCAGGATCAGGACCTTCGGATTACTGGAACAAGTTCTGATTTGCTCTTTGATATAAGCTTCTTGTGCCGGTGCGCCTGCTATAGCTGCTGCAATGCTGTCTTCGTACTGTGCTTTGAACTCTTCAAAAACATCCGTGTCATAATAAGCATTTCGAGCACTGCTAAGGAGAATTTCAGCAGAAGTATCTGCACTGTCCTGGGTTGCAATATATAATTCTTTGCCGTGCTTGATGATTTCTGCCGGACTGTTAGGAGGATTAGTCTTATTAGACACCCAGTCTATGGTTGTCTGGAGCAAAAGTGCATCTGCTATTGATATGGCCAGTGTTTTCTGCCAGGTATCTACAGAGTCCTCCGGGAGTTTCCAATTGAGATATGCTCGTTTCAGTGTGGCTATTGCAGTTATAAATGTTTCTTCGGTTAATGGCATGGTTAAATCTCCTTAATTGTTCATATTTTTGTTTTTGGCCAATATTGCTCTTAAACGGTCTTCTTCTGACATCGTTGCCCCAGATTTTAGATACTGCTTCCAGCGACCTTCTTTTAAAAATCTGACAGCTCCTGGGCAGGATACATTCTTTTCACCTGTCTTCCAGTTATCCCATTTACCACTATGTTCAAACCACTCTACGGAATTAGCTACCTGATGACAGATGGTGCCGATGTCCGGGATTGCGAGAAAGGCGGCGCGCGCAAGATCTCTGTCTCCAAGGTTTGGGTATACATCACAGAAATGATTGAATGCTTGTTCAACGGCTAAGTCGGTTTGAGACAACACTTGCTCTCCCAACCCTGGCTTTTTACCCTGAAGCGGAGAGGCGGTAGCCTCGGAGCTGCCTTTCCCAGAAAAAAACTCCTCTGTATTAGGGAAGGGATAGGGAGAGAGAGATTGGACTTGATTCTCTCTCTCTTCATTCTCATCCGATTGTTGATTCTCTATTTGTTGATTCTTGGTTGGTTGTTCTCTCTTGATACCTTCGGTATTTCTTTGTGCTGGATTTGTAGTGTCTAAATCTTCGTGCCTGTTCGCTAGTGCCTGTTCGCTAGTGCCGAAAGAATAGTCACTACAAACCGGACACGTATGTGCTGGTTTTATAGTGCCTGTAGATCCAGCACGTATCGGTTCTTCTCGAATCTCCCAGATGCCCTTTGCAAAAGGTAAAGGCTTGCCATTTTCACCCAGCGGATAAGATACTGAAACATATCCCTTTTCTATGAGGCTCTGAACCCTGGTTTTGACTGTTTCACGCCTTATGCCTAACTGCGTGGCTAGACCCTGATAACTGAACTCCCAATCATCGACATTGGATAACATCATAATCAGGCAATCACGCTCTTCTGATGTGAGCCTTCGATCTCTTAGAAGTTTCATAGAGATTGACAAATAGGGATGACTTTTATCGTGCTTGCTGCGGATGATCATTACTTCATTACACCTCATCAGATTCATCTGAAGTAAACGTACCGGGAATCGCAGAAATCCGCCAGAAGTACCCACTATATTTCTTCGTAGATTCATCAGTGACTTTTGAAATTGATATGAATCCTTTTTGTTTAAGTTGGTTGATTGCTCTGGCAGTTTTTCCCGAAGATAAATGCATCATTTCCGAAATGTCTGAATGAGTAATGTGACTATTCATGTGATAGTAGTAATTAAACTCTCCTAACAAGAACACAAGAACGAGTTTTGCATCTGAATTCAAATCTGGATATGCAAAAAGATTGCTCAAATCTGCACCTCTTGTACTATTCTTGTCTACAATGATTTCATAATTTTTGTTATTCATTTTAATTTCCTCCTAAAGGATATTCTGTAACGAGCCAAGCCACCGGTAATTGAGAGTTTTCGACCTTAACAACTACATCTCTATGGAAGTAGCCATATTTCTCAAGTACGGCAAGCCAGTTAAGGATGGATTGGATATCTTCCTGCATCAAATCGGCAAGCCTCTGTTCAGTGAAATTCCAAGTGTCTGGGAAACTTAGCATCAATAAGAGCAGGCATTTGGCACCATAAGGCAGCTTGTTCTCTTGGATCAAATCTCTTGAAAGAATTGTATATGGGGCTTTTTTCCCATCGTGTTTCGATCTGATAATCATAATTGTTACCTCTGAAAGGACTTTTGCTCAATTTTGAGCGAAAGTACAGATAAATTCCGAAATAATTTGGGAATTTAAGGAAAGGACTTTCTGACATTTTTGCCGGAAAGTACAGATTGTATTGTTTGCTTTCCAAATTTGGAAAGCGAGTTGAAGACTTTCTAACAAATTTGTTAAAAAGTTCAGGTCGTTGAGGAACATTCCGAAATAATTTCGGAAATAGCTGATGCCTCTGGCTTGATGTGTACGATTCTGCCGCACTTCAGCGTGATGAACGATCCATAGCCTCTGAACGTGAGGTAATCAAGCAAACATGGTGGTTCTACGAGGCATATCTCTGATGGATCTACATAGATGATTCCGTTCCGGGTTTCGACTGTGATCATTTCCATAGTCTTAGTCCTCCAAAATGTCACCTACAGGGATCTGATCTTCAGATGTATCGGCAGTTTCTACTACCTTGTCTTCAGAAGCAGCATCCGCCTTGACCCAGAGTTCTGCTACTGGGATTCCAAGGTATTCTGAGAGTTTTGCCTTGAGTTTGTGATTGGGTGCAGTCTGTCCGTGCAAGATGCGGTAGGCTTTTAAATAGCCACAGTCCCAGACCTCTTGCAGCTCTGCATAGTTAATGATTTCTTCTTCGATACGGGGGTAGATAATACCTTTACGCTTCTGCATAAAAAAAGAGTCCTCCAGCGGATAAATTTCCGAAAAGTCTGGGGTACTCTTGTACTATTGATGTGACGACTTATAGTTCGGTTCTGACCCCACTTTACCGTCGTCTATTTGAAAAGTCAACACGAAATCTGTAATTTTTGCAGAAATATCAAAATTTTTCTTAAACCTGTACTAAAGATGTACCTTTTTTGTATCATAAAGACGGTATAATTATCTCATTAAACCGAGGGAGCCTTGATATGAGCAAGCCAAATTGGAACGATAAACGCCAGCGTTGGGTCTTAACTATATATGAGAATAGGAAGTGTGTCAAAACTTTCACAAGTACTAAACATGGCAAAGCCGGGTATAATGAGTGCCTTGCTAAAAGATCCAAGTGGCTTGGTGGTGTTACAGATCGGCATTTTACTACTGTTGATTCGCAATGGAAAAGGTTTTTAGAAGATGCTGGGCATAGATACCAGCCTGAAGGAGTTGAACGTCTGGATTGTGACTACAGAAATTATATGAAACCGGCCTTGGGAACTCGCAAGCTCACTTCGGTCACTGCTAATGAATGGCAGAGTTGCATCAATAAGGCCCATAAGCGTGACGGATCAGATCTTTCGGAGAAATCTGTCAAGTCGATCCGCAATGCTATCGCAGAATTTCTGAAATATTGCAAGAAAGATGGTCTGGATGTACCCTCTTCAGATTATCTATACATACCTAACTCTGTTAGAAGGGTAAAAGAGAAGTCTATTCTAAATGAAGAGCAGATGGCTATGATTTTTGATGATAGTCAACCATTTTCAACCCAGTATTACATCCCATTCATTCGATTTGCCCTAGCCACCGGACTTCGCCCAGGTGAGATCCTCGGATTGACTTACGAAGATTATGATGGCACTTTTTGTACTATTAAAAGGTCTGTGAATACGCACAAGCATATCCGTGAGGGTGGAAAGACCAAGAATGCAGTTCGTAAAATTGCATTATCTTCACTTGCTAAAGCAGCTATAGAAAAGCAGATTGCCCGGACATCGGATCTGCATTCAAAATACATATTCTGCCGCCCGGATGGAGAAATTGCTTGCTCTGCCAAGATAAATTTGAGGTTTAAAAAGGTCTGTAAGCTGATTGGAGCACCTGAAGATATATCTCTATATGGTTGCAGACACACGTTTATATCATATGCATCAAGAATTCTCCCAGAATCAGTTCTCAAACCAATAGTGGGTCACTCTGTATCTATGCCAACTCTGGCAACCTATCAACATACTACGGATCAGATGTTAAAGGATGCTGCAAAGGCTCTTGATGCTGAAAAATTCATATAGGAGCCTGTACTTTATTTTTTCAAGACGATATAATTGAATTGTTCTCAGTGATGTGAGGACTTACTCGGTTGAAAAGGGCACCAGGATTTATCTTGGTGCTTTTTTTCGTTCCAGATGTTATAATGTAAGCACCTACTTAAAGGTATTTATAACGCTATGCATAAGAAAAGCCCCCCAGCATAAGCTGAGGGGTTCTTCTTTGGTCTGGAGATTCCAATATGGGCTTAGATCTGTTTCAAATATTGCATGGAGCACCAGAGGTTATCACCTACTCTGCCCCATCCGTTAGACTGTTCGGTAATCGTGACGATCGCCCCATTGTACAGTCTACCGAGTTCCTTACAACTTGTATTAGTGCCATCTCTTAAGGACAAAAAAGAATTGACACTTACTTTGTACTTGCTGCTTGTGGGTACCGGTTCGGGTTTAGGTTCGATATCTGAATAGTTGGGCCTGCAAAGTCCATAGATAGTGGTGGAATTAAAAGCATAGGTGCCTCTGGCTACCTTATTTCCTTTGTTGCCTTCTATCGTGTAATACTTGCCATTCTCAACCTTTTCAATAATGCCTACGTGTGTGCATTTAGCATTAAAGAAGATGATATCTCCCGGCTTGCCCTTTGTCTTATCGACTTTCCAACCTCTGTTTACAAGGTATTGCCAGAGGTACGGACATCCGGCTGCATAGTTTTCGGCAGGTTTTGGAAATTTAAGCCATACCCGGACCTTATCGGCATCTCCCAGTATAGGTCTGAGGACCATAACGAAGAGCCAGCAGATCCAGATTGCACACCACGGCACGTTCTGCTTCTTACCACAGAACCACATATATGGCCCGCCCTTTGATTTCGCTGTGTCAAAATACTGGGCGTACTTATTATGGTTATTACCGGTCTCCGTATACCCTACCTGACTTTGAGCAAGTTTGATCATCTCATCAACGATAGCCATAATCACTTACCGCCTTTGAGAGTGTTCTGATACTTTACAGAACTGATTCCGAGCAGAGCACATCCGAATGTGATGATTGCTGTCAGAGTTGCACCGATCTGCTCTGTGTAGGGCCAGCCCCAGATCATAGATAATGTGAGGTACAGGGTTGTTAAAGCAGGTAACACTACTGTGAATCCCCACTTCAGAATGTCATAGACCTTTGAATCTTTGAAAATCATAGAACTTTCTCCTTTCGTAGTTTTGGACATTAAAAAAGGCCGCCTAAGCGACCTTGGGAAACAAAAATGATGATTTCTTTTGATTAAATAGGACTTGGGTAATCTACTCCAAAGTATGACTTGAGAACGGCCATATTGTATTCAACAATAGAACGGCTCCCGATATAGATCTGCGATTCATCTCCTTGTACTATTGCTATGAACTTGTAGCATCTAGTAGTCATACTTGTACCGGCTATTTGAATGCCATCAACCGCTCCATAGGTTGTAGTTCTGTCCAGAAGACGACTTGCACCATAGTTGAGATATTCAGATATGCTGCTTTTCGGACCATCTGATAAGTATTCAAAAGCAGATGCAGTTATATGCATGGTATCCAGTGTAGGAATACTGCCAACGTCAAAATTGCCTATAGAAGTCTGATTTGAATAAGCACATTGAGCACCAGTATTGTATGGACTCAATAAGTATTCATTTGATGATCCTCGGTTGATTACAAGATTGTATGAAGTGTCTACAATAGTCTCCGGGTAATTAACGTGTTTTAATACCTCATATACAGTAAATGCATTTCCGATTGCAGAGGTGTTTGAGAGGCTGTTGTAAGCAGATGCAAAACTGATAAAACCCTGGGCATCATGATCTTTGTACCAAGTTCCGCTACTCCTAATAGGACAAATTCCATCACCCCAAGTCGTACTGTCAGGATCAAAGTTATCATATGTGGCATATGTAATGATCTTTGATTGATCTGAATAAGGCAACAGAGTAAATCCGGGGTAAAACCTATTATAGAGTATTCCCTGTTCGTTAGGCATTTCCGGTCTCCTTTAATCATTTATGAATTTATCGATAGTAAACGTCGTAAGAATAAGATGGGAATGACATACTCCTAGCAGTATAAAAAATAAGATTATTTGCCCATATCTTACATACAGAAAAATAACCTTTCCCACCAGGTTGGACTAATTCAAGTGCCTGATTCACACTGCCGACATCTGGTATACATATTTGAGGTATCAGCATGCTCAAACAATATTGATAATTCTTGGTGGAAGATGGTTTGATATATAATTCTGAAAAGCTGGTTGGCAAAGTACGAATAGTAGTACTCGATGTTGTATAAGTAGCATATAAAGTCCAATTATTCATAAATATCACCTGCAATATACATCAATGTGTCCATGAGATGCTGATTTATAATCAGTTGTGCTTCCTGTAGTACGATTTACTACCCTAACATAAGCAGTTTCCACATAAGATGGGGAAAACTGTATCCCTATTAAAAGGTGATCCTTTGTAACGTAAGAAGAATTCGTCTGATGCTCAAAAGTATTCGCTAAGGTAGTAGCACCAATTTCCGGCACCCAATAAAATTCCATAGTTGTAGAATTCAATAAGAGATTAGTATCACTGGAATACACCGCAAAGTCGCTTACTTTCGCTATTACAAGAACCTCATTGTAAGTGTAGTCGCTCAAAGATACCCGGCCAGAGCCAAAAGCAGCGGTGCCTACATACGTCCAATTTTGCATATTGTCACCTCACATAGATTTTAGTAACCGCATCTTGTTTGTTCGTAGATGTAGAAACACCAGTTAAGTTATAGCAGATATTCCTGAACGAATAACTTCTGCTAGAAGAGTTATATTGAAGGCTGGGCTGATAGGAATAACCAACACCAGAATAGGTATTGTAGATCTTTCTATCATAGTTTTCGTACCCAACTGTAGTGTCTGCATCAAGAATGAAGAGCACCGAAGACTGATCATCTGATACTGCAAGCAACTCTGTCATGTCTGCTGGTATATTGAGGGTTACTGTTGGATTGTAACCAGTAACGGTTTCAATCAGAGTCCATGGATAAGGTGCCGGCTCTGGAGCAGGCCCACTTTTCATAGGTCTCCTTTTGTTAACTACAAATCCCATATTACACCAGCTTTCGTAGAATCAAGGGCATATCAACTTCCGGAACAGTACCACTAAAGGCATAGAAAGTGATTGTGTCTGTAGATGTAGCTCCATAAGTAATCAACGCTAAAGCATCCCACACATCTGTCGCTTCAGAAGGTGTTAAACCTGTAGGATTAAATCCTACTATTTCAATATTGTCAGATGCGGTTATACCTTGAACTGTTACGGCATTTTCATTATTTACCCAGTTAGCAGCCAGAGCCGTTGCATAAAACACTGGATTAGACACTGCTATAGTAGTTCCTGATATTGCTATACCAGAGCCTGCCGAATACTCCCTAACGGTTATATTGTTGTCCAGTATCTTTCGTATAGTAACCGGGATATCAACACTAGGCAGACCATTTAAAGCATAGAATGTAATAGCATTAGCCGATGTAGTGCCGTATGTGATTAGATAGAGTGCATTCTTTGCTGCATTTATCTGTTGATCAGTGAGACCTATAGGGTTGATGCCTACTATCTCTACATCTTCACCTACTTCTATTCCTTGAATGCTTACCGTATTAGATGTTCCAGACCATCCGGCTGCGGTTATCGTAGCATTATAGATAGTCTGACCACCTACTGTTGTTTGAGCAGATATGACATTGTTGCTTATAGTGACATTAGCACCTGCGGTAAGTTTTGCCTGATAAGTGGCATCTGAATTAGTTTTGAAGCGCTGGAGTTGTTCTAAACGTATAAGTTTTGATGACATAAATTATTTCTCCTTTTCCCAAGGTAGATCACGCATCCGAGAATAAAGGTCATGGATAACTCCGTTTCCTTTAAATGGGGGCTGTGTGTAGCAGGAGAATAGTTCTTCGTAGGTCTCTCTTTCCTCACGAGAAAAATATCCTTTTTCCATACAGCGATTTGCTGCGTCAAGTAATCTCTCGCGCATCAAGTCCCTTTGAGCGGTGATCATTGCATCTTGATACGTATGAGATGCAATGTTGTCTTGCTTCAACTCTGCTAATTGAGCCTTGATATCTTTCAGATCTTGCTCCTTGCCAGTCTTTTTGGCTATTAAGGTCTGGATAACAGCCCAAAGACCTGAACTCGCAAGGATGCTACCGACAATGGTAGCTACAAGTGCTCCTGTATCCATTTTGGGGCCTCCTGATTATGCAAAGATATTGTCAATATCTGTGTTGCTCGCATATTCAGCAATTACACTGTTATCTGCTGAAAATTCTTCATTTGTGGAATCATAAGAAACCATGCCGGTCAGATCAACTGCAGTTGTGCCGAGCTTTTCCCAAGAGGAATTGATGTAGATCCACTCAGCATAAATATCGCCAGTTGCAGACTGTCCAGCAGGCACAAGATAAATCGTTCCAGAATCGCCAGTAGCAGGAAGCGTCTGAACGATTTCAAAAGAAATGCCAGAAATACCTGCGATAGCTGCATTGATAGCTGTGTTTACCTGACTTGCACTCTGATAATTAGCGTCATTCGTGAAAGATGATACGGTTGTAGGAACAACAGGAATAGATGCCTGTGTAGCATAGGTATCTGCTAAAAACAGCTTGAGTTTTGCTGTGTAGTAAGCTAACTGGTCGTATTTGATTATTTTTGATGCGGGCATAAGGGTTTTCCTCCTTTAATTGAAAAGATGATCTATATCTTCCGCAGAAGCATAGTCATTAGTTGGTTGTATGCCATATGTGGCAAGTGACTTGTTACCGATAACGGTAACATCATTGATCTGGGGGAGATTATATAGTCTCTCGTAATCAGAGGTTTCTACAAAACTCCCTACGTTTAGGGTTCCATGTATGGTTGGCATTTTAGATTTCCTCTTTTAGCGATAATATATTGAAGTAACTGCTGTACTAGAAAAATCAGTGCTACTGCCAGCTCTTTCTAGCCGCACTGTACTTAAAGTAACACGATAGCCGGCCTGAAATACGGTATTAGCGGCAGATGCTCCAATAATAGAAACAGCACTCCAGTATGATATTGTGCTCGATAATGCCTGATAAGGGATAATCGCTGACATATTTTGACCACCCGCCTTGCAGTGTATAAGAATTTCGTTGAATGAACTAGGTAGTGAAATATCCGTTTTTCCCGTTTTAGAATCATGAAGTGTCCAAGCCACGCTTCCACCACCACCGCCTGTTGCCGATATTACATTATTTGCATCAATAGAAATACCTGTGCCAGCCGTGAGCTTATCCTGATATTTCAGATCACTTTGAGTCTTAAACTCACCGAGTGCCGACAAATCTACAAGTTTATTACTCATGCCGGTTCCTCCTTATGAATTAAGCAAAGAGTGTTGCGATGTCTGCGTTAGTAGCTATCTGCCAGAACATTGAACTGTTTGCCGTGAGCTGATTATTAACAGAATCATAGTAAGCAACATCTGTGAAGTCTGCTGCGGTTGTACCAATCTGCTCCCAAGCGTTATTAACGAAAACATATTCTGTGTAAATGTTGGTTCCTGAACCACTGTTAGGTACAAGGTAGATGGTGCCTGCAGTACCAGTTGCCGGAAGTGACTGAACGATTTCAAATGAGATTCCAGTAATACCGGAGATAGCAGTAGCAATAGCAGCAGATACTTCTGATGCAGTCTGATAGCCAGAGTCATTGTTAAGATCAGATACATCAGTAGGTACTGTAATAGCTGCGGATACATTAGATGCTGCGTTTGCAGAGAATGTAGCTACTGTTGTGCCGTTCTGGGTGATAGTAAGAGTAGCATCATTAACTGTAGGCAGAGATGATGATGTAATGAACCCACTATCATTGGTGAGATCCGATGTCTTTGTTGGGACATCACCCTTTGCTGCAAAGGTGCTTGCATTGTAAGCATCCTCAAGGAGCTTGTAGTGAGAAAGTGCCGAAAGGTCGATCAAAGAATTGGACATTGCTTATTTCCTCCTTAATGAAATAAATTATTGATGTCTATGTTTGAAGCTATTGTTGGTGTGGCACTGATTGTTGTGCCAGTGATCGTAATATCCTGTCCGGCCTGATACGTGGTATCCACCGCACTGATTACGTTAGAATCGCTAATATCTATGTTTTCTCCTGCGGAATAAGTGGCTGCCCTTGCGGAAATGACATTGCCCTCTATCGTGATGTTCTCACCGGCTTCATATTCAATGTATGATGCTCGGACTAAAGAACCGTGCAGATCTCCCGACTGGAGAATTTCTTCTGGAGTAGGCATATTAGTGACTCCTTTCCCAGTGGATCTCATCTGATAAAATGAATTCAGTA
>Ga0247609_10004809_pt1 | contig 13378 bp, 20 predicted proteins | sample 172DNAGHGlowgp2_FD_193487 | JGI IMG/M metagenome (GOLD analysis project Ga0247609, IMG submission 193487) | Sheep rumen microbial communities from Palmerston North, Manawatu-Wanganui, New Zealand - 1728 DNA GHGlow gp2 | ecosystem: Host-associated > Mammals > Digestive system > Stomach > Rumen ...
TAACAAGAAACTGTAGACCACAGGAACCCCCGTTTACCTTTGGTTCAAACCAAACACCGTTTTCTTCGCGGTCTTCCGAGAAGAGGTCTTCGATGTTTATTACTTGTTTCTCCATTTCATCCTCTGTTAAAAAAAAATATCCGAGTCTCATACGAAACTCGGATATATATTAGTCACAAAAAAATGTGAACTTAATTATGCAGCGGCAAGGAATCCTCTTGCCTTAGATGGAGGATGAATTGCGTAAAATAATTTAAGGTATTTATTTCTGTGGGGTAGTATAAAAACAGGATAACCTATGAAGAAAGAACTTGAATCCAGTGGAAATGCAGTATATTCGCTTATGTATCATCTGATAATCGTTGTAAAGTACAGACAGAATGTTTTTATATCTGAAAAAATATCAGAATGTTGCAAGGATATTATTAAGCGTCTTGTTGCTGAAAGTGGCAATGAGGTTGTGAATATTGAGTGTGGAATTGACCACATTTATATTTTACTTAAAACAAAACCTGCTACAGATATTCCAAAACTTGTGAATGTTATAAAAGGAAGGTCTGCAAGGGTATTAAGAGAAGAGTTCTCTGAAGAATTGAAAACAAAACTTTGGGGAGATTCATTTTGGTCTCCTAGTTATTACCTTGCGACAACAGGAAACGTATCATTAGAAACTTTGATGAACTATGTAAACAATCAAAGAATGGAAATGTAAATATGGCATATAAGGCATATAAATACAGAATCTATCCTACTCAAGAACAGGCAGAGCTGATTAATAAGACAATTGGTTGTGCTAGATTTGTATATAATGCCTTACTCGCTGACGCAAAGAAACAATATAAAGAAACAGGAAAATCAAAGATAAAGACTCCAGCAAGTCTTAAATCTGAATATGAATGGCTAAAAGAAGTTGATTCACTTGCATTGTGTAACTCACAACTTCACATTCAGACTGCTTATAAAAACTTCTTTAACAAAACTGCTAAGTTTCCAGAGTTTCATTCAAAACGTAAAGGAAAACAGGCTTATACAACAAATAACATTAAAGAAACAATCAGAATTGAAAACGGAAAATTAAAACTCCCAAAACTCGGATTTATAAAAATTGTTTTACATAGATTCTGCAAAGGAAAAATAAAATCTGTAACTGTAAGTAGAACTCCTGCTAATAAATATTTTGTATCAATACTTACTGAACAAACTCCAGAGATTATTAAAAAAGATATAACTCAAGAAAAGATTCTTGGAATAGATATGAGTTACAAAGAGTTAGCGGTATATTCAGACGGTACGAAAGCCAAGTACCCAATGTACTATCGTAAGGCTCAGAAAAAACTTGCTCACACACAACGCAATTTTAGTCGAACTGAAATAGGCTCAAAACGTCACGAGAAAGCTCGACTGAAAGTTGCGAAAGTGTATGAGAAAATATCTAATCAGAGAAAAGCTTTTCTCGATAAAGAATCTACACGTATAGCCAGAGAATATGATGTTGTGGTTATTGAAAAACTCGATATGCGTTCTATGGCTAACAAAGGAATGAGAAATGGCAAAACAGTGAATGACATTGGCTTTGGTATGTTCAAAGAAATGCTGAGATATAAACTCAGTAATAACCTAGGGCAACTTATCGAAGCAGATAAATTCTATCCGTCAAGTCAGTTATGTTCCAACTGTGGATTCAAGAATATTGCAGTTAAGAACCTTAATATTCGTGAATGGGATTGTCCTCAGTGTGGAGTTCATCACGACAGGGATATAAATGCAGCAGTAAACCTTAGAAATTATTATACCACTGCAACGGTGGAAATTGAAGCTCGTGGAGAGAAAGTAAGACCTGTAGTGAATGTACTTTGTGCAAACACTACAGGCTGTCTCGGTGAAACGAGAAAAGTTGTAGGATGAAAAAAACTACAAACCCCTTCCTTTAGGAAGGGGTAGTTGACTTATGCAGTGAAGTGACAAGAACAGTCCTGACCGCCAAGATTTGCAGTTACAACAACTGCATCGCCTGGAGTTGCACCTGAATCAGGAATGATTGTTACTTTTCCATATGTACCGTCTTCGCCGGCATCAAGAAGGTCAAGGATAACATTTGCATCAGGATTTGCTGTTCCACCTGCATCTACAACACCTGCTTCATAGTAGGTACCTGCGGCCCAATCTGGAGGAGTTGTCTGAGCTTGAAGTCTTACAAACTTATTACCTTCTTTTTTGTAATAGTCTGTATAATTTGTATCCCAGTTAGCAGGTTTAGAAGTTGTCAAAACTCCTGTTTCATAACCGATATCAAGAGTCAAATCTGTTGGAGTTCCGCTTCCAACCTGAACCTTTACTTTAAGACCGTTTGGAGCTGTAGAAGCGTTGTACTCAACGATATCTCCCATTCCGAGAACGATATTTGGAGTAAAGAGTGCGGCCTTTGCAGAATTTACAACAACAGGCTTAGACTTTGTAAGCTTTGGAACTGCAATCTTAAATACACGTACAAGTCTCTCACCGAATGAACGGAGAGGAATTGTCATATTGTAGTCAGATTCACCTGAAGCAGACAAATCTCTGTCTTCAGCTTTTGCATTGAAAATCTGGAACAGATAAATGTTCTGAGGTTTGTCTTCTGCCTTGAACGAATCGTTCTTATATCCCTTGTCTTCGAAAGCAAAGAGAACTTCGAAAGTCTTGTTGTTGTTAGCAAGATTGTAAAGTGTCTGTGAGTCTGGAACAAGATATGTGCTCAAGTTGGCTGTGATTGCCTTTCTCAAAGAAGATTTTGCAATAGGGTTCTTTACGAACAATGCATACTTCTTTTCAAGGTTCTTATCAACGTTGAATGAAAGTGACTGACCGAAGGTAATGTTCTTACCGTTAATCCAGAGGTCACCCTCGCGTGATGTAAATTGGTCAGTTTCTGTTGCCTTCTCAGGAAGTTCGTCGATGTATTTATTACCAGACATTGTATCGTCTTCGAAATCATCATCACTAGAACCACCAAGATAATTCTTGGCATCCTGTGTACCTAGGATATCTGAACTTGAATCACCCATAAATCCGAAAGAACCAGTTACGATACTTCCGATTTCAGCGTTCAAATCAAGTGTACCAACGGCGAGTCGCTTGAAGATATGGTACATATCTTCGCCCTCAAATCCGCCATACTTTTTGGTAATGAGATACTCAATGCTCTTCTTTCCGAAAGTAATTTCGTTTACAACAGCACCTTCTGGTACTTCAAGAATACCATCATTCTGAGCTGCGTTTTTAAGAAGATGACGTGGTTTGAATTCCTCATCCGGGTTGTAAGAATCTTCGTCATAACCCTCAGTAGGGTCGCTTGGATCTTTCAGCTTACAGGCTCTTGTAAGGAACTGACCTGTTCCACAAGGAATATCGTCGAGGTTAGAATCAGAATTTGAGTCTGATTCCCATCTCTTCCATTCATTGTTGAACAAAGCACTGAAGTTATCGTCGAAAGTATCTGGAGATACTTCAACATCAATGCTTCCTTCAACAGAAGTGTTTCCAGGTCTTGGAGCTGATTCAGCACCACCGTGACGAAGCTCATTTGACTGAATGTATTCAGTTGTTGGTTTAAGACTGTTTCCAGTAGTACGTGTGAGGTACGGATAGTCAAAACCGGCTTCGTGAGACTTGATCTTTGTGAATTTCTCAGACTTTTTGTCTGTGTTAATTCTTGAAATGAACAAGTCTGTGTCTGAACCGACTTTTATGTTGTGCATAACTTCTGATTTATCTATCATAATGTTTCCCTCTAATTGTCAAGGTCTGCCTGAACCATTACAGTCACAGGCTCAGAATAAAAGTCTTCATACGTCCGTGCGGAAGAACGATACGCAGTTTCTAAAACTCTTATCCCGTCAAAAATATCACCACGCTTAAAATGGGCCGCGATAAAATCGTAAGCCTCATCTATGTCGTAAGTGCCTCTAGCTTTAGGACTGTTGATGTTAATCTGCAGCCCGCATATCCATCTGTTGCGGCCGTGAGTTCCAAGCTCCTGCTGAAACGGTTTACCGCGTAATGGAAATATTTCAAACCAGAGCTTATCCTCCGGTCTTGTGTCCGTATCATTAGGTTCGATTACAGTTGAAGGCTCTGTGTGACCCTTTTCTTCGTCGAACGCTTCAATTACTTTCATAAAACGAAGGCGTATTTTCTGCCAAATATATGTATCTGTCATTTATCCATAACCTCCGAAATACGAGCTATATCTTTAGGGCTTAAATGCCTCTTTAATATTCCGTTCTGCATCATTACTCTTCGAAGAGCTTTCATCTGCTCTCCTGTAGGAACCTGTTCGTTTTCAGCTTCTACCGAACCATAGGTTCCAAAATAATTATCAAGCATTTCTGGCGTAAACGCTGCCATTTCTGCTCTTGTAATTCGCTCCATTCCATAAGGAGCCTGTATTGAATATCCACTAAACTTACCGTGAGGAAGTCCTCTTTCTTTACCTGTTTTTATACTGCCATCTGGCGGTACGTAAGTTCCGTATTCAAGCATTGCAAAACGCGGATGCAGATTTTCAATTCTGATATTTTTTATTCGCGTTTTTCTGTTTGCAATTACGTCGTGCCCTCCGTAAAGCAAAGTAAGTTTTTCTGCAATAATATTTATAGAATACTTGTCATTAAATTCATCAAACAAATCTTCTCCCATTTCAGCAGAAGTTATTGATGACCTGCCGTATTTTATAGTCCACGCCTTCCAGATATAATCTTTGTCAGGTGCGTGGCTCTTTTTTGTTTCAGGGTCATACCAGTGCTCATCTCTTGGAGTCCTAGATACAACTCTCTGAAAATATATAGCAGCTTCCATAATTGCTCGTCTGTTATGTTGTGCAACTGTATATTTGTAACGTCTTGCAATCTTTGGAGCTGCACCGACCATTACATCTTCCATAACACGACGTCCAATCATCTGAGCAACTTTCTTATCCTTATCACTGTCAAACTTATATCTTGAAACAGATTTATCATAATGTTTGACCTTGAAAGTTATAGTTGCCATTAAGCTTTTCTCCCCTGAATTATGTATGCAACTACATAGTCTCCGGTAGGGTTTATAGGTTTATAATGCACAATGTTATAACTTACACCTGCATATTTAACCCTGTCGTCTACTTCTGTAGGTTCTTCCGTGAACCTGGCTACAAACTTTACGTCACCGGCCCTAATGACTCCCTCGCTCTTGGCAATTGCTTCCTCTGAATAATTTGTCATAACCGCTCTTGTGTCAGCAGAAACTTCCCTGTAGTTCATAATAATTTTACCCGTCATAGGGTCTTTTATTTTTTCACCTTTGAGAAGAATTGCTTCCTGGTGGTTTGAAAAATTATCAATAAGAGAATCTGCAACCTGTCTGAGAGCTACGTAGTCCATTAAGCCCAGCCTCCCAACATATCTGTATGAATGGCTCTTTTAATTCTGCAATAACTGTTCTTGGTCTTGTAAAGTCCTGCAAGGAGATTATCAAGAACAGTAAATCGTGAAATATAAGTGCCGGAAGCAGAATCTGCCTGAGAGTAATATTCAACTTCAAGAACATCAACTTTCTGCTTCTTTACAGTTCCGGCAGAATCTTTCACATCAAACAGAGATGTTACAGATGTAGAAATATAACCTGCTTCACAAACTGCCTGCTTAAGTTCTTCAGGAATACCCAGGACCTCATCACCATCTTTGTCGAAGAGTTCTACACGGGGAAAGCATAGATTCTGTCTTCTGTGGTATTTCTTTTTTCCTTTCCAGCCAATAAGTGAATATGCACGGTCAATATATCTGGTAGCATTTATGAGAAAACTTTTTCGCTCATCAACCGTTTTATTAAGCCAGTCTGTGCGGCCGGTGTTTCTCATATACTCGTCTGCATATTCAAGGCTGACATAACAGTTTGCAGACGGAACGCAGGAACCGTCTTCAACAATGAGGACAACTTCATTTTCTGGAATTACATCAGCCATAAAACACCTCTTTATTCGTCGCGGAGGGCAGCCTTTTCAGGTTTTGCCTCTGCCTTGTTTTCTGTTTTTGCTTCAGCTTTAGGTTCAGCCTTTTTTGCTTCTGCTTTTGACTCAACTTTTGGTTCAGCTTTTACTTCAGCTTTTGGCTCTGCCTTTGGCTCTGGTTTTGCTTCAACAGGTTTAGCTTCAGCCTTTACCTCTGGTTTGTTTTCAACCTTAGGCTCAGCCTTTTTAGCCATTTCTTCACGCTGTCTCTGCAATGAAAATGTCATCATTCCCATTTTTCATTCTCCTAGAAAATAGGGCAGGGTACCCCGAAAGATACCCTGCCTTTTCATTATGCAAGTTTGCAAATGAGTCTTGTGATTGGTACGTTCTTGATGTTGTCAGCAAGTGCCCAGTTATCTGGATCAGCCAACTCTGTGTTGTTTGGTGTAACACCAGTAGCAGTACCTGTCCACTGCAAGCCACGAGGATGCATAACAAATGCACGGCGAGAGATGAGAACATCTTCACCCTTGAGTGTATCACGGTCTGTTTCTGTGATTTCAAGTCCGTCTGTATCTTCGTTGAAAGCAATTGCTCCAAGACCGAAGAAGTAGATTGAGTTCTTTCCAGTATCAGCAACGAGAGCATCGTCAACGATAACTGGTTTACCCATATAGAACTTGTACTCAACTGGAGAGTCAGCGTCACGAACAGTGTCGATGAGGTTGAGTTTTACAAGTTTTGCCATTGTTGCAGAGTTACAGATGATTCCGCCGAGTTCAGCAGCGTGGTCACCCATAAGGTACATTGCATCAATCATTGCTTCGCTTGAAAGTACAGCAGCATCTCCAACTCCACCAGAGATATCAAGAGTGTGAGCCTTGATAGCACCGTCTGTTGGGTCTGTGATACCGGCAAGTGTTGCCAAAAGAACGTGCTGTTCACGGTTTGCCCAGTAAGCAGCGTTCATATCACCGATTGCAGCCATTGGATCATCACCAGAGAAATAGCGAGCAAGGTCGTTAGCTCCCCAAGCTTTACCACGAACGTGGATAGCTGCAATTGATTCGCCGGCTTCGATGTTGTTTACAGTAAGGCCGCTTGCATCGCTGAGAATTTCGTCATCAGCACCAGCAGCATCAACAAGGCTCTTCCAGAAAGGAATATGGATTGTTTTACCGCCCTTTACCTGTGTTCCAACAGCAGGGAATCTGAGATCTGGGTCGCGTGTAGCGATTCCAGACTGAATGATTTTAGACAGTTCTACTGTCTTTGCAATTACATAAGGATTGTACACTTCAGGTACAATAACATCAGAAATTTTTGTAGATGCCATAGTCTTCTCCTAATAGACCAAACTAGGCTCCTGCTGCCGCCTTCATCTGTTTGTACAGTTCAGGGTTTTCTTTAAGCAGTCTTGCCTGTTCAGTAAGGTTCAAAGTTTCTTTCTTGAACGGATTAGTAAGCTGCTGATTTGAATTTCCACCGTTATTTCCTGCACCACCACCTGAAGAGAGGTTTCTAATGAACTTCTTTCCAAAGTCAGTGTCGAGGAATTTACGGAGTGCAATCTCAACAGTCTGTCCGTCTTTATTAAGCAACTGGTCTCCTTCGCCGAAGTTCTGTACAGAGAAGTTGGAACCGTTCTGACCGAAAACGGAACTGAAAAGGTAATCACGACTTGAAGGTTCAATATCGTACTTTTCAGTAGCTTTGTTGAAAGCCTGCATACAGAAAAGGTTGTGTTCACTTGCCTTAGACTTTGCAAGGTCTTCAGTAAGTTTTTTAATAGAGCTTTCCTTTTCTCCAAGTAATCCCTTGTAAGCATTATCAAGCTCTGCCTGTTTCTGCTCATAAGCTTTCTTAATTTCGTCAGGGCTATTTGCTTCGAGTTTCTTCTGCAAGTCTGCATAGTCTTCCGCCATCTTTGCATTTGCAGCCTCAAGCTCTTCCACTTTTGCCTGAGCAGCCTGTTTCTCTTTCTTAAGGTCATCACGGTTCATTTTGATGCCGTTCAAATCCTCGTTATAAAGAGCGAGCAAGCTCTCTACCTTCTTCTCAATCCCGTCATCCTGCACAGCAAGAATCTGTTCTACCGCTTCTTTGGTAAATACCATTTGCGTTTCTCCTATTTAATTAGAAAGGTCTCCTACTGGAAACTTACGCAAGGGCTGTCAGCCACAGGCAGATGTCCTTGCCAATCTTGAGAAAAGAATAAAATTAAAAAAAATGAACCTTAAATTCGAATTAAGAAGAATTAAGTGTTAAAAACGAAAAAAGGGCAGAAACTCAACGAATTCCTGCCCCAGAAGGATGTAAATTATGAAAAACAAGAATGTTTTTTCATTTTTTCTTTGAGGATTTGCGAGGACGACGGTTATTTGCCTGTTCCTTGCGTGTTGAAAATTTACAGTTTGCAGGACTGTAAGAAGCGTTATTGTTTTTTCTGTCTATTGATTTAGAGTCAGAATATCCGTGTGCAAGTGCCCATTTCTTAAATGCAGGGAAGTCATCTTTCCATTCTGCACATACGCGGATACCACGTCCGCCATAATTCGGATATGAATTTGAGTGCTTGTTATAGCACCTGTATTTCATTTTCTCCCAAATTTTATATAATCTTGTATCTGAATCAACCATTTTTCTTGCCTCCTTTAGGTACGTCTTTTATATCGAAGAATATAGCCTGGCTCAGTTTCTTTGCGTGCTCATATTCTTTCATAGCTCCGATACTATCCCTCCAGTCAGGCAATAAAAGAGTCGCACTGCAAATCTTCTGCATTGAATAACAGACCTGCATATAATCAAACCATTTGAACTCTGGATAATCGTTCATAACAGCCGGCGACATTACGCTGTGACCCTTACGTTTGAGTATTCTCTCAGCCTTACGAAACTTGCGTTTGTAATGCTTATCTCCAGTTATCTTTCCTGCAATATAGATTTTCATTCGATTACCTCAATCTCTATTTCGCATCTGGCTTTATCTTTTTCATATATGTCATAGATATGTTTCTCTGGAATTACTTTCCAGTTATCATCAGGAATGATATGTGCATCAACGAGAGTGTCCAAGATAGACGAAAGCTGATTATCTGAATCGCGTCTCTTGTAATCAGCGTGCACAAATATAGCAGTAAGTCTTACCTGTGTTCCCTCTGGAATTGTTGCAAGCTTCTTGCTTGCCAGACAATAATTAAGCGTTGATACAACCTGATTATGCCAGGCCATATATCTCTGATTAGGGAACGATCTGCCGGACCTTGTATTAATTCGACTGTTTTTCTTACTCGGAGTTTCTCCCTCAAGCAATATCTTCATAATTAAAAGAATAAATGCAAAAAACTTTTACCTTAATTTAAGGTTGTTTTTTATTTGTCGTACTCTATAACCGTTGGAACTTACCAATCCGACTACATAACTTGACGAAAATATGATATGATCTAAGAGACCTTAATGATGTCGGTTTTATCAACTGCTTTGTCGTCAAGTAGTAGTTGTGGCGTGGTAGCCAAAATAAAACCGATAGCATTAAGGTTTTTTTATGTTCCAACTGTGCCTGTTCATTACGGTTTACTTATGAATAATAAGGTCGACACTTTGGAATAAGCGAGAAAAGGTGGTAAAAGGGGGAACTTGCCATACCACTAGCGGTGAGACGGAAGTAGATGCCGTGGCAAGCAATCTTTACGGATTGATAGAGTGATACTAACAGTCAGTGCGTAAACACAATGACTGTCCTCAATGAAACGACAGGCTCCCGAAAAGGGTTATGTTTCATAGGCATAAACCGTCTTTCCTTAACCTTGTGTTAGGGAAGGATGACTTTGCCTAAATCACTCTAGGACCGAAAGGGTTAATGAATAAATAAAGGAAACTCTCTTGCGAACGAAAGTGAGCAGAACGAGCGATAGCGAAGTTCTAGTTTGCAGATTAAGTTAGCAGAAAATTAGAGGTAATATTAAGTTATGAAAGAAAATGAAATACTTAAGAAAACTTTGCGACACTATATAGACTTAGAGTACTATGCAAATGGCGTAGACGAAGAATTTCAGACACTTCTTAAAGAACTTGAAAGAGTCTGCGGGCTTGCTATTAAAGATAAAACAAATCTTAACACAAAACAGCAATATAATCTAATTATTCGATTCATTAAAGAACAAGTAGAAGAATTTAAGAAAAAACTGCTTGAACGCCTTGAGAAAGAAGCAGAAGTCATTATGGAAGAAGAAGAACTTTTTCTTGACTCTGTATATAACAACGAGAGTAGTAATGTTTCAGATATAGCACTCGCAATAGGCGGCGTAACACTTGCTAAATTATTATTTACACCATTTGATGGACGAGATAATACAAAGCAATTTGTAGAAAGAACTGGAAATAATATAATCCAGGCTTATGACACTTCCTTGCGTTCTGGATATATATTTGGACAAAAATCAGAAGATATTGTAAAACAGGTAGCTCCTGTTATGAATAAAGTTGAAAACGGAATGAAAAGCGGTATTAGGACAGCAATTCCGGCGTACGCAAAAACAACTGACAGAATTATATTTTTGAACAACAATGCAGAGATTGTTTATTGTTCTACGCTAGATGGAAACACCTGTCTTGTGTGCGGTGATTACCACGGACAACATTTCAAATCTATTACAGAAGCTCCATCTCTTCCGATACACGCAAACTGTCGTTGTGTTTACTTAAAATCTTCTGACGTAAAAGAACCGCTTCCAACTTATCAAGAATACATAGAAAGTCTTTCAGAAGAAGAGCAGGAGCATATCTTAGGAGCCAACAGATACAATCTTTGGAAACAGTATAATATACCTCTTAAAAAATTTGTAAATGATGGAAGAAAACTGAATCTTAATGAATTAGACTTGCCACCTAACCTTGCAGTAACAAACAGCGGAGCAAAAAGCAAGATTGTGGAAATTCTTTCAAATGATGATATTTTAAAGAACGAACAAGTTGTGGATGATTATTATGCTAAAATACGAACAGGCGATAATAAAGATTTCATAACAAGAATTGCTCAAAATTCTGGAAAAAGTTATCAAGATATAGAAAAAATAATCAACCACATTTTTAAGGAACAACACGTTTTTGAAGGTGGAATTGTAAAATATTTTGACGCAAGTGAAGATATTGTTAAAGCACTTGAAAGACTTAAAACTAAAGAGTTTACAGACACAGACCTTCTTTTGCTTGATCACGAGTTATTAGAATTGACATATATGAAGAACAAGAAGTATAATATATATGAAATAGCTCACGAAATGGCAAATAAGAAATATAATTGGGAGGAGGTGTTAAACAATGCGAATTTATCATAAAATCAATGAAACAGAAGATAAGGCAACTTACGAATACCTCTGGGGTGATTATACGAAGCCATTTACAGGTCTTGTTGAAATAAACAAAAAAGCATATTCGGCTTCTGTGTTGAAAACAGCAAAAGATGATAATCGTCCGAAATATGCCGGTGCCTACGCACTTACTGCTCTTTCAAGAAATAATTATCCAGAAAGGTATACACATACCGCCCCATAATTGTTTGAGCCAGAAATAAAAACTATATAAAAAAAAGACGAGGAACTTCCTCGTCTTTTTCATTTATCACTACTCAACATCTGTGATTGTCATATCGTTCGTAACTTCTGTGTTATGAACGACTACAAGTTTGGAAATCGGATACTTCTGAAGTAATTCCATAAACTTGGTCTTGGTGTCTGCTGCAGAGCCGGCAAATGGCTCGCCGGTTGTTTCGTCTGTTGCATAGATGTAAGTAGAGTTTCCGTTTTTGATAAGAATTGAGTACATAGTTCTTACCTCCAGGAAGTAGGGTAAATTATAATTACTTTTTCCTTAAACCGAATATCTTTTTTGATTCTTTTTTAGATATCTTACGGTCTTCTGTAATCAGGTCTGTTCCTTTTTCTTTAAGAAATAACTGCAGGTTCAGCACATCTGTATATGTGTATAGAGTACAGATGTAATAGCCCGTGTCTTTTTCATAGCAATGATACTTCTGCATTTATTTATAAAGACAGCCGCGGAGATTTTCACGCGAACGGAAAGCGAGTTTTACACCATCCTGCTTAAATCCGTCCTGTTCAAGAACAATGAAATACTTTGTATTATAGACTGCAACAAGAATAGCAACGTGACCGTATTTGTTTTTCTCTGTCTTATCCCAGATTAAAATGTCTCCGCGAGTATAATCAGCAAGAACTGAATCTGGGGTTACTTTTAATTGTCCTGGCTTATCAAACATATCTTTTGCACCACCGTTTTTGCCGAGAGCAGGGGGCTGGGGCAATTCCAAAACATCATTTATATATTGTCTTGCGAGGTCTACACACTGAAATTCACCATTTTTATCCCAGTCAACCTTTTTACCAAGATAGGTGTTTATAAAAGTTGTAAGTGTCATTTGTCCTCCGAGAGAGCCTGTTTGTTTTCTGCTTCGTTATCACGGATAATGTTAAAATCAACAGTTCCGAGAAGAAGAGCATAGGCAGAGCCGCAGGAAGCCCAGATTTCAGTAATACTTGCATTTGGGATTACATTCAGCCACTTCAAGATGCTTAAAGCAAGACCGATGAACACGATAATTCCTTTCATCAGTAAAGAATAGTTTTTTACTTTCATTTGTTTCTCCTAATCGTCCAGACAGACGAGATATGTATGACCAAACTGACAGCGGTAAGTAGCATAAGCCTTGCCGTCGATGTATTTAATCGGAACAGTAAAGTCGCGGCACGCAATACCGGCGGTATAATAGCGTGTCTTGTTTTTTTCAAGATCTTCTTTACACTTTGCACACTTCTTTGCATAGGCATAAGAACTGCACAAGCCAAGAATTCCAAGGACAGTAAGTATTACAAGTCCAATTTTTCTCATCTCTGAACTCCTCCTAATTTATCAGCCCATTTTTCTGGAAACCCAGAATAATACCATTTTATTCGTTCTTCTGTAGTCCAATTTTTATGAAACAGAATATCAAAGATGCATCTTACAAAAGACGGAATACCAACGACCAGAAGATAAAGCCAGCCTAAATATAAACTCTGTATCTGGTGCCCGTGTTCGTGTCTTATACCTGCAAGTTCACGTTCACTACCGAAAAATACAAAACTTCCTAAAGATACGCCCCAGCTACCTTTGAATCTTTGTGCTACATAATAAGTCTGCCACTGACCGTCAAGACTGCATCTATATCTCTTTGGATTTACAATCAGATATACGATGCAGCCTATGATATTCTGAGGAAGTTGATGTAAGAATAGTAAAATGTTCAGCAACATATTCTCCCTTTAGAACTGAATGTTTTTTCCAAAATAATATGCTTTATAATCGGTGCCTTGACTTCTACAAACAATATAAGGTACTGTTCTTGTAACTTCT
>Ga0247609_10004812_pt1 | contig 13371 bp, 1 predicted proteins | sample 172DNAGHGlowgp2_FD_193487 | JGI IMG/M metagenome (GOLD analysis project Ga0247609, IMG submission 193487) | Sheep rumen microbial communities from Palmerston North, Manawatu-Wanganui, New Zealand - 1728 DNA GHGlow gp2 | ecosystem: Host-associated > Mammals > Digestive system > Stomach > Rumen ...
TTGGGATTGGGTATTGGGCCCAATCCCAAATCCCCAATCCCCAATCCCCAATCCCCAATCCCCATTATAATTACTAATTTAATAATTTTATACTTGTTTAATTGATAAACTAAATATTTTTTTAAAGAAATTAATAATAATAATTAAATTTAATAACTCTAAGAATTTTGAATAAGATGCTTTTTAACATTTTTCTCTGCATATACTATCTGGACATAGTATTTTATTTTCTCCACATGATATGGTTTCAGCACAAGAATTAAAATCTGTAGAGCAAATATTATTTTGACAAAGATAAGGATAATTTTCATTACATTTATTTAAAGAGGGGCAATATATTTCATTAGTGACACATTCTCCAGTAGGACATACAAATTCATCTTTAGATTTACATGTAATTGAAGACGGACATTGAGTTGCTAATTCTACAAGTTGTTGCCCAATACATCTTTGTTTATTATATGGTCGAACATCTGTTACAACACATTGTGAATAATCATCTCTGCAGGATAAATCAGCACATAGTACTTTTCCTATAGGGCATACTCTTTGACTAGGCCCATTATTTTCTTGTCTGCAAATACCATCATAATTTTGAATTAGGCCATTTTCCATACAAATTGCTTGTACTCCCATAAAGTAAGGGCACATATCTGGTCTATTTTCAGGAACACAATATTTCATTATTTTACATTTTTTAAATCCTTTAGGACAATCACAATACATTCGCGATTTAACACAAGTATATTTTTCATTAACAGTGCAATTAAATGGAGTAGAAATAGGACAATCACTTGGAGGATCTATGCAGTCAATAATGCTTGCCACACATTTTCTTTTATTTGGGCAAGCAACTTGTTTTTCAGGACATTGAAAAGCTGTTAATACGAATTTTACTTCTTCACCATATTTTTGGTTTCCAACTAAAATATTGAACAAATAGGTACCTTTCATATTTGGAACAAATTCTACATTATATGAACCATCTCCATTATCTACTACTATTGCATTATCTAAAGGTATAGAATCACCTTGCTCTGTATTACTTAAATAATCACTTTTTACAGTGAATTTTTCTCCACCTTTTGTTATTTTATTATTGAATATATCATAACATTGAAAAGTGAAATGAGCTTTTAATGACACTTCTGCTTCTTCTAATGGAGTTAAATCAAAATGAGTGTTATCCTCGGCAAAGCATGGACCTGTTAATATTGTGAATTTAGGTAAATTTTCTTTGAAATTATTAACTTTCTCAACTTCTTCTCCTTTATAGAAAATATGAAGTTGGTGTGAACCCACTAAATGAATAGATATTTCGTAATAAATTGTTCCTTTTTGTATTTCTATATTTTTGATTGTTTCAAATTCAGTTTCGTTATTATTATAAGTAAATTTAATAGTAATATCTCCATATAAAGGATCGGTGACTTTATTTCCATATATATCAGTACCTGTTATGGTAAATGAGGGAGTATCAAGAATAGAAATTTTATCAGGATTAAAATCATATTGTAAATTAAAACCAGTTATACTATAACCTAAGGGGTAGCAAACTTGGTTATATTGAGCTATCAAATTATTTCTTGAATATTTTACTTTAATAAGATATTTACCTGCATATTTGTATACCGGGTCCTTTTTAGGATCATTATATATTTGGTATTCATTATAGCATTCAGAGCTTTCTTGTTCTGCGATTTTGGTCTTTTTCACTCCGAATGTTCTGGTATATTGTTTAGAAGAATCCAAAGGTCCAATTATTTCTATTTCAAAATTAGAGCTTAAATCTCCATTATCTAAACATTTATAATTTTGGTCCAAAGTATATAACCACATATCGAGTTCTTGCCCAGCATATATTTTTTCTTTATTTGAAGATATAATTTGAGTTTTCATATAATCTATTTCAGATTGAATAGTTATATTAATATTATTTTCAAAAATGTAAACAGTAGTTTCTCCATTATTATAAAGAAGATTAAGACTCATTTGCTTTGGAGGATATTTAGGCATCAAATATAAATCTGCATTTTTTTCAAAATTTAAAGAGATATATGAATAAGTTTCATCATTATTTATTAATGTGAAATAGCTTGTACTAATAATATTATCATCATCTACTATTGAATTATTAAACTTATCAAATAAGTAGAAGGTTATTCTTATTTGAGAATCTACTTTAACTGGTGAATTTGGCTTATATGTAATTATTGTTTTTGTTTTATCAGGAATTTGGTCAGGTTTTACTTTATACTTAGCTGGATTTAAATTCGTTATTTGTCTTGATGAAGGATCTCTTAGTCCAACATTTAAATTATAATCACCTTTTTTTTCTGAATATATGGTTATTGTATAAGTACCATAATCACTTCCAGCTTTTGTTATACTGGATTTGAATGTGGTGTCATCAACGTGTCCTATGCTTATATCATCATTTATATCGATATCATAATTATATAATAATCCTTCTTCTGTTCTTAATTCCAAAGTGAATTTTTCATAATTACCAGCAATGAAAGTAGTATCAGTTGGCTTCAAAACACATTTAGATATTGCATAATCCCCATTTCCATGTAAATCATCACCTATATTGATAATCATATAATAATGAAAATCTTTTGTTCCAAGAGATGATGAAACTGTTAAAGTTAAGACATATGTTCCTTTGACTAAATGTTGATATATATAAACATACTGAGAATTTTCAATGAAATCTAAATCGAAATTACCAGTGTTTTTAAGTATTGAAAATGCTATATCTTTCATTTTATTACCAGATATTTTTGGACTTTTTACTTCAGCATTTGTTGGTAAATTGTAAACATAATTTTTATATTTATCATATAAAGTCACATTTAATTTAAGAGTTTCTTTTGGATCCACAACAAAGCTATTATTATCCAGATATTCAGCGAATACTCCAGGACTTATTTCTCTAGAAAGAATTGAATTTGGAGGATAAGGCTCACCAGGATAAACTTGAATTATAACTTTAGAAGTATCTATTTTATCTTTGCCTTCGTATATAACATTTACTTTAGTATTTCCAACAATTGTCACTTCAGAGACGGAAGTATAGAATACTTTTTTAACATCAGAGTCATAATTGGGAGAAGAATTTAATTCTTGATTATTCGCATCTATGAAAATAGCAGTAAATTTGTCAATATAATTATTATAATTAAGCATATTTCCATATTTATCATAAGCAACTATGCTTATAACAGGATACTCTCCTGCTTGAATAGGTGAAGTTTTCTCTTTGACTAGAGTTCTAGTTAAATCAATTGCTCCTGGATTTATTAAGAAAATTGCTTCCTTCTGTAAATAAATACCTTGCGAGCCAGATTTAGATGTACTAACAACATAGGTACCTGATTTTGTGGCTGGAACTGTATACTTTCTATATCCGGTATCTATTTGATTATCAGATGATGTTTTTATTTCTTCTCCACCTTTATAATCTACTTTTAATCCTATTATTTCATGTTTAGTTTCTGCTAAATTATCATATTGATCGAACGAAGCAACTTCAAATATATAATTTTCATCAGCATTTCCATCTAATAATTCAGTATAAGAATTCTTTTTATAGTATTGTTCTAAAATAGTTACTTTTACAATAACGTTTGGAGATACTTCCATTTCAGGGCGTAGTTTATTAACAAGAGTATTATCTATATAAATCTCAAGACGACAAACTTCTAATTTAGGATAGGTATTAGCCTTTTTAGTTGTAATGGAAACTTGGAAAACTCCTAATAAACCAGCTTTGCTTACTGTAGCTTTGAATGTTTCATCATCTTTATTGCATGATTTGACTTGAATATCATATTCACCTCCATTCCTTCTAATATTTTTTGCTGTCCTTATTTCTAGCATTAAATAGCCACTTTCACCCGCCATAAATTTCAAATTTTGTTCATTTATATGAGTCATCTGATAATCTGGAGGATCATTTGAACCACCTTGACCATTTCCTTTTAAATAAATATTATAAGCTATTGATGTTGTTTCATCACTAAAAACTAAATAATAATATCCTGTGATTAATTCCGAATATTTATTAGAATTAGATTCATCATCAATTACAAATTCTGCATATGCTTGATTTATAAATTCTTTATTATTTAGTTTAAGATTATATGTAACTGATTCATTTTGACTCTCTAAATATGCCCTGTATGTTGTTATTTTTTCTTCTGGAATATAATCAATTGAGTTAAAATATTTATCTCTTGGATATAATCTATAAATTGGCTCTTCATTACAATTTTTTTCAATTGTTCCGTTATTTAATATTTCATAATCACTTTTAGAAGATTCATATCTCATAACAAAACTATTTTTAAAATCAACATCACCACTTTGAATTTCTGTACGACAAGAAACACATTTTATTTGTTGAGTATCTAAATAACCAAAGAAATTGACATATCCTCTTATATAAAAGGCTCCTGAATAAGCAATGACATTTATGCTATCAACTTTTTCTATAGAATACTTTTCCATGATAACTTTAGTAATATTTCCTTCATTTGTATATTTAACTTGATATGGAGTTGTTTCTTGATATTCACTTGCATCAATTAGATTAAAGTATTTATCATAAGGAGTGATATAAATTTTCACTGTTTCCCCCACTCCAGCAACTTTTTTATTGACTTGTAAAATACTATTATCAGCACTTGGTTCTCCATGAGTAAATGTAATATAATAATTTGACAAAGGTAATAATGCTCCTGCCACAATATGCTCTCCAGCATTTGTTGATTTAAGGGTAATTAAAATTTCTCCATCTTTTTGTATTACAGTTTCAACATTATATTCATAATTTTTAACAGTAACTGAAGGAGCTATTTTTAATTTTAATATAGATAAGTCGAAATCAATATTGGTGATTAAATTATCATAATTATCATATAATTTATTAATCATTTGGAACTTATCATCTACAGAAACACTTCCTAAATTTTGTTCAGAAATTTTTGTTCCTTCTATTCTATATAATTCAGACTTAGCAGGTGAACTAGGTATTACTTTCATCGAAATTTTTTGAGGAACATCAGTGTTTTCTACAACCAAAGTTGAATCAAATGAATCTTTCTTTTTAGTACAAGTGAATGTAAATATATATTGACCTGGTTTACTTCCTTTGGAAATAGTATGACTACAATCTTTAGCTATATCAGGGAATTTAACATCTAAATTAGTTTTTATATTTTCATACCAATAATTCTTTCGAACATTATCTTTTGTTCTTAATTCTAATGAAATTGAACCTTCAATTCCTGCGGTTAATATTATTGTGGTTGGATTTATATATGTTTTACTAATATCAATAGGGCCAGAATCACCATCTGTATATCCTCCAGTAATTTGAACTGGATAAATTAAACCAGTATTTTGTGTGTAAACCATATATTGATATGAATTTCCACTTGTTATATATTTCCATTTTTCTTCATTTTCATCACTAGAAGTTGATTTACATAAGGATGATATTTTATTTAAATTATTATTTTGAACGCATAATTTAACATCAGTTACTTCAAGTTTTGTTTGGACATCTAAATTGTGAATTTCATTTTGATTAATAATAGCATTCATAAATCTATCAAAGAAACTAAGTATGAATTTTGGATTAACAGAAATTGTTAATGTATTAATATTTGTTTGAGACATTTCTTTGTTAGTATTTTGATTCACTACTTTTGTTTTAGAGAAGTCTAAAACATCTGGAGATATATTAAATTCACAATTTCTACAATCTACTGTTTTGTCATTGTAATCCACTCCAAATATAACATCTCCAGATTTGGTTATATTAGCTCCGCAATTTATATAAATGGAATCTCCTTCTTCTTTTTTCTTGCAATCTTTAGAAATAGTTATAGAAATATCTTCACCTAAACTATATTGGACTACAAAATTAGATATATCAGAATCTGAAAATGAATTAACTTCGTTTCCATATTTATCCTTAGGATATATATTAATAGTAGTAATATCTCCTGCAATAACACCTTCATATTTAATTACTTGAGCATAAGTAGTACTTGAATCAATTGGCCCACTCAATAATTTATAAGTATAAGTTTCTGTAAAGTATGTAGATGTTACTTGAATTGTTGTAGCTTTGTTGCAACCATATTGAACATATACATAACCATCTTCTGCAATAATATTGGAGGTAACAGGATAATTATCTAGTGAAATTCCTTTTGTTATAGTTTGTAATTTGTCTTTTGGATATTCAATTTGATCAAATACTTGAGTACATATATTTCCAAATTCGTCGCGAGGTAAAAATTTAAGAGTCGGGGGATTTATAACTGTTCCATCTTCAGCACCTGATCTATATAAAAGACTTTTTAATTCTGATGATTTTATTTTTAATGAAATTGTTTGAGATATCGTTCTTGAAGCATAGGTCAAAGTTAATATATTATTTTTTTGACCATCTGAAGTAGTTGTAGAGACTGTTTGCCTTATTATTAATTTCATTTGCCCATTCTTTTCTCCTTTTATTTTCTTAATTGTTAATTGATTATCCTTTAAATTGTATGAATTACTTATTCCAAAAGATAATAAATTTATTTCATAGTTCCATCTTAATCCATCAGAAGCTCTAAATTCAATTTCAACTTCCCTTTCTTCTCCTGCAATGGCCTCAATTTCTGTTGGCTTTATATAAATTTTTCCTAAATCATAATCACTCGAAGGAGAAACATCAATTTCACCTAATAAATAAATAGGATATCGTAAAATTTCATTATCATATGTAATCTGAATATAATACTTTCCAAGAGGTAATTTAGCGAATTTTTCTTCAAATCCTGGTGTATATGTTATATTTAAATATTCATCTAATTTAGTTACAACCATTTCCCATTGATCACTTCCAAAAGTCATTACACAAGTTGCTTCTAAAGATTTATCATAAAGAGTAATTCTTTCACCTTCTGCAGTATATAAGAAAAATTTATAGAAAGGATATGACCTTAAGTTATTTATATTTGTTTGTGTTGTTGTGAACATTAAAACATCATTCTGATCTCCAATTTTATAATATAATTTACTAGTTTTTAAATCTACTTTTTGATATGCAACATTAATATCTTTTTTATATCCAATTTCAATTCCATTGTAAGACACTGATACTTTATAATCTCCAATTTCTTCATAAATATAAGTATATAATATATTAGTTGAAGTAATTGAATTATAATTGTAAGAATAATCTTTCCCTTTATTAGTAATTACTGTGACTAAACCTTTTTCAGTGTTTAATTTTCCTTCTAAAGTTCCTAAGTTAACTCCAAGTCTATCTAATAAATAAACAGATATTGTAGAAGTTTCTTTCAAGAAATATGAAGTTTTATCTATTGTCCAATAAGATTGTAAAAGATCAGGGGCTCCAGGAATTTTGTTATATATAAACGAATATTTTCTATTGCTTTCTACGATATTTATATTCCAAGTGTGCTTTGTCATAGCGAATGGTATTTGATCTGTGACTGTATATAAATTTTTTTGTTTTTCATAACCAATAGAATAATAATTATTTGAGCCGTATGTTTCCGAAACTATAGAAAATTGATTTGTATCCGTTAGGTTTTTAGTAATATAATTATGATATTGATCTTTAAATTTAAATGCGAAAGTAATCACATCATCATTAGTTGGATTTGTTTTCCATGTATATTTATCGGAAGAAACGCTATATTTATCTAAATTATCTACTTCTAAATAATAGGCCAAGCCACTATTAATAATTAATTGGACCTTTTCATCTAATGTTGTTGCCTCAATAGTTATTGAAAACTTATTTGACTCTGTTGCTTTAGTGCAAGAGACTTTAATCAAATATATACCTGGCAATTCACCTTTTTCAACATTTGAAGTACATGTGTCACCGTAATTATAAAATTGAATTTTTATTTTTTCATTTGGTTCAGGATACCAATAATTTTTTCTGTCTTTTTTAGCAGTTTTAAGTGTAATTTTAACAGTACCTACTTCACCTGCAGTTAAATTTAGAATATCGGGCTCTACCGAAGTTTTACTAAAATCAACTGGGTCTGAAGAACCATCAGAAGATCCACCTATTATAGTTATTGGATATTCTATAATATTATCTGTATTATCAATATCTTGGATAAAAAGATTATAATCTCCATTTGTTAAATATTTAAATTTATTTTCATTATCATCACCATTAGTAGTTGGGCATATTGTCATCAATTTGATTTTGCCTGCGTTACTCACACATAATTTGACATCTTTATCTTTTAATGTTGCATCCACATTTAATTTGTTGACAAAATATTCATCTAATTGATTATTATATACATCATAGAATGATAATTCAAATATTGGTATAGTTCCAATTTCAATTTCATTTGGACCTTTAACAGTTAAATATACATTTTTGTTTGTATAATAAGTTAAAGTATTTAAGAATGACATACTTGAAGGAATGACAGTAAATTGGCACTGATTTTTACAAAATATTATATCGTTTTTGTATTTAACAACAAATTGTAAATTGCCAGCTTTTTTTATGGTAGTTGTGCATTCTATATTTGTATAGATTTTTTCTCCTTGTTCTTCTGCTAATAACACTCTAAGAGCATCATTCGATGATTTTTCTATTAAGTAACATTTCTCAACTTCTGTTTCATTATTTAATCCAATTATTTTATATATAGTTGTGAATTCTTTTAAATCTGCATCACTTAGACCATCTATATTATTATTATATAAATCTTTAGGAGAAATTAATAAAACATATTCCCCTCCAGCTTGATCAGCATATGATTTTATTTCAGCGTATGATATATCTTTATTTATAGGTCCACTAAATATTCTATATTCATATGAATCTAAGAAATAGTCAGAAGTTACAACAACATCTGTGGAAATTGTTGAAATATATTGGACTACAAAATATTTTCCTTCGCGGACGGTATTATTTGAAGTTAAAGATACTTTATCTTTTGAAGTTCCTATCGTTAGTGAATTTAAATATTCCTTAGTTATAGATGATGCGAATAAATCTGTATATAAATTACCATATTTATCCATTGGCTCGAAAATAATTTCAGGAAGATTTATTACATTTCCATTTGTTGGTCCCTCTTTTAATTTTAAGAGATGTAATTCAGCACATTTAATTGTCAAAGTAACTTCTGTTGGAATAGCTTCACCATTATATGTAAATGATAGAATATTAGCCCCATTTGTGGTTACTTTTGTTTGGGTAACATAAATTACAAATTGACCTTTTTTAGCGCCTTTTTCAATTTTAATGGTTATATCTTCTTTTGTTAAATCGTTTTGAGAATATGTAATTTTGAAAAGATTAGAATCAACTTCATAATTCCATCTTAAACCATCTGCGGCCCTAAATTCAACATTAATTGAATATGTTTTTCCAGCAATACCATTTATAATTGCAGGTTTTACTTCAGTTTTGCTTATATCATAATTTTTTTCATTTGAATAATCAGTATTACCATCTCCAGTCAAATATATAGGATAATTCAAAGTAGATTTGTCATCTTTAAGTACCAATTTATAATCACCACCTTTTAAATTCTTGAAATGTGTCTTTTCATCTTGTGAGAAAGTAAATTGAATATATTCATCACTATCTTTATTTATATTGAATATAATATATTCGTCTTCTTTGATAATGTTAGAAGTCAACATTAATTCAAATTTGATATTTTTGTCATAATTTGTCTTGATATTATCCTTAGAATAGAAATCTAGTCTAAAAATAGGTTCATATAAAGTATTATCAATTGTAACTCTGACATCAATATACATATCGATAATACTATTCGTAATCATTTTAAATTTACTACTGGCTAAATTATATATATTATCTATTACAGTCAATTGATTTGTATTTTCAAAATCCAAACTGTCTTTATCATCATCTAGAGTTACTGTTACTGTGTAAGTTCCTGAAACTTGAAAGTTTGCTTTATATCTTAAAGCGTAATTTGATGTTGTAGATTGATATATTAGATTTTCTGAATGCAAATCAGCATTAATTGCCCTAACCTTTGTTCTAGTTTGAGCATCTTCTAATTTTCCTTCTTGTAATCCTAAGAGTTGGTTGTTTTTATCTTTATAAATAACATCAACATAAGCATCGTTATTAATATTAATTTCAGTATTTAATATAATGAAATACGAATTTCCTTTAGTCAAAGGACTTCCTCCTTTTTTGCCATCATATCTTACATAGTATTTATAATTACAAGTGCTTTCCCTCATTGTAAATACCCATCCATGTTGTCTATTTTCATATGGTAAATTATCTCTGAATTCATATCTTTTTTTATCTGAATTAAAAGAGATTTTAAAGTAATTTATATCAGTTCCATATTCTTCTGAAGATATATCAGGAAATTTAGTAAAGTAATCTGTTTTTTCGATGGTGTTATTATATTTATCTTTTAATGTGAAATTAACTAAAATATTTCCATTATCAAATTCTCCATTATATTCATAATAAATTTCTTTTCCATTTGTACTTTTATATATGAAATCACTTTGATTAACCCAAGATAAATAGCATGCTTGAGAAGGCTCAGATACTATTGTTATATCTTTGATGCTAATACTGTTTATTATTATTTCAAGTCTTCCAGCATAATCTTGATTTGATTTAGCATATACATCATAAGTACCTTCTATGGATAAAGAAACTAATCTAAAATTAATATTATTATTTGGAGGGTCCAAGCTAGTTTTGATGTTTTTAATTCCAATATCATAATTATATAGATTACTATCTTCAGTATTTAAAATGATTGTTCCTATTTTCTTTTCATCTCCTCCAGTTAATAATTCAATTCTATTATCTATGTTTACTTTTGTTTTTGTTTCGTCTAATTTATGGAAGCATGTTGTATAAGAACCAATATTGAGCACATATTTTATCGAGGCAGATTTTTGGACTTGGAAATAAGTGAATTTAAGATAATAATTAAAAGAAGATTTTTTAATTATATTATTAGTGCTTTCTCCATCTATTGTATATAATCCAATATAAGGCTTACCATTTAAAGTAATAAATTTTGTGTCAATTTCTTTAATATAAGTTTCATCATGAGTACTAGATAATTTTACCTCAAGGTTTTGAAGAGAAAAGCCGCTTGGATAGCTACCATATGAAGATATGAGAATATTTCCTATTGATTCTGCAAAATCAACTGCTGTTATAAATCCTTTGGAATCTGCTACATATGTAATAATAGTATTTGTTGAAGTATCAATATCAATCCAATTATTAGTACTTGGATTCAAAATTTTTTTGATGGTATATTCATTTGGATCTCCTCGAACATAAAATTGATTGAGTTTTGTAGTTATTTTTGTTGATTCTTTTGTTGTTTTTAATCTTAAATATCCATTATAAGCAAAGTTACCGATTTCTGAGGCTTTATAAAAACATTTATATTTAGTTTCTTCAATTGACAGAGATGGACTATAAGCATTTTGAGAAGGCCATGATTTATCCACTGAGCAAGTAAACTCATATTTTGAATTTTGAATAAAAGTATTTATTGGTATTTCATTTCCATTAGCATCTCTTAAATAGCAAGAATAATTAAGAAGCGTATTAACATTTACAGTGGGAATTGAATTATAACCATCTAAAACACAATATGAATTCAGAGCACTAACTTCTCCTGGAGTAACAGTAAATTTAATTGGTTTTTCCATATATTCATTTTTATCTATTTGATAGGTACCAATTTCTGCAACACTAATAGTCATTTGATAATAATTTCCACTTTCAACCAAAGTATAACTTATGACATTTGTATTTATGTTAATAGTGGCTCCACCAGAGATGACTTTCTTTAAAGTAAAAAGAGAATCAGGTGAGCTGACTGATACTTTGTTTCCATATTGGTCAGATATGAGGAAGTCTAAAACTATCTTTAAATTTTCTTTAATAAAGAAATCACCAGAATTACTATCCCCATAATTTAAATAAAATGTCTCTGTTTCAGATTTCATTGGGACTGCTCCAATAATACCATCATGGCCAGCTAATGTAATTTTTTTTAAAGGACCAGGAACTATATTATAATAACTAAAGGTACCAGCACCTTTTTTTTCCTCATTTAATCTAATATAATGTTGTCCTACTGTTGAACATGCAGGAATAGATAGTATTAAAGTGTAGTTATCATATTTGTTGATGGTGTAAGATCCTTTTAAATCACAATCTTGAGTAACAAAAAAGGAATAGCTCCAGATATCGTAACCATATGTATGAGGTACTACATCTCCTTTGCTATTTATAAATTGAAAAGCATAATTAATTGTGTCTCCAGGTTCATAGTTCATTGTTTCGTAGATATAATCATCTTCATAGAAATATCCTTGCATTTTTGTTATAACATAGTTGTCTTCACACATAAAAGAACCCATGAGGTTAATTTCTCCTCTGTTACTTTCCATGAAGCCGGTAAAGCCTACATAAGCAATATTTGTTCCTAATGTTTTTTCTAGATCATAAGATTTTGAATATAATAAATTGTTGGGACCTGAATATAAATAAATAGTCTTATCTTCATATAAGAACCTAAAATCCCAATCATTTTTTTGCCCAGCGATATATTTTTGGCTACTAAGTTCATAAGAGGCAAAGGCTTTGTAATCATAACTAGAGCAAGTGGTACCACAATATCTAATTGAAAAACTATTGGCTCCAGGGTCATAGTAATCTTCCACAAAATCAAATTCAATAATCAAAGCATTTACGAAATTATTATATCCTATATCAGTAAATTTCAGGCTCGAAGAAGTTCCTCCAGTGACTGATCTTCCTTCCAGACCACTAATAGTATTTTTATTTCCAGATATGACTATGGTATATCCATATATTTTTTGTTCTCCTGAACTTTCTACTACATCAATAGCATCAACTGCGGCTTTGAGATGAACTTCAAATCTGGGTTCAATTAAGACTTTACGTTCAAAGAATAGTGATCCAGGGAATTGGAAAAAACACACTGCTGCCAACCATCTTCTTGCTGATCCATATGAAACCATATTTGTATCATCCACATAGGTTTTACGCATTCCTGAAGGACAGGAATCTTCAGCTGAGATAGTGGACGTAAACAGCAGTGAAAATATTGTGAGAAAGATAAATAAAGATTTAGCTTTCATTCGTTTAATTGTTATTAATTATTTTTTTTGATATATATATCAAATAAATGAAATGAAAATCAAAAATAATAATTTTATTTATTAAAATAAATTATATATTTTATTAATTAAATTTTTATTTTTTTGTTATGCAAAACATTTATAAATATATTGGGGATT
>Ga0247609_10004813_pt1 | contig 13371 bp, 12 predicted proteins | sample 172DNAGHGlowgp2_FD_193487 | JGI IMG/M metagenome (GOLD analysis project Ga0247609, IMG submission 193487) | Sheep rumen microbial communities from Palmerston North, Manawatu-Wanganui, New Zealand - 1728 DNA GHGlow gp2 | ecosystem: Host-associated > Mammals > Digestive system > Stomach > Rumen ...
CGTCGCCCGCCGTGACCGAGGTGCCGTTGCCCGTTCCGCCCTTGACGGTGTTCTTGCCGTTGCCGACGCGAATGACGTTGTTGCCCGAAGCACCCGTTATCGAAATCAGACTGTTGCCGTCGCCCGTCGTGATTGTGTTGCTGCCGTCGGCGGTCGTGACGGTGATTTGGTTGTTGCCGTTGCCCGCGCTTATAGAGGCGTAGTAGCCGCCAGTGGTTATAATATCGGAGCCCGCGCCCGCTTTAATCGTCGACTGCAGGATATTGCTGTTGTTGATTCGGTTGTTGCCGCCGCCCATGTCGATGAAGTTGTAGTAGCGGGCGTATTCGGAGGCGGAGACATTAAGCGTGTCGTTGCCCGCGCCCGATATGACGGACGCGCCGCCGTAGGAGCTGAGCGAAATTTTACTGCCCGTGACGGCGTTGCCGAGACTGACGAGCCCGCCGCCAATCGTTACGAAACTGTCGCCGTCGCCCGCCGTGACCGAGGTGCCGTTGCCCGTTCCGCCCTTGACGGTGTTCTTGCCGTTGCCGACGCGAATGACGTTGTTGCCCGAAGCACCCGTTATCGAAATCAGACTGTTGCCGTCGCCCGTAGTGACGGTGTTGTTGCCGTCGGCAGTCGTGAGGCTTATGCGATTGTTGCCCGCGCCCGCGTCTATCAAAGCGAAGTAGCCGCCCGAAGTGATTATATCGTTGCCCTTGCCCGCGCTTATCGTCGACTGCATGATATTGCTGTTGTTAATCAAGTTGTTGCCGTCGCCCATGCTGATGAAGTTTTTGTAGCGCGAGTAGCTTGACTTTGCGACGTCGAGCGTGTCGTTGCCATTGCCCGATATGACGGACGCGCCGCCGTAGCTGTCGAGCGAAATTTTGCTGCCCATGCTGCCGTTGCCGAGGCTGACGAGTCCGCCGCCGATTGTCACGCGATGATTGCCCGTGCCGCTGAGGACGGTGTTGTTGTTGCCGAGACCGCCGTAAACGGTGTTGTTGCCCTTGCCGGCGTCTATGTAGTTGTTGCCCGACGAACCCGTTATCGAGATATAATCCTTGCCCGTGCCTGCCGTGATTGAGTTGTTGCCGTCAGCGGTCGTGACGGTGATTCGGTTGGTGCCGTTGCCCGCGTTTATCAAGGCGAAGTAGCCGCCCGTGATTATCGTGTCGTTGCCCGCACCCGCTTTAATCGTCGACTGCAGGATATTGCTGTTATTGATGTAGTTGTCGCCGCCGCTTATGCTTATGAAGTTTTTGTAGCGCGAGTAGCTTGCCGTGGCGACGTTGACGGTATCGTTACCGCCGCCCGCCATGACGGTGTTCGAGCCCGTCGCTGCCAACGAGACAAAGTTGTTGTCGGTGCCCGCGTCAATCCGCGCGCCGCCCTTCGCGTTTATGACGGTGTCGTCGCCGGCGTGGGAAGACATCAGCGTCACATCCGAGCTGCTGCTGTTCGAGTAGTAATCCGCCGCGTCGGTTCCTTCCCAAAACGTGATCTTTGCCATTGTGAATCCCTCCTTGAAAGTCAAAGGCGGCAAGTTCCCAAAGTTTTTCGCAGGAACTGTCGCCAAATTGTTTGCAAGAATGTTAGTTCAACATGTAACGTAATTCTACCACAAGCATTGCTCTTGTCAACGAAGCTAATCAAACCTTAATGTGCCGAAAAACTTTTGCGCCGGTGCTTGTCCCTTGGCGCGTTGCCTGTTATAATCAGCGCGAAGTTATCACGAAAAATTCATGCGGAGGGAAATAATATGTGCGGTATTGTCGGATACATTGGCAAAAAAAAGGCGGCACCGATTCTTTTGGACGGGCTGACGAAGTTGGAATATCGCGGCTACGATTCGGCGGGCATAGCGGTCGATTGCGGCGACAACATCTTTATCGAAAAGGCGGTCGGGCGGTTGGACGCGCTCAAAGACAAGCTGCGGAACAATTTGCCTGCGGGCACGATCGGCATAGGTCACACGCGTTGGGCGACGCACGGGCGTCCCTCTGACAGCAATGCCCACCCTCACACCGATTGCCACGGAGATTTCGTCGTCGTGCACAACGGCATAATCGAAAACTATCTGCCGCTCAAAGAAGAGCTTATCGCGCGTGGGCACAAGTTCACGTCCGAAACCGACACCGAAGTCGTCGTACACTTGCTTGAGGAGGCTTATCGCGGCGACTTTATCGAGGCGGTTCGCGAAGTCTTAAGCAAGGTCGAAGGTTCCTATTCGATTGCGTTCATGGCGAAGGCGTACCCTGACCTTTTAATCTGCGCCAAGCAAGACAATCCGTTGGTCATCGGTTTGGGCAAGGGCGAAAATTTCATAGCGTCCGACATACCCGCGATAATCAATCACACACGACAGACTTACATCCTTAACGACGGCGAGCTTGCCTTGGTTCGCAAAGACGGAGTGCAGATTTTGAATCGTCACGGCGGGCTTGTCCAAAAGAAAATCTTTCACGTGACGTGGAACGCCGAGGCTGCCGAAAAGGGCGGCTACGAACACTTCATGCTTAAAGAGATTAACGAGCAACCGAAGGCTGTTCGCGACACAATGAGCAAGCGCATTGCCAAGGACGACGGCTCAATCGTCCTTGACGAGCTGAACTGGGATAAAGCTTTCCTTGACGACATCAGCAAAATTTATATCGTGGCGTGCGGCACGGCTTATCACGCCGGGCTTGTCGGCAAGTTTTATATCGAGAAGCTTGCGCGCAAGTTGGTCGAGGTCGATTTGGCTAGCGAGTACCGTTATCGCGATCCGATTGTTGACGACAAGACGCTGGTTATCGTGGTAAGTCAGTCGGGCGAGACAAGTGACACGCTTGCCGCGCTGAAAGAATCGAAACGGCTGGGCGCAAAGACTTTGGCGATAACCAACGTAGTCGGCTCTTCGATAGCCCGCGAGGCGCATCAAGTGATTCACACGTGGGCGGGGCCGGAAATTGCGGTCGCGTCGACGAAAGCTTACACCACGCAGCTGATTGTTATGTTTATGCTTGCGCTTTACATGGCGCAGATTCTCGACACGCAGTCGCCCGAAAAAATCCGCGAGCTGATTGTCTTGCTGAAAAAAATCCCCGCGCAGATTTCGGAGACGCTTTCGGACGTGGAGCCGATAAAAACCTTCGCGCGGCAATATGGCTTCAACGAGGACGTATTTTACATTGGGCGGTCGCTGGACTACGATGTTGCGCTGGAGGGCGCGCTCAAGCTCAAAGAGATTTCCTACATACACGCAGAGGCGTATGCTTCGGGCGAACTCAAACACGGGACGCTTGCTTTAATCGTCGAGGGCGTGCCGGTTATCGCGCTTTCCACTCAAAAGAGCGTCTACGAAAAAACTTTATCGAACATCAAGGAAGTCAAAGCGCGCGACGCGATTGTTATCGGCATAGCGGCGGCGGGCGACACCGAGCTTGAAAAATATCTTGACCACGTAATCTTCGTGCCGGAGACCGACGAGCTGTTGATACCGCTGTTGACGGTCGTGCCGTTGCAACTTTTAGCCTACTATGCGGCGATAACGCGCGGTTGCGACGTGGATAAGCCCCGCAACCTTGCAAAGTCGGTGACGGTGGAGTAATGACTGAACGTGTAGAAATTTTAGGAGTACAAGTCGACGCGGTGACGATGATTCAAGCCGTCGAACGCATATCGGATTTAATCGCGGAGGGCAAGCCTTCAATGGTGGCGACTGCCAACGCCGAAATGCTCCTTCGTGCTACGCACGATGACGAACTGAAGTCAATCCTGAACGCGGCAAATTTGGTCGTGCCCGACGGCGCGGGGACGGTCTGGGCGGCGCGACACCTCGGCAAGCACATGCCCGAACGCGTCGCGGGTGCCGACTTGGTGCAGGAACTCATGAAGCTTGCGCCTGCGCGGGCATGGAAATTTTATCTGTTCGGTTCGTCGCCCGGCATTGCCGACAAAGCAAAAGTCAAAGCCGAAAAGCTTTACCCCGGCATACAAATCGTCGGGACGCGCAACGGCTACTTCAAGCCCGAAGACGAACCCGAAATCGTCGCGCAGATTAAATCAGCCCGCCCCGATGTCTTGCTTGCGGCATTGGGCGTGCCGAAGCAGGAGAAATGGATTGCCGCGCACATGAACGATTTAAACGTCCCCGTGTCAATCGGCGTGGGCGGCACCTTCGACGTAATGGCGGGCGTCGTCAAGCGTGCGCCGCTGTGGATGCAACGCGCAAGGCTCGAATGGCTGTTCCGTGCCATGTTGCAACCTTCCCGCGCAGGAAGATTGCTTGCCCTGCCGAAATTCGTCTTGAAGGTTCATAATCAGAAGACATCTGACAAATGACAGCTAACAGGAGCGTGAAAATTTTGAGCATCATCAAAGAAGGATACTATTTCGCGGGCGTCGCGCTCCTTATCGCGCTGTTCCTCGGCGTGCTGATTCACCCTTACGCCGCGATTCTGCCCGCCGTCCTCGCCTGCTACTGTATTTATTTTTTCCGCAATCCTAATCGCACGATACCTGCCGACGAAAACTTAATCGTGTCGCCCGCCGACGGCACCGTTCAAGACGTTGTCGACGTTGAGCACGACGATTTTGTCAAGGGCGCGTGCCGTAAGGTCATAATCTTCCTGTCGGTCTTCGACGTGCACGTCAACCGCAGTCCCATTGCCGGCGAAATCAAAATCCAAAAATACATTTGCGGACGCTTCCGCCCGGCTTACAAAGATTCGGTCGGCTTTGAAAATGAACGACATTTAATAGGCATTGAAAACAACAGGCTCCGCGTGACGGTCACGCAAGTGGCGGGAATTTTGGCGCGACGTATCGTCAGTTGGGTCACGCTCGACGACAAGCTCGAAAAAGGCGAACTTTACGGCTTGATTCGTTTCGGTTCGTGCACGGAACTGGTCATGCCCGCCAATGTTGATGTCCTCGTCAAAAAGGGCGACAAGGTGCGCGGCGGCGAAAGCATTATCGGGCGGATAAAGTGAGGTGGCGTAAATGAAGTGGTTGCTTCCCAACACGTGCACGGCGGCGAATTTGTTCTTCGGCATGTGTTCGATACTTGCGACTTACGAAGGCAATTTTTTTTACGCGTCGGTATTTATATTGCTGGCGTTGATAGCGGACGGCATGGACGGACGGGTTGCGCGCGCTCTCAACGCCGCCTCGGAGCTCGGCAAGGAAATGGATTCGCTGTGCGATTTGGGCTCGTTCGGCGTTGCGCCCGCGTTCCTTGCCTACGCGTTTTGCCTGCACAATTTCGGTCTGCTCGGCAAAGCGGCGGCGATAATCTTCGCACTGTGCGGCATGTGGCGGCTCGCAAGGTTCAACGTCAACACGGGCGTCGTGCACGGCTTTTTCATGGGGCTTGCGATTCCGGCGGGCGGTTGCATTGTCGCCACGACGACGCTGCTGTTTTTGGCAATGGACATTCGCCCCGAAAACTTCGGGCTTGTCTACCCGATAACAATGATAATCGTAGCCTATCTCATGGTAAGTCACGTGCATTATCCCGACTTCAAAGGCGGCGGCGAAAAACTTTTTCTCGTCGCAAAAATCTTCGCGCTGGCGATGTTCGCGGGCATAATCTACATCTCGCAAGAGGCAATCTTTCAAGGCGTGTTGACGGCGATTTTCTCAACCTACGCAGTTTTCGGCATAGTCAATTCGCTTATAGCTTTAATGTGGCGCGACAACTCTTGAACGCAGCAACGACAATAAAAATTTTTTGAAAATTTTTTCGGGGCAAGCAGGAACCTGTAAACGGGCGGCGAATAGCTGATTTTAAAAGTTGCCCGCAAGGGTGACGGCCGTTAGTAATATTCGTAAAAAGATAGGAGAGGGTCACTAATGACAGAAGCAACCACCACGATTGAAAACAAAACCGGTATTCACGCGCGCCCCGCATCGGTGTTCGTGCAGAAAGCCTCCTCGTTCAAGTCCAAAGTTCAGCTCAAGGCGAAGGGCAAGACCGTCGACGCGAAGAGCATCCTCATGATCATGAGCATGGGCTTGGTCAAAGGCACCGAGATCACGATTTGCGCTGACGGCCCCGACGAAAAGGAAGCGGTCGCTGCTTTGAAAGCACTCGTTGACGCGAAATTCGGCGAAGATTAATTCGTGCACGTTATTGCAATTTCAGGGAGGATGGTTAAATTTTTTCCGCCTCCCTTTTTGTGTAACCTTTGGAGGTAAAATTTATGGCAGAGAAAATTAAGGGCAAAGGCGTAATAGCCGGTATCGCAGTCGGCAACATCCTGCTCGCGGGTCAGAATCTCGACAGCTTCCTCGTGGCTTACAAGCCGCGCTCCAAAAAGACCGAAAAGAAAAAAGCCGCCGAAGCACTCGTCGCCGTCGCCGAAAACCTCAAAAAGAGCATTGACGACTTCAAAGCGCAGGAACTCAACGAACAAGCCGGCATCCTCGAAGCGCACCGCATGATGGTCGAAGACCCCGCAATGAGCGGCGCGATTGACGAACAAATCGACGTGAGCGGCTCGGCTCCCAAAGCCGTCCTCGACGCTTACGAATCCCAAGCGCAAATCTTTGAACAAATGGAAGACGAATACTTCCGCGGTCGTGCAGTCGACATGCGCGACGTCGGCAAACGCATTGCCAAGTACCTCCTCGGCATCAAAGAACCCGAAATCGCGGGCAAAGTCATCGTCGCGGGCAAGGACATTGAGCCTTCCGTTATCGCGGGTCTGCCCACAGACAAAATCGCGGGCGTTATCCTCGGCGTCGGCTCCACCACCGCTCATGCCGTTATCATTGCAAAGACGCGCGCCATCCCGACCGTTGTCGGCGTTGGCGACGGCATTCAGCATATCGCTGACGGCGACCCTGTTATCCTCGACGGCGAAACCGGCGAAATTTTGATTCGTCCTTCCGAAGAAGAACGCGCCGCTTACGACGAAAAGATTAAGAAACAGGAAGAACTCAAAGCTCACTACGCCGAACTCAAAGACAAACCCGCAATCACGCTCGACGGCAAAGAAGTCGAACTCGTTGCCAATATCGGCTCGCCGGCTGACGCTGACGCCGCCGTCAAGAAATACGGCGCAACGGGCGTCGGTCTCTTCCGCTCCGAATTTGTCTTCATGGGCAAAACCGATGTTCCCAAGGAAGAAGACCAGTTCAAAGAATACAAAGCGGCTGTCGAATACTGCGCCTCCGTCACGCACGGCGAAGGGCTCTGCGTTATCCGCACAATGGATATCGGCGGCGACAAACCCCTGCCCTATATCCAGGTCGGTCACGAAGACAATCCGTTCCTCGGCTATCGCGCAATCCGTATCAGCCTCCGCCGCAAAGATTTGTTCATGCCCCAGCTCAGAGCGATTCTGCGCGCAGGCGTCTACGGCAAAGCGGCTATCATGTTCCCGATGGTCATCAACGTTGAAGAATTCCTCGCTGCCAAACAGTTCGTCGAAGAGGCCAAGAGAGAACTCGCCGCTGCGGGCGAAAAATATTCCGACAGCGTCCAAGTCGGTATCATGGTTGAGACCCCGGCTGCGGCTATCATGACGCCCGTGCTCGCCAAATACGTCGACTTCTTCTCAATCGGCACCAACGACCTCGTTCAGTACACGCTGGCTGTCGACCGCGGCAACGCGCAAATTTCTTACCTGTACAACCACTTCAACCCGGCTGTCCTGCGTCTCATCAAACGCACGATCGAATCCGCGAACAAGGAAGGCAAATGGGCAGGCATGTGCGGCGAAATGGCATCCGACCCGAACGCTGCGATTATCTTGATGGCTATGGGCATTAAAGAACTCTCCATGAGCGCACCTTCCATTCCGAAAGTCAAAGAGCGCATTCGCAACATCACCTTCGCCAAGGCGAAAGAAATCCTCGACAACGTCATGGAAATGGAAGACGGCGACAAGATTCGCGACTACCTCGCAACTCTCGCGTAATTTCCGTACCGCACGTTTCGCAATAAAAAAGCTCCCGTCAAAATTGGCGGGGGCTTTTTCGTTGTCCGTTCAATCCGTCGTCGTCGGGTCTATGTCAATCCAAATGTCGTTGCGCTTGTGCAAGTCGTGCGCTCGCAAAAATTTTCGTACGTCCGATAAATCAGCCGACTTTATCAGCAAGACGAATCGATAAACGCCGCGCAGATTGGCAATGGCGGCGGCTATCGGTCCGAATATTTCTTGGCGGGCGACAGATTTTTTGACGACCTCGGCGCGGAAGGCATTGCGGATTTCTTTCGCCGAAGCCTTTGCCTCAGCCTCGTTCGCATGCGTGACGATAAGCTTGACCAGGCGGCAGAACGGCGGGAAAAAAACTGCCTCGCGCAAAGGCAATTCGCTCTCGTAAAATTTTTCGTAGTCCTGCGCGCAACCGTAACGAATCGCCGCCGCGTCCGCGTTGTAGGCTTGCAAAATGACTTTGCCCGGCAAATCGGCGCGACCCGCGCGACCCGCCGCCTGCGTTATCAGCTCAAAGCACGTCTCCGCCGCCCGAAAGTTCGCGAAACTCAAAGCCGCGTCCGCACTCAATACGCCGACCGCTGTCACGCCGCTTATGTCGTGTCCTTTGGCGACCATCTGCGTCCCGAACAAAATATCGTACTCGTGCGCCGCGAACGCGTCCAAAATTTTTTTGTGCCCGAATTTGCCGCCCGTCGAATCTCTGTCCATGCGTATGACCCGTGCGGCGGGAAACTCGGTTTTCAATGCCCGCTCCAGCTTTTCCGTGCCCGTGCCCAAAAATTTTATGTGACGACTGCCGCAACTCGGACAAAGCTTCGGCGGCTCCGCCTCGACTTCGCAACGGTGACAGAGCAATTTTCCGTTCACGTGATACGTCATGGGCAAGCCGCAATCGGGGCATTTGGCGACCTCGCCGCAATTCCTGCACATCACCACCGTCGACCAGCCCCGCCGATTCAAAAGCAATATCGCCTGCCGATTCGCCGCCAACGTCTCGCGCAACAGCTCGACCAACGCGCGGCTCAATACCGACTTGTTGCCCGCCCGAAGCTCGGCGCGCATATCGGTGCACGTCACTTCGGGCAGAGGATTGTTCAGCACCCTGCGCGGCATTTTCAGCAAAGTCAATTCGCCCTGCTTGGCGCGATAAAAATTTTCCAGACTCGGCGTCGCCGACCCGAAGACTATCGTTGCTTCGTGGAATTTGGCGAACTCCTCGGCAACAACGCGGGCGTGATAGCGCGGCGTCTTGTCCTGTTTGTAGGAAGTGTCCTGTTCCTCGTCGACGACTATCAAGCCGACGTTATCGACGGGCGTAAACAATGCCGACCGCGCGCCGATTACTATGCCGACTTCGCCGTTGCGTATCCTGTAAAAAGTGTCGCCGCGCTCCGCGACGCTCAGCCGACTGTGAATAACCGCCACGTCCGCGAAATGCGCCTTGAAGTTGACAATCGCTTGACTCGTCAGCGCGATTTCCGGCACCAAGACTATCACGCGCCGCCCAAGTTGACGCGTTATCTTCGCCAGCTCGATATAGACTTGCGTTTTGCCCGAACCCGTCACGCCGTGCAACAGGAACCCTCGGAATTTTCGCGCCGTCAAGGATTTTTCGACAGCCTCAATCGCCGCGATTTGCTCCGCCGTCAACTCGAAGTTGCGCGGCACCGATTTTATCTGCGAATAACTGTCGCGCAGTACGCGTCGTCTTTCAGCCTTGACGATGCCCGCGTCGATTAATTTTTTCGCCGTCCCCGATAAAATTTTATGTTCGCCGAGTTCCGCCGCCCGAAGTTCGCCGCGTTCCATAAGCAACTGCAACAACCTTAACTGCGCGGGCTTGGCTTTGAATTGTTCCGCGTCGAAGTCGACGGCAAGTGTCAAGACGCGCTCGAAAAGCGACGATATTTTTCTGACGCGTTGCCCCGGTATGAACAGCCTCATCATCTGCGACAGCGGGCACATGTAAAATTCCGCCAGCCAACGCGCCGCGCTCATCATTTCGGGTGTAAACCACGGCTCGTCGTCTGCAACGCCCGATACGTCCTTCAGCGTGAAGTCAAACTTTGTCGCGTCGTCGACTTCGTGAACGCCCATGACGAAGCCGTCGATTTTTTGCGCGCCGAACGGAACAAAAACGCGCCAGCCCGCCGATAAAAAATTCAAGCGGTCGGGCACGCTGTAGGTAAAATTTTTATCAATGCTGTTTGCCGTGACGTTGACGCAGACTTCGGCGATTTTCATTGGGTCGCTCCCGATTCGGCAATGGTGCAGACCGTCGCGTTCACGGCTTTAACCAAGTCTTGCGGCTTAAGGACGAGTTGCATACCGCGCAAGCCCGCGCTGATTGAAATTTTCTCCTGCGTCAAGGCGCGACTGTCAAGGTACACGGGATAATTTTTCTTCGCGCCCAGCGGCGAACAACCTCCGCGCACGTAGCCCGTCAGCGGCAAAAGTTCCTTAAGCGCAATCATTTCGACGGACTTGTTGCCGCTTGCCTTCGCCAACGCCTTAAGGTTGAGTTCGTCGCCGCCGCCGATAACCGCCATGATTATGCCCGTCTTGTCGCCGCGAGCCACCAGCGTCTTGAAAATCGTTTCGATGGCAAGCCCCGACACCTGCGCGACGTGCACCGCCGACAAATCCGTTTCGTCAACGTCGTAAGTCTTAATGTCGTAAACAATGCCCAGCCCGTCGAGAATTCGGGCGGCGTTGGTCTTCTTGAGTTTCTTCGTCATTGAACAATCGTCTCCAGCGCGATTTTAATCATGTCGTTGAAGGAAGTTTCGCGTTCCTTGGGCGTGCAGTGTTCGTTGCGCCACAAGTCGTCGCTGACCGTGAAAATCGCAAGGGCTTGAACGTTCGCCGCCGCCGCGTGCAGATACAGTGCCGCGCTTTCCATTTCGACAGCCAAAATCCCGTAGCGGCGCAATTTGTCGTTGAAGGTGTGCTTGCCGTCGCCGAAGGTGCCGTTGGGGTCGTCGTAGTCGTTGTAAAACAAATCGGTGCAGATGATGTTGCCGACTTTGACGGGCAAGTTCAAAGCCTGCGCGGCATTGACGGCTTTCCTGAGCAAATCGAAATCGGCAAGCAACGAGAAATTAATTGCGCCGCCGAAAACCTTGTCGACAACAGCCGAATCGGTCGAAGAGCCTTGAGCAATCAGCACGTCGCGCAGGCGAATGTTTTCGTTCATGCCGCCGCACGTCCCGACGCGTATCAGTTTCTTCGCGCCGAAAACCTCAATCAGCTCGTGAAGGTAAATCGAGATTGACGGAATGCCCATGCCCGTCGCCTGCACGGAAACGCGTTCGCCCTTGTAGAGCCCCGTGAAGCCGAAAATATTTCTTATGGCGGTGTATTGGTGCACGTCGCTCAAAAAATTTTCGGCGATGATTTTGGCGCGGACGGGGTCGCCGGGCAACAAAACGCGTTCGGCAACCTCGCCGACCTCCGCCTCAATGTGAATGCTTGCCATGATGTCGCCTCCCAAAAAAATATTGTTAAGACGGGCGCATTTATTTTTTTGTCTGCGCGGCGTCTGCGTGAGGCGTCCCTTGCAGTGATTTATCGAAAATCGCCGTCGCCTCTTCCTGTAATTGAGTGGGCGTTAAGCCCTTCCGAGATTAACAAGCTTGCTCTTTTCGTTTTCGGCTTGACGAGATTGCCAGCGGCGCAATTCTGCCAAATGCCACGAAGTCAACATCAGACCAGCATAATCGACGACCTTGCGACGCCCGTTGACTTTGCCCGCCTCAAAGATATAGCTGAAAGTCTTGCCGCGCTTTCGTGTACGGACTTGGGACATCAGAATCACCCGCTTAAAAAAATTCCCTCCGCCTTGGAGGGCTTTTCTTTTTATGTGCAACTCTTTGCCGCTTGACATAACAAATTTTTGAAAGAATAAACGTCGCTTAGGGAACGGAACTGTCGCTTGATATATTCTTTGTCGCCCGACTGCAGGTTGATATAGAACAAATTCGTTTCATAATCGATTCTGCAGAGCCAATTACCCGATTCGTCATCAAGCGAAATTTCCAGTTGCTTATCGGCGTCGGTGTACTTCAAACTCTTTCCGTTGAGACTGTCATATAGAAACGCCTTTATCATGAAGAACGCCTCCAGCCTGTCCATTTTCGGCAGGGCAGGAGCTACAGGTTGCGGCTTAGGCGCAACATTTTTCTCTTGCGTTTCGTCCGCGCTTTCCGTGTCTATTGCCGACTTCAATTTTTCGCCAGCCTTGTCATTTACTATTTGAGCGAACGCCCTTTTGACCAGCGGGCGAAAGTCTTCAATCACCCGTTGCGTCTTGCGACCTTTGTATATGTCGCTCATCACATACGCTATAAAACTGTCGTCCGGCGCGGAAAGTTGTTTCAGCAGGAATTGCCTTATGTTGTCGCTGTATCTTAGCTCGTTCGCTTTGCCCGTCACCGCCGCGACGTTGAACGACGCCTTTTCAAATTTTTGTATGTAAGGTATCGTGCTTTCTTTCAGCGACAGCAAATTAATCGTGAGGAATGGCGTCTTATCCATTTTGTTTTGCTCTTCCAAGTCGGTATAAAACTGATAGATTATGCCGTTCGTCAATATGCCGAATTTTGCTGACGTGGTTGCGAAGTAACGGAACAGTTGCCCGCCGTGCTTGCCGAGATTTTCATCGCAGTACTTAGCCTCTATCAGAATCAGCGGATTCTGCTTTTTGTCGACTATCGCATAGTCAACTTTTTCGCCTTTTTTTATGCCGACATCCGCCGTGTATTCGGGGACGAACTCAAGGGGATTGAACACATCATAGCCGAGTAAGCTGAAAAACGGCATAATCAGCGACGTTTTTGTCGCCTCTTCCGTTTTGATTTTCGTCCGTATGGCTTTTACTCTATTACAAAATTCTTTCAGCTTATCAGCGAACTCCATATATTTCACCCCCGAATCAAACCGCCGCCGTGTGAGATATGCGCAACGAATTCAACAACCCCATAAACAAACTTCGACCTTCAACGTTTAATTTGTCAAAAATGCCGAGCACCGTTGCCTGTTCATCTGAAAGAGCAGGAGCTTTTGGCGTTTCGCGACCGAGCAGATAATCTGCCGACACGTTAAAATAATCGGCTATATCTTTCAACGCCGTGTTTGACGGCTCCGTCCTGCCACTTTCCCAACTTGCTACGGTTTGTTGTGACACTTTCAACGCTTGTGCAAAATCCTTTTGTGAGAGTTTCTTTGAGTTCCTTAAACTTTTGAGCCTAGCAATAACCATCGTGCTCCCCTCCTTTGCTGAATATTATAATGCGCGTTGTTGTTTTTTTGAAGTACTACAACAAAGTTTTAGAACCAGTGTTCATAAACGCTTAAGCAAAGTGTGAATATGAGAAATTTTGATTAAAGTTTCAGCAGAAGCCGCAGTTAGCTCGTAATCTTTGCTGAGTCGGCGAGAGTGATTGAGCCAAGCAAA
>Ga0247609_10004816_pt1 | contig 13365 bp, 11 predicted proteins | sample 172DNAGHGlowgp2_FD_193487 | JGI IMG/M metagenome (GOLD analysis project Ga0247609, IMG submission 193487) | Sheep rumen microbial communities from Palmerston North, Manawatu-Wanganui, New Zealand - 1728 DNA GHGlow gp2 | ecosystem: Host-associated > Mammals > Digestive system > Stomach > Rumen ...
AACCTTAATATCATGAAATGGCTCATTGACGATCTCTACGAGATAATCGAATTTGATACTGAGGAGTTTGACTTTTATGATATGTACTATCTCTTGAAGACGCCTCATGAGATTTCATTTTATTTCGATGAGAAGAAACAGACCCTAAAAAGCGAACTCGACGGTGCGGAGTGCGCCGTATGCTTTAACGGCAAGTGGTTTCGAAGCCGGGACGATTTTTTCAAAGAAGCCCTCATAAAAGATACCAAAGTCACTTCACTCTACGATGAGTTTTACGGCTTTAAGCTGGAGAAATGACGGAGCCAGGCACGCTGCGCGAGCCAGGCACCGCACCACACCCGGTGCCTGGCTCGCCGAAGGCGTGCCTGGCTCCGTAAAACGGAGGTCCAACAATGAATCTATCAGAATACTACAGAGAATTAGACTCACTCGACGATGACGATAAGGATATCTTTTATCAGAAAGTACTCGAAGATGCCATGGGCGGTAATGACGCGAATGCCTTTTTCATACTGGGCAGAATGTATCTTGAGGGCTACGGCGTCGGTCGGGATATGTGGAAAGCACTTAAGTATTTTAGGATAGCGTACGAATTACCGAACGAGCTGGATTCGTTCGATGCAATAACTCCTTTAAACAAACATCGCGACGAATATATACTGACTGAGGAAATAAAAAAATCTTTTATGAGTTTTCTGGAATATCTGGCTGAAAGAGACGAGTTTGCCTTAATCGTACTGGCGGATGAATACGGCAGTGGAGAATTAACCGATAAGGATATAAAGAAGAAAATGGAACTCTACGAACTCGCCGGCGATAAAGGAGAGACATTTGGCTACGCTGCCTTGGGAGAAATGTATTACAAGGGAGAAGAGGTAGAGAAAAATTATCAAAAGGCGTATGATTATCTCATAAAAGCGGATGATGGCAGATCGACCATAAAAGAATTTTATCTGGGCGAAATGTACAGGCAGGGAATCGTCGTCAAGCAGGATATAAAAGAGGCTGTAAAATATTATAAAAGAATAGCTGACCAGTCTGATTTCTATCAAGGCGATGAGAATCTTGATAAGGCTTTACAAAGAATAAAAGAACTTGAAGGTTTGGTGGAGGAGTAAAGAATGGAAACGTGGTACTATGAAGTAGTAAGCATCGACGGAGACTATGCAAACTTAAGAAGAACGGACATCGAGTCCGATGATTTAAAACTCGTAGCCAGAGCATTGCTGCCGGCAGAGATATACGAGGGCTGTAAGCTAAGGTATGAGTTGTTGCAGTATTATATGGAGTCGTAGGATCATAAAATAAAGAAAAGCCTGGTAGGAGCCGGGTTTTTATATTTATTAAGCTAAAATTAAAAACCGAACATCAGTTCAATATGCTGTCCAGTTTATTGGACACATATCTGCTCTATAATATACTTAGCAAAACAATAAAGTATATTAAAGAAAGGAGCATGCATATGGAAGAGAGAATCAAACTTGTATTATCGGAAACTGATGTTGAGAGAATGGATTTTACTGTTGAAGACGTAGTGACAGTGAATGTACACGGGCTGAGCCGTAACGGTATGGTTAGGCTGCTTAGGAATATATCCTGCATATGCAGGCAGTCTTTCACAATGCGCATAATACACGGTTTTAACCACGGAACCGTCTTAAAAGACACAGTCAGAACCGAGGGTATTTTCTCTCGTAACTACAAGATAGTACCGGACCAGACAAATCCCGGGGTTACAATGCTGGTTTTTGCATAAAAAATGATGAAAACAGAGGTCAAATATGGTATAATACCAAAGGGTGGAAAGCAATGAAAACTAACGAATTCAGGGGAATAATTAAAGACAAAGAATAATTAGGAGCACAGGCGGAATTGGCCTGTGCTTTTCGTGCTTTATGGGATGGAATATAACCGAAATAAAGGAATAGTGGAATGGGCTTTTTTCAAAAATCAATCGGACCGGTTTTTGTAAAAGAAGTGAGCGATACGGCTGCATTTATTGAAAAGATGAAAGTGTTGTCGGCAGAAGCGTCTCCGAGAATAAAAGAAGAAATCGATAAGCAGATAAAACTTGCTTCATACGGCGAAGCAGGCGAGAAAAATATTGCTTATGAGCTTAAGAATAGTGGTTTGGATATGTATATTCTTCATGATATCTATCTGGAGCATGAAGATTTGAGTGCGCAGATTGATTATCTGATTATTTGCAGGAAGAAAGTATATATACTGGAATGCAAGAATCTAGTCGGAGATATAGAGATAGACAGTAATGGTCAGTTTATTCGCAAGTATGAAATAAACGGTAAAAAATATAAAGAAAGCATTTATTCTCCAATAACTCAGAACGAAAGACATATGAATGTTATAAAAGAAGTTCGTAAATCAAGCAAGAGCAACTTCATAACAAAACAAATATTTTTAAGTAATTTTGAGAAAGGATACCAATCAATAGTTGTTCTTGCAAATCCTAAATCCTGCCTGAATGATAAGTATGCGAAAAAAGAGATAAAACAAAAGGTTATTCGTGCAGATCAGCTGGTCGCATTTATTAAAAAGTGTGAGTCGGAATGCGAGGAACCTGAATATTTCGAAAAGGATATGAAAGATCTTGCTGAATTCTATTTATCAAGAAGCATTCCGAACAAGTCTGATTATGCGAGAAAATATGAAGAGTTTTTGAGGATTGAAAAAGAAAATGCTATAAAGGCTCAAAATGATGAAGAACTGATTTGCCCTAAATGCGGCCTAAAACTAGTACTGAGAACGGCTAAAACAGGGCAGTTTGCAGGAAAGCAGTTCTATGGATGTAGTGGATATCCGAATTGTAAATATATACAGAATATTTGATAAATTCAAGGAATGAAAAGAAATGAATTCAAAACTAATTGATATCAGAAACTATCCGGTTTCAAATGTTTTAAAAAATCTGATTAAAGACAAAACTACTGGGAAAAATATCGTTTTTGCAACAAACGAGTATGTTTTAAATGGAGTTCCGATAGAAGAAACTACACAAATTACAGTAGATACTTTGTATGCGCTTGGAGATGCGATTCAACCACGAGTAACAAAATCGATTGAACTTCAAACAAATAGAACTAGGAAAAAGGCAGAGGTTTTTACTCCTTCTTGGATATGCAATAAAATGAACAACCATTGCGATAATGAATGGTTTGGAAGAGAAAATGTTTTCAATATAGATAAAGGACAAACTTGGGAAACAATTATAGATCCAATCAAATTCAATAAACCTATGGATTGGCAGAAGTATGTTGATTCTAAACGCCTTGAAATAACATGTGGAGAGGCTCCATATATTGTTTCTAGATATGATGCATCAACGGGAGATATTATTCCAATAAATAACCGAATAGGAATTTTAGACAGAAAACTTAGAATCGTTAAAGAAAATGCTAAAGAAGAGAAAGAATGGTTGAAATGGACTATAAGAGCGTTTCAAAGTGTGTATGGCTATGAATTCCAAGGTGATAACGTACTAATTGCAAGAATTAATTTATTGATGTCGTTTGTTGAATATATGGAAGATTTATTGGATCGAATACCGACAGAATCCGAATTAAAGAAGATTACAAATATTATATGTTGGAATATTTGGCAAATGGACGGAATTACAGGAACAGTTCCTTTTGGCAAGCCTAAGGAAGAATTCCATCAAGTTACTTTTTTTGATTATGAACAAGGAATCAATGATACTGAAGAAGAAGAGGTTGATTGTAGAATATTTGATTGGCGTGCAGACCGATCTATTTCGTATAGGAATATAAGGGAGGGAAAATAAATATGATACCACAGGAAAGTAAATTATTGAGTATGTTATCCAATAATGATGTAACGTTCTTTATTCCGCCATATCAGAGAAATTACGAATGGTCGGATGAACAATGTAAAGTTTTTCTTGATGACGTTTTTAAAACTTACGAATCAAATATGCTTGGTGTAACAGCTGAACATTTTTTTGGTTCTATAACATATTTTCAGACAGAATCCCCATTTGGACAACCCAACAAATTAGTTTTGATAGATGGTCAACAAAGAATAACGACAACGATGCTTTTCTTGGTGGCTTTAAGAGAAGTTATTTCAGACAATCAATTAAAGGCATTTATTGATTCCAAGTATTTAAAAAATAATAATGTTACAGATGATAGCGAATATAAAATAAAACTCAAACAAGTTGAAACTGATTGGGTTGCATACAAAAAAATAGTATTATCGGAGGCTTTATCGGATAGAGAAAAGAATTCGGCAGTATATCGTAATTTTATTTATTTTCGAAATAAACTAAATGATTATAAGGATGATTGTGTTGATTTAGGGAATTTAATAGATAAAGGTTTGAATAAGTTCAGTGTGATAACGATAGAGTTGCAACCAAACAAGAATGCTTGGGAAAATCCTCAGGAAATATTCGAATCAATGAATTCACTTGGAAAACCTCTTTCTTTAGCGGATTTAGTACGAAACTATCTTTTGCTGGGAATGGATGCGGATTCACAAAATACATTGTATAGCCAATATTGGTTAAAAATAGAAAAAGTTATTCCGGGACAGGTTTCAAATTTCATTCGTGATTATATGCAGGGAAGAGAATGTAAACCATATCCCAAAGCCTCGGAAGGAAATTATAAAGAACTGTATGGTATTTTTAAAAATATTTTTGCTAATGACGACTCAAGAGAACTGCTAAATGAATTAGCTGAAAGTGCTGAAATATACTCATATTTAATACCGGGAGGAACAACTGGAGATAAAAATATAGATTATGAACTTCATGATATTGGAAGATTTAATGTTACACCTGCGTATTCTTTTTTGATGATGCTTTTAAGACGTTGGAAGAAGGGCATTTTCTCAAATAAAGATATTGTGGATATATTATATGCGTTTAAGATCTATTGTATGAGGAGACGTGTAATAGGTTTAACATCGGCAGAAGGAAAAGGATTTCCATCTCTTGTTCGTTCAATTCCAAAATTGGAGGAAGCAGAAGATAAAAAAAGTGCAATGTTTGGGATATTGGCAAATCAGGAGAACAGTTTAAGACTGCCTAATGATGTTGAATTATCTAGGTATCTTGATACTATGAACTTTTACAACTTCCGCTATTGTAAGTTCTATCTTTCGTTAATTGAAGAAAAAATTACCAAAAGCCGACCGGATCAAACTGATGAAAAGTTACAAATTGAACACATCATGCCTCGCACATTAAATGACGAGTGGAGAAAAGAATTAGGCGAGGATTGTGAAGCTATTCATGCAGAATATGTCCATAGAATTGGTAATTTAACATTAATACGTCATAATCAAGAACTTGGACAGAAGGCTTTTTCTGAAAAGAAGAAAATATATGAAAATAATGCTGGTCTACAAATTGCAAAAAATGAAATAATAAACAATGATGCTTGGAATGAAATTACTATACAGAAACGTTCTGAATGGATAATAGAGTATTTATTGCAAAATGTTATTCCGATTCCAGATAATATGCGAAAGGTGAATAATTTTAAAGTCAAAGAAGGCCATGGCTTATCTTTTCAGGATTTACAATTAATTGGGCTTGATATTCAATTTGCTGAAGATCGTTCTATTGTTGCTAAAGTTGTATCAGATAAAGAAGTAGAATTTGAAGGGAAGAAATGGAGACTTTCACCCTTAACTAGAGAAATCCAAACGAGACGTGGATTAGTCAATGCTTCTGGCTCTTATCAAGGTTCGCAATGGTGGGAATACGATGGAATACGCCTAATTGATATTATTCAAGATTAAGGAGAAAGAGATGAGATTTGATTTCTGCATAGGTAACCCTCCGTATCAGGAGGAAAAACTTGGAGATAATGAAGGGTTTGCTCCTCCAGTGTATAACAAATTTCTGGACTCAGCTTATGAGGTTGCAGATAAAGTTGAGCTGATTCATCCCGCACGTTTTTTGTTTAATGCCGGAAGTACACCTAAAGCTTGGAATGAAAAAATGCTTAACGATACCCATTTTAAGGTGCTTCAATACGAAAGCGATTGCACTAAGGTATTTAGTAATACAGATATAAAAGGTGGAGTTGCCATCACCTATCATGATTCTAGCAAGGAATATGGAGCTATTGGCTTGTTTACAGAATTTGAAGAAATGAATCATATTATAAAAAAGATCTCTCCTTCTTTAAATGGTCAATCTATTGCCTCGATTGGAGTATCAGGCTATTCTTATCACTTTACGGAAAAATTACATGAAGATTATCCGAAATTAAAGACTACGGTTATCATAGAAAATGGTAAGAAAAAGCCTTTATTAAGTAAAGGACATGAGTATGATTTAAAGTCAAATGTAATTGGAAAATTACCTATGGTTTTTTTTGAAGAGAAACCAAAAGATAAAAATGAATATATTATTATTGTTGGAAGGGAAAACAATGATAGAGTGAATAAATATATTCGTAGAGAATATATAAATGATGTTTCGAATTTGGATTATTTTAAAGTTTTTATACCTAAAGCAAGTGGAATTGGTGAATTTGGAGAAGCCTTGGGACCTTCTTTTGTGGCGTCACCCGGCATGGGCCATACTGAAACATTTTTCAGCGTTGGTAGATTTGATAATAGTGTTGAAGCCGAAAACTTATTGAAATATTTAAAAAGCAAATTCTCGAGAGCACTGCTTTCATTGTTAAAAAAGACTCAGAATATTACTCCTGGAAACTTTGATTATATTCCGCTTCAGAACTTTACCTCATCTTCAGATATTAATTGGAATAAAGATATCTCAGATATAGATAAGCAATTGTATGAAAAATATAATTTTTCAGCAGAAGAGATACAGTTTATAGAAAAAAATGTAAAGGAGATGGTATAAATGTTAAAACCTAATATTAAATCAACTGAAACAGTAGTGCCAATGATATACGCTTATACCACTCCCGAAGTAGTTAGACATAATGGATGGACAAAAATAGGGTATACAGAGAGAGATGTTGAGAAGCGAATTAAGGAACAGGCTCAAACTATTGATGTTGAAGTGAATTTGGAATGGAAAGGTAATGCTATATATGATGATGGATCTGGCGATTCATTTACAGATAAAGAGTTTCATTCCTATCTTAGGAAAAATGGTGTAGAACAGGAAACCGGTAAAAATAATGAATGGTTTCATATTAATGGTCCGGATTCGAAACAAAAGTTTTATGAATTCAGATCAAATAGAGGCATCCTAAAATCATGTTTTTCTGTTATCCCGTACATTCTTAGAGCTGAACAAGAAGAGGCTGTCAAAAAGACTTTATTGTATAGAAATTCTCATGAGAAAGGAGAGTTTCTTTGGAATGCTAAACCACGTTTTGGAAAAACTTTGGCTGTTTACGATTTTTGCAAACGTATCGAAGCTGAAACGGTTTTGATTGTTACGAATAGACCAGCAATTGCAAATTCATGGTATTCCGATTATATGCAATTTGTTGGAATTGATTCGAATTATTACTTTGTTAGTGAGGTGGATGCATTAAAGGGAAAGCCTAATGTATTATCGCGTGAAGAATATCAAAATGTATTGCTAAATTTTAAAGACGATACTAAGTTGATAGAGTTTGTATCACTTCAGGATTTGAAAGGTTCAATGTATTTCGGAGGTCATTATGATAAATTACGAGAGCTATCAAATCGAAAGGATGAAAAAGGAAATAGAATAGGCGTAGAGTGGGATATTCTTGTTATAGATGAGGCACATGAAGGAGTTGATACATATCGAACAGATGTGGCTTTTGACCATATCGACCGAAAGTTTACATTACACTTATCTGGTACACCCTTTAAAGCGTTAGCAAATAATAAGTTTTCTGATGATGCAATATATAATTGGACTTATGCCGATGAACAGAAGATGAGGCAATTGTGGGATAGCTCTAATGAAAGAGAAAATCCCTATGAAGCTTTACCTAGACTTAATTTGTTTACATATCAAATGTCTGAAATTATTAAAGATGAGATAAATAGAGGCATTGAAATAAATGGTGAAACAGAAGAATATGCGTTTGATTTAAATGAATTCTTCGCTACGAATGGAAATGGTATTTTTGTTCATGATTCATCGGTTGATAAATTTTTAGATGCGTTAACAAAATTAGAAAAATATCCGTTTTCCACACCTGAACTTCGTTCAGAGTTGAAGCATACTTTTTGGTTACTAAATCGTGTAGATAGTGCTAAAGCACTTGCGAAAAAACTGAAAGATCATCCAGTTTTTAAGGATTATGAAATAATACTTGCGGCAGGGGATGGGAAGATTGACGATGCAGATGAAACAAAAAAATCATTTGATAAGGTTAAAGCTGCGATAGCAAATAACGATAAAACTATCACTTTATCCGTTGGACAACTTACAACTGGAGTAACAATTCCTGAATGGACTGGAGTTTTAATGCTAAGTAATGTTGGCTCTCCGTCATTATATATGCAGGCAGCTTTTCGTGCGCAAAATCCGTGTTTATTTAAAGTAGGATCTGGGTATGAAAGGAAGGAAAATTCATATGTGTTCGATTTTGATCCGGCGAGGACTCTTATTATATTCGAACAATTTGCAAATGATTTGTCTGAAAAAACAGTTGCTGGAAGAGGAGATGTAGAAACTAGAAAGAACAATATACGAGAACTCCTTAATTTCTTTCCTGTAATAGGTGAAGACGAAAATGGTGAACTGATAGAACTTGATGCAGAAAAAGTGCTTACGATTCCTAGAAAAATTAAATCTTTAGAAGTTGTTCGTCGGGGATTTATGAGCAATTTTCTATTTCAGAATATTACCAGCATTTTTTCGGCGCCACAAGTAGTTAAACAAATCCTTGAAAAAATGGAACCGGTATCGGAACCAAAAGGAAAGGTTAATTTATCTGCAGAGGTAAAGAAGGATTTATCTTTAGATGAAAATGGGGAGGTTTCATTAACAGAAGAAGAAATACATGATACTGTAGAGCGTATTTTTGGTGAAAAAATATTTAATGTTAAAGAAGAACTTGAGAATGCCGTTGTAGAAGTAAATACAAATAATGATGATTTGCTGTCGCAGAGGTTAAAAGAGATTGTAAAACAACAAGTTGTAAAAGAAATTGTCGAAGCTACTAAAGATGATTTTGGCTCGGACATGAAAACATCTGATACTAGATTAATAGAATCAAAACTAAACAGTGATGCCGACAGATTAGTAGATAAGACTGTCCTTGAATTCAATACTGATAAAAAACTTATGGAAAAAGCACGCTCTGAGGCTTTGCAATCTAGATTTGAGACAGGAAGGACAACAGAAGAAATAAACCAGGAATATGATAAAAAACAAGAGGAAATAACAGCTAAATTCACCGAGGAATTAACGTCTGTTGTTAAGGAATTTACTGAGAAATCAAAGGAAGAAACTGCTAAAACAATAAAAACAAGGGTTAATGAAAGAGAGCGAGATACTATTGAGGACGGAGTGAGAGATCATCTTAGAGGTTTTGCTCGTACAATTCCATCATTTTTAATGGCATATGGAGATGACACAGTGACACTTTCGACGTTTGATATAACTATTCCGGGTAAAGTGTTTGAGGAAGTTACGAGCATTACACTAGAACAGTTTAGATTTTTGCGTGATGGCGGAACCTATATAGATGAAAATACTGGGGAAGAAAAGATATTCAATGGACATTTATTTGACCAAGTTGTATTTGATGATTCTGTGAAAGAGTTTTTGTCATTGAAAAAAAGACTTGCTGATTACTTTGATGAAAAAAGTATAGAGGATATTTTTGATTATATACCGCCACAAAAGACAAATCAGATATTCACTCCGAAAGATGTTGTTAAAAATATGGTTGACTTGCTGGAAAAAGAGAATCCAGGATGCTTTGATGATCCAGATAGAACTTTTATTGATCTTTATATGAAGTCAGGATTGTATATTACAGAGATAGTAAAAAGATTATATCAAAGCGAGAAAATGAAGGAGATCTTTCCGGATGATAAGGAAAGATTGAGACATATCTTCAAGAAACAGGTTTATGGATTAGCACCTACTGAAATTATATATAAAATAGCAACGAGTTTTATTCTTGGTTTTGAGGAAGAAATATCAATAGAAGACCATAATTTCAGACAAGTGGATGCACTTCCATTTGCAAAAGAAGGGACATTGCAACAGAAATTAGATGAATTGTTTGATTAATACGGCATTGTTGATAACTATTATTTGAGAGGGAAGAGAATTGGGTAAAGATTCAAAGAAACTTAAGGTTGTTCGACGTGGGGGTTTTTCAGAACGTAATAAAATAAAAATGCTAAATAATGAAATACAGATGTTAGAATTTGACGAAAGATCGAGAATTCAGATGAACAACCTAATTAATCGATTGTATGTGAAGATTTTTCCATATGATAGTCTTAATGAGGACAAAAAACAAGGATTTCTGTTTTTTGTTCTAGAGGAAATATATTCTCAGCCTGTAGATAGAAGAAAATTTATTGATGAGGATTACGTTTTAAAAATTATTAGTGACACAATTATGAATGACGAATACGATGATGTATTAACTCTTATAGAATCAGTTATTCAATATTTTGATAAACAAATGAAAACGTTTAATCCGGGCATATTCTATTTTGACTTGGATTTTTCTTCAGTATATGATGCGGCTAATGAATGCTTTAAAAATGAATTTATAGGATACAGATTTATAGGCGATAAAATATCCCCAATTAGTAATGAATATGAGGTCAAAGAGATAAGCGATGCAATAATCAATGATTATGAATCGGTTCGAGAACACATAGTAAAAGCAAATAAATATCTAGCTGATCGGGAAAAACCTGATTATGAGAATTCTATTAAAGAGAGTATTTGTGCTGTAGAAGCTATGTGTAGTATAATCACCGGTTCTAAAGGACGTGAAGCTTCTTTGGGTAATATGTTAAAAGAGTTAGAGAAAAAAGGGATTGTTATTCATAAAGCTTTGCAAAGCGCATTTTCAAATCTTTATGGGTATTCTTCGGATGCGAATGGAATTAGACATGCAGGAGATTTAGGTGGTCCTAATTCTACATTTGAAGATGCTAAGTTTATGTTAGTTACTTGTAGTGCATTTATTAATTATTTAATGGGAATTCAAAGTCGAATTAAAGGCGATTAATAATACAAGGAGTAAGACATAAATGAAAATATTAAGCTTAAATGTAAATAATTTTGGTGGAACAAATCCAAAACCTCTTAAAAAGGAACCGATAAACAATTGGACCAGTTGGGGGAAGGCAGTAGACGAATGGCACATTTATAATAAGCGTGCAATCCAAAGAAATGTAAATGCAATTATAGATTTTTCAAAAGATTTTGATATCATTTTCCTTTATGAGGTTGATACAAACTGTTTATCATGGCATACTCTCTTAAATGAAATGGAAGATGAATATGAACTGATAATACACAATAGAAGAAAATTATCGGATCTTAATAAAAATCGAAAAAGCATTTCTTGTGCATTTGTTAAGAAAAATATAAAAACTAACTATATTGAAATATATGATTCTTATAGATATGTTGCGATAGAGGTTGGAAATACATATATTTTTGGGCTGCATATGAATTACGATTTGGATGATTGGGATATACTGATTGATTGGGTAAAAAATAATAAAGACAAAGAAATTCTTATCGTTGGAGATTTGAATGTTTTCGATAAAAGAACTGACAGATACAAAAAGTTTAAAGAGTTGTTAAAAGAAGGGATCATTGATATATGGTTGAAACAGGGGGAAAGTAATAACGTTCCTACAGCGAATACAAATGAACGAATAGACTATGCGTTGTCAACAAATGAGCTTTACGAAAAAGGATTACATGAAGTCATTCTTAACTTTATTCGACTTGAAAATTATTCTGATCATGCTGCAATTGTTGTTACCTATAATGATAATAGCCAACTGAAAGAAAGAAACAATACTTGGAAAGATTAAATTATTATTTTTGGACTGAAAATGCGAGAAGATATATTACATGAAGAGGAAAAACAATTAATACAATATCATATACGTAAAGTAAGGAATTTTTTTGAATCAAACAGAGGAATGTGGCAAAGAAAAAATGGTCGAGAATATCCTCTTGATGATGGATTTTTGAAAGCAGGAATATTTTTTGGAATTCTAGGAGTGGGTTTCTGGATAATAACTGAAATGTTTTTGCTGTTTTCAGAAGAATCATTTTTGAATTATCTTTATATACGCTCATTCTTTTATCTTACAATCTTCTTTTTTTGCGGATCAATATTGATAAATACTTTAGATATTTATATATACAATCACTACAAGACAAAAATATTCAAATATTTGGGGATTGCTATATGTATAGTATTTTTTATTCCTATGGTCCCGTTCCTTGCACTATTTTACTTTTTTTCGAAGTTATTAAATATAATTGATATTACCTTTGATTCATTTACAACTTCTATATGTATCATGGGTCTAGATACTTTTATAATTGTCATTTTAACAGGAATAGGGGTTTTCTTTAGCGATTATATTTTTTCTATATTGGAATGGCTGATAAGAATTATAAGTTGGCCTATGAATGTGGATATTAATTATTCGGCGATATTATTATTTATTATATTTCTTATAATATCGTTCTTAATATCATTTTTTTCAAGAATATTTGATTATTTATTTAGAAAGAATAGTGATGAAGAAAGTCGAAGAAAAATATTAAGATTAATATATTTATATAAACTTCTCTTACTAACCTATGTATTTATCATATGCATATTTACCTATAGTTTGGGGGATGATCTTGGAAAAGATGTATTAAATGTTGTAACATTCTTTACTGTTATTATTCTTCTTAATGATAAATTTACAGCATTATTTATTAGCAAAAATATGCCCAAGGAGTTTAAAGTTCAGATAGAATGGAATAATAAAGAAATTGATACTCCCAACGAAGAAGAAACATTGATTGGAACCGAAGACAAACCTGAAGAAAAACTTGATGAAATTGTTGAGGAAGAAGACGTTTCAGAAATAGTTGAGAGTATCAACCTATTTATTGAACCACGTAGAGATTACGATTCTTCAACTATTAAGCAATCCTCGTACAGATACATCAGAACTCATAAGCTGCCAAACAACAAGAAAATTTATAGAATAAGAAAAGAAAGAATTAGGAAAATATTTTTACCAAAGTGATTTCCACAAGCACAGAACCAGGAGATAAGAACTTGTGGACTGTTATTTGAATAATATAAAAGAACAGATTATTAATTATTTGGAAATAATCAGTAAGGATTTATAAAACCAATCATCAATAGGATTTAGTTATGACCTCTTTTGAAATGATTAAATATC